>Ga0206125_10001425_pt1 | contig 28051 bp, 30 predicted proteins | sample Helgoland_Spring_4_FD_148598 | JGI IMG/M metagenome (GOLD analysis project Ga0206125, IMG submission 148598) | Pelagic subsurface seawater microbial communities from Kabeltonne, Helgoland, North Sea - Helgoland_Spring_Bloom_20160331_1 | ecosystem: Environmental > Aquatic > Marine > Epipelagic ... | reverse complement strand
TCGCTACAGCTTTGCCACCAACAACTTTATTTGCGACGATCTGTCCTCGTGAAAGAAAGGCTTGTCTTTTAGAAATTCTATTTCCATCTGTAATCTGCGCCCTACCTGAATTTATCAAACCCTGACCAGCGGTAGCATTCAAATTCCTTGATAGTCCTGGTTTTGCATTTAAACCTTGAAGAAGCAATACAGTAGTCAACATACCGCTCAATCCAGCGCTAGCTTCACCTAAATTTTTAGTAAACCCTGTAGCTTCTTGAGACATACCCGACAAAGCTCCTTGAACAGCAAACGCCGCAGTGCTCAACGCAAATAATTTAGCACTAGAAGCGTCAGCTGCATCCCCTACTTTATTTTTACCTCCAGCTGCAAAATTAGGAGTATATCCTCTAGCCGCATTTTTAGGTATAGCTCCAGTTGGCTCGTCTCTAGTATTAGTTACAGCAATACCATTCGGGTTTTGACTGTTTCTTAATTTGCCGCTTTGGTTTATTCTGATTTGATTGATCGGGACTCCAGCATCTTTTTCGCGCTGTAAAGCATTCTCTAAAGCGCCGCCTTGGGCGTAGTTAGGTATGTAGCCAGATGCAGCTGTTTTAGAGACAGATTTCAATCTTGCTCCTGCTAGTCTTTTTATTGAATTTGACTCATTAGGGTCCCTAAGAGCTTTCCCAATTACAGAACCTACGCTTTTTGCATTTGCTGTACGTTTTGCATCAGCTTTCTTTAAGGCTTCGCTGAATCCAAAAGCTTTCTTAAATTGAGATGTGGCTTGACCAGATTCCTCGAAATCAAATGGAGTGTTTTCTGAGTCTCCCACGGCGGGTAGACCGCTAATTCCTTTTGTTATTATGTTTATTGCAGATTCAAAAATACCACCTTCAGTACCAGCTGAAAAAAGTTTTTTGTCTTTTGTCTTTGCTATTGAATTTTTAGCATCCGCTATATCATTGCCTTTTAATATTCCAGATTTTCCTAATATATCTTTTCCATAATTAGCTAAAGGCTCTAAAAAATAATCAAGAACCCTCTTTCTATTATCTCCTAGAGATGATGCCAATTCTCTTTTGTCTAAAGACTTAACCTGAACGTTTCTAAGTGAAAGCTGATTATAACCCTTCTCCCTTAAATCTGAGGCGGTTTTATTGTTGGCTAATTCAGAAAGGTTTTTTGTTACCGTAACAGGGAGCTCTGGACCTGGAGCAAGGTCTCTTGCTATGGAAGCGATACCATATCTTCTGCCTTCTATTGACAAAACGGAAGGTTCCTTACCAGAACCTCTGGGACCTTTATTTTTTACTTTTTGTAAAGCCAGGGCTTCTGGAGAATTAGGTTTTTTTACTACAAGATCTCTAAGTCCTTTTGGGAAATTCGCTTGATACGATCCATCTTTCTTAAAGTAATCTCCGTAATCTTTCTTTCCTATATTAGCGGGAGAGGCAATCTTTACAAAGTTTGGAACATAACCACCAGCTGCATTTATCTTCTTAGCTCCACTAGGCAGACCCATCGACTTAACCATGTCTTGATTAAAGATAGCAGATCCACCACCAGCAAAGTTAGGAACGATATACTCACTACTATTAGCGACCATTGTTCCTTTTTGCCCTCCGCCAAATGCGAAGTTAGGAATGACAACTGGTTTTGCTCCGCTTGGAGCTCCTCCAACACCTCTTGAAATATCTTTTTGTTCTGCGCCAACAGGCAGAAAGCCGCCAGCACTTCTAGATATTTTGCTAGACCTTCCTCCTGCTACACCAGCAATAACTCCAGGAGCAACCCTAGAAGAAATTTGCTGCAACTCCAGAAGGACGCTTTTCTGAGCAAGAAGAGACTTAGTAAATAGCTCTGACTGCAGAACTTTTTTCTGCTCTGCACTTATCGAAGCATTTTCGATAGTTAAAATTTGCTTCCTTACATCTGAATTGTTAAGGAGTATTTGATAAGTTCTTTCTTCTACGCTCTTTAGTCTTTCGGCGGCATTACCCAAGCCTAAGAACGTCTTCAAAGAGTTTGCACCAAATTTGAGCAAGTCTTTGGTTAGTTTTCCTATAATAACAACAACCAAACCTAATGCTGGCAGTATTAAACTACTAACACCTTTGACCAAGCCTCTTGCAAATGTAGATCCTAAATCGTCACCCTTAAGAACCCCCGTTATTTTTTCTACGACACCACCTATAGATGTAAGCAGTGTCCCGAATACGTCTGTGACTCCGAGCTCCCCTAAAGCATTGGCTAATTCTTGAACACTGAGCGATGTGGATTGTATCCCTGCTGCTAAGGTCTTGTTTAGTACTATGTTCTTTTTGTAAGCCTCGTCTGTCGCGTTTGCAAAAGCTTCTGTAGCTTTTATAGCTATGGAACTCTCTTCGCCGTAGTCTTGAAGTGCAGCAAGTAACGGAGCAATCTGGAATCCTCCACCGATCTTGAAAGCAACCTGCCTCTGTTGAGCTTCGTTAAGTGTGTCAAAACTCTTAGCTAAGTTTTCAATAACCTGTGTTGCTGGGAGTAAATTACCCTCTACGTTTGTGATTTCAACACCTAACTCTCTAAGAAGAGTTACGCTTTCTGGCTTTCCTATCCTTGTGAAAATTGTTTTTAAGGAGTTTCCAATAACAGCTCCACCACGGGCAGTCTTCTGCTGCACCGCTGTGATGATACCCCCAAGTTCATCCAAGCTAACACCTGCCTGTTGAGCAACAGAAGCGGAACGCTTAAATCCTTCGAACAAGTCTCTCTCAGAGACAGCGAATTTGTTAGCTGCGGCACTAACCTTGTTCAAAATTTCGCTAGTAGTTAATCCAGACTTGGAAAATCCGTTTACTGCGGCTGTCAAACTTCCAACTGCATCAGCAGCGCTGACACCAGATAACCTCGCCAAGACAAGAGAATCGTTAAGTCTTTTGGTGACCTCTGTAGCGCTCAAACCCTGTCTTGAAAGTTCCAAGGCGGCTTCTGCAACCGTGTCGAACGTCTGCTCCGTCCCTCTTGCTATATCGAATATCTGACCTTTTAGTTTGTCTAGACCAGCGACATTGGTATTAAGGATAGAGTTTATCTTTGCGAGGCTTTTCTCTACTTCGATTGTGGTAGAGACAAGAGCTTTAAAACTTTTAGTTACTGCGCTAAGTATTCCCACGGAAGCTCCAAAAGCAATAACACGGGCGTTAGCCGCCTCCATAGATTTGCCAAATTCATCAGCCTTTCCCGTTATACGACCAAGAGGTTGGGCTAGAGACTCTAAGTTCTTACCACTACCAGTAAAATCTATCTTTAAATTTTTACTAGCTCTTTTTGCAATTTTATCAACCTGTCTTTCAAGTTGTCTTGCGTTTTCTAGTTGTCCCCTTAACGGTAATGATACTGATTCTGGCATAATGGTTTAACCTTTTCTCCTTGCTTTTTAATTACACAAGAATTAGGTTATTGACCTGCCATTTTCATCATTTGTTCCATATCCAACTTGCCTCCAGCCTTCTTGATTTCTTCAGATAGAGAAACGGTAGGGCCTCCTGATTGATTAAGATCTTTAATGTCTTCTGGTGTTCCTCCGAAAACTGTTGAGCCAGCAGCATCTTCATCAATAAATGATTTTCCTCCCTTATCTCTATTTTGTTTTGCATCAGCGAATGCAAGTAAACGCTCAGGGTCATCCCTAATATCATCAGGGATGTCTTCTACGTGCTGGAATATACTCTGAAATACCCTACCGAAAACAACCATCTTCAGTTGGTAAACAGATAGGTCAACCAAGGGTTTCCCAAAAAAGTCATTGGGGTTTTCGCAAAAAGACAAATATAAACTAAAGAAAGGTCTCAAGACAGTTTCTTGTATTGCTTTCTCACCAATTTTTTCAGTCAGGCTATTCTGTATTAATTTAAGAGCTATAAGACTCTCATCGTCAATCTCATCAAACTCCTCCTTAGTAAAGGCATGATTTTTAAGTTCTATAGAATCAAAGACAAAATACCTTATCATCTCTGTTTCGGCCATATTAGAGGCGTAATCTTCAGCAGTTTTTCCTACTATTTCTTTTCTATTATGCAATAGAGTAAAGTATTCTTTTTGCTTTTCAGATATAGTTTTTTGGACAGAGTCTTTTTGGGATTGAAGAAAGAGGCTTTTTTTCGTCTTCTTTAAATTTTCTATCTCTGAAGACAGCGATGATATCTTTAAGTCGTCCTCATCTAACCAGAGACCATCATCCTTTACTTTTTTGAGGATTGATTCCTCCGTCTCCACACCTCTTCTTATGGCTATATTTTTGTACTTATCATAGTACAAATGAATATTCCTTTGATCTTTAATAGTAAGGTGTTTGAGGTATACTGAGCGATTATCAAATTCAAACTCAGTATACCCATCAAATATTTCACCTGCTAAAGAGATGTAAAATTCTTCATTCACTAATCACTCTCTTCAGGTGCGTCTTCGGTAAGTTCTCCAGACTCAGCTTTTTCAATAAGCTGTTCAAACTCATCTTGAGACGAGGCTTGGTTGAAGTACCAGAAAGCAATAACAGTAGTCACTTTTCTAATCAGATCCCAATAGAAAGAATCATCAGCCTCTTCAAAGTCGTAGTAAGATTGGATTTTCTCTTCGAAGTCTTCGCCTTCAAAATATTGGACAAACTTATCTCTCTCTTCATCATAAACATAAGTCAAGTGAAGACAGTACCAGAGCAACACTCTGTTCTGAGCTTTTACATCTGCTGTATGATCGAACAAGGATTGGAAGTTAGATTCGAAATCAATAATTTCTTTTCTGTTGGCCGCGACCTCTCCTTTAAGCTTATCAAACCTTGTTTCTTGAGTTTTTGTTCTTTTCTTTACTGTCTCAAGTCGAACATATTCGTTTTGAAGATCCAAAGCGTTTTTATACATGTCTGCATAATTATTAGAATCGTCTTCGCTGAAAAGGCCTCCTGTATCACTGTACTTCTTACCCAACATTGCTTTCGTAAGAATACCTTTTTTGATACACTTACTCATCTCAATTGAATACTCAAGTTCAGCTTCTTCTAGCTCACGCCGATTAGGGCGTTTAATTTGAACTTCAATAGGCTCCTTTTTCTTAACCTTCTTTTTAGTGATGGTTTCCTCACCAGTCTTTTTATTCTTCCTGGTGGATTCGACGATTTTCTCAACCTCTTTATCGAGGGTGAACTGATATAGTTTTTTAGTTTCCATTTTCCTTTATTTAAATTTAAAGCTTACTTGGTAGTTTTCAATTTCTTTTTCCATGTTTCTTACAGATTCGTTACCATGATCCAATATCCTTTTCCTTATCCATGATAATTTATCTGGGGTAAAGTGGTCAGCAGTTTTAATTACTGGGTGATATTTTTTCGGCACTTCATCATAAAGTTTTTGATAGTGAAAGTCGTGATCTTTTTTCATATCCTCAACCAACATTAACATAGTCTTAAAAAGGGAAGAAATCTCCTTATAAGAGTGATCATTTAGAATTTTTTTAGCATTCATACCGTTTGCCTCGTATTATAATACGAAAAAAAGTGTATTTTTCAATATGGCTGGCTTTTTATCTTCATCACAAGTGTCTGGAATAGAATCTTTATACAAAACTTTGCACGAAACATTCTCTCAGACCATTACTGTATACAAAAACGGGAAAAAGACTCTTATAGCTCATGACCCAAAGTATAACTCAATTTATAGCAGAAATGATTCTGGAAAAAGAGATAGCGTAGAGTATACAGTTGTCTCCAAAACTTTTGGCGCGAGAATTTATTATATAAAAACAGAAGAAGAGTTTTTTAATAACTATAAAAGCCAGACTAAGGTTATTCTCCCTAAGGGTTCTGTTAAAGTAGTGGTTGAGAAGGCCGCTTTCGATTACATACAAGAAGCAAGAAGGGTTGAGTTTGATGGTCGTAGATTCACTATACACAGTGACGGCGCTCCCTACGGCTTAACATCCAACCTGTTCTATACTTTCTATTTCACACCTCTAGACGAAGCCACAGATTAATGATTAAAATACCCAAAAGTGTAATAAAGAAAATAGAGAGGAAGGCTCAAAAGGTTAAAAAGAAAGACTTCCAAAAAGTTTTCAAGAGAAACTTCGAAGAGACCAAGACCGAAATGATTCAGGAGTTTCTTTCTCATCCTGTTACTATAGAACTTCTTTCTGGCCCTTCCGCCAAAAACATCAGCGGCACTTTGGGTGGACAAGCAAATCTGTTCTCTTTCATCGGTTTTGATTCATCATACAAACCAATTGAGCCTATACTACAGATTCTGGAGACAACAACGTTTAAGGATACTGGGGAATCTAACGTTGGCAGAAAATTCACGTTAATCATACCGACTGCTGATGAGATATTTGCGGCTACACCAATGCCTTGGGCTTCAGGGAGAAGTTGGGCCAGGGGTATTGAAAAAGGAATATCTGGGCTTGGCTATTTGTTAAATAAATCCACTTCATCAAGTAGATCTGGTGTAGCTATACAAGCAGACAAAAAAGTAAGAACAGCTAGATTTAATAACGTTCAATATATATCTGCGCTACTAAAAAAGTATAAAAAGAAGTTTAAAGAAATATCATGATTGAGCAGTACCACCACAAAGTAACAAACTCTTTTATTCTTTGGTTTGATAATTATCTACTAGACAAAGGACAGGCATACAGCAACAAAACTGGAGTCAGCCTTGAGAACTATGAGGATGCTAGGTTGGATTCCTCTTACCAAGCTTATGGAAGCCCTTATAAACAGTGGGTTACTGATTCTTCTATATCTGGAGCCATTATACCAAACGGAGTAATCGTCGGCAACACTCCCTCTGGAGCCTATAGCCCCTCTACAACAGGAAGAGATGGAGGCTTGGCTTTGGATTTTGAAAACGGAAGAGCTTTGGTTAACAACTCTAATAAAGACTACAATATCAAGTGTGATTTTGCAGTAAAAGATTTTAATCTGTATTTTACAAACGAAACTGAAGAAGATCTTATAGTAGAAAACAAATATGAAATAAACTCAAGAATATATTCTGAGCCAGAAGTTCATATAGAACCATACGATCAGGTCGTCCCAGCAGTCTTTATAACTACATCGACCTCTCAAAACAAAGGCTTTGCTTTCGGGGGAATGGAGGAAACAACAATCACAATAAGTGCTTCAGTGTTAGCCGAGGATAGTTTCCAGCTAGATGGAGTCCTTTCTATATTTAACGATTCAAGAAACGAGTCTTTCGCAATGATCCCTATGTCGGATCACCCTTTTAATGAATTTAACGACTTAAAAAGCGGAACTTATAACTATAAAGATATCTCAAATCAATTAGGCAAGTGTAATAGCTTATATGTCAACGATGTAAACACATCAAAATTGACAGACAGGGCTAGAAAATCCCTATCCAACGACATGTTTGTTGGCTTTATCGATTTCGAACTCAAACAACACAGATTTAGACATCAATAAATTTCACAAACCCCCAAAACAACTGTAACCATTTTAAATAATCATAGCTATGGCAAGAAATAGAGTAATTTATCAATCAGAAGCACTTTTCGCAAGTAAAGAGTATAACTCCACAGGTTTGAGCGATCACGCACAAATCCACCGTGTTCAAAGTGCTAATTACGGTTTTACAATTAACCGTCAGGACGTTAACCAATTTGGCAACCTTGCCAGAATCGATTCTTTGGTGCTTGAGCCACCAACAGTGAACTTCGATATCAGTTACTATGTAACTAACGGTTACAACGAAAGAGCTTTGGACTTTTCCGTCCAGAACACTAACAACCCAACATCAGCGCAGTTCGCATCTGGACACTTAGCAGCTGGTTCAGGTCAAAACCTTTTCATCCTTACCACACCAGAAGGCAAGGACGCAAACCTCAACAGACAAGCTGGAGTAACCGAAAACACAGTGATCGGTCTAGGAAATGCTTTCTTGACAGACTATACGCTTGATATGTCTGTAGGATCTTTACCTACAGCTACCATTTCTTTTGAAGCTTCCAACATCCTCTCTGATACTGCAATTTCTGGCGAGGGAACATTAAAAGCTTACACTGGAGTAACAAGCCCAGCGGTCAACCCTGTAGATGGAGTTTCTATTGATCAAACTCTTCAGATTCCTTTTGCTTCTGGAAACTCTCACAGCGGCGACTATACTACTACTTCATCTGACACACTTTCAGCTCTTAGACCTGGAGACATCACTCTTGACCTTAGCTCTTTCGACGGCAATGTTCTTACAAAGTTGGCTGGATCAGAAGGCATCCACATTCAGAGCGCTTCTCTATCAGTTCCTCTTTCAAGAACACCAATTGAAAGATTAGGTTCTAAATTCCCATTTGCTAGAGTTGTTGACTTCCCAGTTAACGCTACTCTCACAGTTAACGCAGTAGTTAACACTATGGAAGCTCAAAACCTCGCAAACATGATCAGTGGTTGTGGACAAGGCAACTTAAGAGATGTAACAGTCGCCATGAAAGAGTGCGGTGGTTCTGCTACAGGCCTACTCGTTACTCTTAAAGGTTGTACTATCGATTCAGAGAGCTTCTCTTCGAGTGTAGGATCAAACAAAAGCGTTGACCTTACTTTCTCCACCCAGATCGGTGGAACCAAGGACACAACTAAAGGTGTATTCATGAGCGGAAGCAACAACACACCACTTCCTTGGGAGTAAAATTCAAAACTAAAAAAACAATAAACATTTTTAAAATATGTCAAGAAACAGAGTAATTTATCAATCGGAATCTCTTTACACAAGTAAGGAGGTAAATTCTACAGCCACTGGAGACCACCACGAACTCATTAGGGTTCAAAGTGCCAACTATGGATTCACTATTAACAGGCAGGATGTTAACCAGTATGGTAACCTTGCTCGTATCGACTCACTTGTTCTTGAGCCACCAACAGTAAACTTCGACTTCTCTTACTATCTTACAGATGGTCTTAACGAGAAAGCTCTTGGTTTTGACATCACAAACAACTCACAGTTTGTTAGTGGTTTCCTTGAAACATCTAGTGGTAAGAACTTTTATATAGTAACTTCTGACGAAGGTCAGGATTCAACAACGTTTGTAGAAAATGAAGCTTACAGCCTAATTGGAATCGGAAACGCATTTTTGAGTGATTACACAGTTGATCTTTCAGTAGGCGCACTTCCGACAGCTACAGTATCCTTCGAAGGCTCTAACATCAACTCTCAAAACGGAACCGTCACTGGAGCCGTTCCTTCAGCTTTTGCTCTTACAGGAGCTCTTCCTTCTATCAACCCAGAAGTCGGAACTATTATTAATGGTTCAAGTAGCATCAGAGTACCTCAAAACACTGGTCAAGACGGCCCTACGGCCCTAAGACCTGGAGATATCGTGTTAGGATTTGAAGGCTTCGATGGTGGAGCTGCAGAATCAGGAACTCTTACGTCTCTTTCTGGAGCTGGAGGATTCCACGTACAAAGTGCTTCTATCTCTATACCTTTATCAAGAACGCCAATTGAGAGAGTTGGATCTAAATTCCCATTTGCCCGTGTTGTCGACTTCCCAGTTAATGCAACAATGAGTGTAAACGCGGTTCTTAATGAAATCGAAGCTGGTAATCTTGCTACACTTATAGCTGGTTGCGCAAGTACAGAAGGCAAGGAGGTTTCAATCCTACTTAAGGAGTGTGAGGGAACTGACGCTATTAAGTGGACACTTAAAGGAGCTACCCTCGATTCTGAGAGCTGGTCTTCAAGTGTTGGTTCTAATAAGTCAGTCGACATCACCTTCGGTGTTCAGCTTGGCGGAATCGAAGATATCGAAAGAGGTATCATCTGCAGTGGAGCTGGTAATACTAGACCAGTATTCGGCGCATAAAACTTTTACTGTTTGTGTTTGTTATAAACAAAACCCCGCCTTTTGGCGGGGTTTTTCTTTTATCCAGTAGTATGTCTGGAGAACTGGTATTTAAAGACTATTCAATAGCGGCTTCAATGCCTCCTACTTGTCTAGGCTCTGACTGATACATATTGTATTGTCCTACGAGCATATCTAAACTAGTCTTTGCATCGCTGGCTAAACCCCTAATTACTTTCGCGGTTTCGTTCTTATTAGTGAATGTCACCCTACTCTCTCCATCACTAATTGATGCTATGCTATTTGAATCTGTCTCACAAGTGCCAATAATGCCCCGTAGAGCGTTCCTAGCCTTCTTGGAGTAGTAATTATATAGATAGAGCTGCTTGTATATCGCTTGTGCCTCAGAATCCAATTCTTGAGCTTCTACAGAGTAAGATGTGTTTATCATCGTATTGAGTAGTCCAAGATTAGCTTCCAACCAACACTCTATTGACTGCAGACTATTAAGAGACGTATCCCCATCAAACTCACAGTCCATTATCTCTTTAGCTATATTTTCTAAAAGTGACATTTTTTTATATTAATTTAGAGACTAAATATCTCCTAATATTCTAAGGGTTTCTGCGTGTTTAGGGTTCTTCGGGTCTAACTGAACCACAGAGCTTGCAGTAGGCATGATGTTCCTCATGTTGTTTTTGTTGGAGGCATTAAACTCTTTCAATAGAGATGCTTTTAATTCACTCTGCCCCAAAAACGGGTTGATGCCAACTTTGTATGCAAGGTCTCTCATATCGCTATAAGTCATACCTTTGATTTTGTCTTCAAAGATATCTGGCTCGTTAGTACCAAATGGGTTAACCTCATCGACACCAAGTATAACTTCAAGCTTAGACATTTTTTCTCTAAACTCAGGGGTATTAACTTCGTTGTTTGCTTTCATCTCGTTAATCTCCTCAATGAGACTCATTTTCTTTTTAGGGGTTTCCTTTGCGACAACCTTCTTAGTCTTCTTAGTCTTCTTAGTAGACTTTTTGTTTTTCTTCACTGGCTTATTAACCAGCTCCGCAGAATCTTCTTGTTTTTCGACGCCATAAGATACGTCCATTTTTTTTGAATTTTCTTCCATATTATTATTATACGTTTGTTGTTTAGTATTTACACAAAAAAAGACCACTCTGTTAAGAGTGGCCTTTTATTTTTAATATTAGTAAGCTGTATATTACAGTGACTTAGCGATGATACCAAGGAGAGCGCGGTTATCAAGAACCATACGACCCTCTTCGAGGCCACCAAACCAACCGATCTTGTTCTGGCGAATGCTGTACTGGTCATCAGCGGTAAGCTGGAACTCAGAACCATTCTCTTCGTCGACTGCGATTGCCTTAACAAGGGCTTCGCGTCCACGATCAAGACCAACGAGGATTTCGTCAGCTGCACCGTCAAACTCAGCGTCACCAGTGGTGCCGTCTGCTTTTGCATAGGTAGAAGAACCTGCAACAGTGTCAAAGATTGTGTTAAACTTCTGTCCAACACCAAGCTCGTTTACTTCCATTAGGGAAATACCGTAGAAGCTTGGAAGACCACCACCTGCTTGATAAACATCGTTACGAAGGCTCTCTGGAGCAGCGAGATCGTTACCAGTTCCAACAGTTTTGGTGTTGATTGGGTTGTAAGCCATTTCACGAAGAGCTTTAACAGCTTCTGGAGAAACGAGGATATCAGTGATACCACGACGACCACCTTCAGGAGTACCTTTACTCCAAGAAGTGTTGATGCGCTTGGCACGGGTGATGAGCTCGTTGAAATCGTCAAGAAGGAAAGATCCGTCGGTAGTAGCACGGAAAACGTGATCCTTACCGTTCGTAGAAGCACCAGCAAGTGCGCCCATGATTAGGTTAGCGGAAGTACGCTCCTGCTTAAGAAGGATTTCTTGAGCCATACGAGTGAATGTCTTGCTTACAACGTCCATGCGGCTCTTGGCAGCATAACGACGATCAAAGCTAACAGCAGTATCGAGGCTGTAAGTAGCAACTTTCAGCTCAGAAACTGTAGGAACAACCTGGTTTTGTGGAAGACCACCAGCAACAGTGTTGCTGAATACTTGCACGTAGTCCTCGTCACTTACGTCATAGTAAAGGTCAAGAGGAATAGAAGGATTGTCTTCAGAGTTGAATTGAAGAGATGAGAATAAGTTACTCAACACAGGTGCGTTGTTAATAACCTCAGAGATTACAGGGCCGATGAATTCAGCAAGAGCAACCTGTGCTTCATAAGCAACAGAGCGGTTCTTAGAAGCCATAGCTTTAATAAGCTCGATTTGTTCTGGGGTTCTTTTAAGAGAAATTTTCATATTTATATATATTCTAGTTAATTGTTAAGATTACAGACCAAGAGCGATTACTGCGTAGTTACCTGCATAAGCATCAGTAACGGTGCCACTTGAGCGGCTACCAGTACCGATAACAGTACCAATTTTTTCAGCTGCAGTAGAAGCACAAGCAACAACTTTGCCACTTTCAGTAGCACTGAGTTGAACTCCGCCTCCAACGACAAGAGCACCACTGTAACCTTCTGCGACAAGAGTAAATACTCCGCGAGTGGCAACAGGAACAGCCTGACCTGGGTTTACAGCGAAAAGCTCTTCTGCTTTTACTGGGTTGTAAAGAAGTTTCTCACCGTTTTCGTCAGTCTTTGCAGTCTGGCGAAGAGTAAGTCCAAGGCATGAATCACCGCTGATAGCAGGAGTACACTCAAGGTTTACTTTTGGATATTGAGCTTTGATGAATGGATAATCAGTCTTACCGAGGTAAGAGTCATCCGTGTAAGATACTGGGTCCTTATCAAAATCTCCAGCGGAGACCTTAACAAAAACACCAGCGTCGCCAGCACCTGTGTCTGTAGTAGACGCATTAGCACTAGCACCGTCAAGAGCGAAAAGATTGATTACATCGTTTTCGTCATATTGTCTGAATGGTAGAATTCTGAGCATAATTTTATTTTTTAGTTAGATTTTTAAGAAATTTCAATGTTGCTGCGATCAAAAGCGGAGGCGAACTTCTCTTTCAAGGATTCTTCTTCGCGTGATGCGGTTTCATTAGAGTTAGCAATTGCAGTTTCGGTTGATTCGACACTATCGAGGATTTCCTCTGTGGTCTTTTCGGCAACTTCTTCTACAACCTCTGTGGTTTTAGTAAGTCTCTTTTGGACTTCTTCCTGAATACGGGCTTCGATTTGCTTATCAAATTCAGCTTTAGCTTCTTTGCTCTTGTGCTTCCAGATAATGTCCATCTTGTCACCGAAAGACGCAAATGCCTCTTCAGTTTCTTCGACAGACTTAAGCTCGGAGGCCAAAAACTCGCGGTCTTCGTCTTCAAGGTCAAATTTTTGGTCGAGAATATCCATACGCTCATTAAAACGAGCAATGGCTTCTTCAGCCTTTTGAGAGGCTTCATGTTCTGCGATTTGGGTTTGTGCTGCGTCAAACTTAGCTTTCAATTCTTCAACAGAAGATTTGAGTTCTGCATGTTCTTTGGCGACAGCCTCTTTCTCTTCTTCTGACTTCGTGAGTTTCTCGCGGAATTGCTCATCTTTTTCTTTGATAGCATCCGTAAAGGTGCTAGTCATCGAAGCGATGCTTTTTTGCGAGAACTTCTTTTCTGTGAGAAGATCCTTCAGTTCGGAAATAACGTTTTCAAGTTCCATAGAATTATTCTTTTTAAGGTTTACATTAGTTTTTTTACTTTGTGAAATATTTTTATCTCTTTTATCTCTTATGACTACAGGATTTTCAGTCTCACTCTTCATGTAGACGCCTTTGACATCTGCTGCAGGGTTTGTCGTGTATCCTATACCTAAGGGATAAATCTTTCCTTTTATGAGTCTATTCACTGACTCTCCTTTGTCGTTTCGGCCAGAACCTCCATAAGCCTTTAAGCATCCAACCATTTCTTCCATTTCATCTGGATCTGAAATAATTCTGGACTCACCTAGCTTGTCACTTCCGACAGCAAGGACGAATTCTGAGAACCCGACCTCCCAACTCGTAGATATGGAATGGCGATAAGGGTTTGACTCGTCAACAGAGTTTTCTAAAGCCTCTGCAAACATTGTGTTCGCGGCTTTGTATACGACAGCACCAAGAGCTATGTTAAACGGGCCTGTTTGTTTTTTAGCTTCTGATTCGGAAATTATTTTGCTAGAACCGTATTCGCTCCAACCAGCTGTTGCAATATGACCAACAATCTTTTCTTTATCGTGCTCTATATTGGTAGGCTTGTGTAAAAAATTCTTAGTATACTCTACGGCTGTCTCTGAATCAATGCCATCGCCGTTTTTGTTAAATGTATTAACAACAGCAGCATTAAAAGCCACCCCCATTAGATCTATATTGCTCTCAAAGTCTATACCTTTAGGAACTAAGCTCTCTAGATTTTGGAGTGAGGCTTCGGAGATGAAAGCTTCGCTAACCTCACATTGAGATATTTGAGCCTCGAAAGTCGCGGTATATTTGTAATCCATTTTACTTGCGTCGGATTGCGTTTTCTTATTTTTCATTACTGTGATATAGAATTGCTGCTGAATAATTATCTAGTTCGTGCTTTGCCGCTATCTCTAAAATTTCAGGCAAAACATGCAGGTCTTGAATCTCTTCTAAGTTAGATACACAAGAAAGAGCTTTTTGTGTCCAATTTTCAACCTCTGTAGAACATACTATAGCTTCGCACAGACTGTCTAACATACCCTCGTTCTTCTTTGTAAACCTTTTGATGCTTAATTTGTCTTTCATTAAGCCTTTAATAGAGCCTCTTGCCGCCTCAAGCTCGGCTATTGTTTTTTCTATTTCCTTTCTTGAATAATTTGCTTCTGAGTTAACCTGAGGTGAGCCACTTGTTCCTTCTGGTCTTCCAGCTTGCCCATTTGGGCCGCTTGGCTCTGAACTTTCAGCCCCTTCGACCATAGGTACGCCACCAACGATAGGGTTATAATAACCTTTCTCTCTCTCTTCTACAAACTTCTCTTGAGACGATGATATATCATCAACTTTAGGAAACTTGCCAGTGTGGAACATTTCCATACCTTGCTGCGGAGTAATAACGCCGAGTTCCATGAGTCTTGTAGCAACCCTCATGAGTTGTGTCTCGTCTCTCATATCAATATCTTTAAATACTGCTGTAGGATAAGATCTAAACCCTAGTTCAACAGCAACTCTTTTAATTTCCTTTTGCAGGAAGTCTGACAAAAATGCGTTCCTAGCTTCTTTTAGCCTGTCAATAAAGATTTGTGCTTTAACCTGAGTGGCTCCGTACTTCTCTTCTCCAACCACTACGTTTTGCAGTCCTTGCTTGATATCCTCATTTAAAGTCTTGTATTTTTCTGACCCAAGTACTCTGTTAAGGTCTGGAATTACGAAGTCAGCTTTTGTTGTATAATCAGAAACGAGAACACGCCCAACACTTTCATTTTTGAAAAGGTTTTGCATCGCATTCAAGTTTTGAGCATTAATACCTCCTTTTTCTGGCTCCGCACCCATTGTGATTAGTAGAATAACATTCTCTACCGTTCTTGTTATGGCTTGGTCCATTTTTTTAAGCTCGAGTTTAGCATTAATATCTTCTAGTACAGCATAGCCAAACGGAATAGCGAAAGGTTCGTAATCCTGCTTCTTGTAAAACGAATGAGATATTCTTTCTGGGCTGAGTTCGATGCTAAGTCCGTCTATTCCATATTGACCGCTCTTGATTTCCTTCTGAACATCTTTTGGCAATGAATCGAAAATCTCTTGGTCTTCTTCTGTTGATGGGTTTTGCAATCTAGCCATCTCATACTCTGAAAGAACCTTTTGATAGTTACCAGCCTTGAAGGTCGAGGATTTTTTTGCTATAATGTCATAAGGGTTCAATAAGATGTACCTAATTGGAACCTTGTTCTCTACTCCGTTTTTTGGAGCTACCGAATTAATCAACTTAACGAAATCATCTGCTTTAAACTTACCATCAAGACGATACATAAAGATATTACCACTTCTGTAGTACTCCCTGAAGTATTGATCTTTAAGATTGCTAAGGTTGATTTTTTTAAACCATTCTTCAAAGAACTCTCTGCTCTTTTTGGTTCCCCCTTCGAGAAATAGTTCTGTATTTGCAAATTCCGACATGATATCCACTGCATTGCGGAAAACGGATACATTTGCATAAGCTTTTTGACAAAGTTCGATAGCTTCCCTTACATCAATACCATCCTCAGAATACTTATAAGGCAACATACCCCTTCTGATACTAGAGAACCTATCAATAGTATTACTTAAGGCAGATCTATTTACTCTACTTGCTTGTTGCCCTACATTTGACTTCCTTGAATAAGAAGCGCTAGATGTGCTTTTGTAAGATGCGGAAGAAACATAAAAAGGATCTCCAACTATATCTGGAGCATACTCTTCTTGGTTAGCCGCTGGGCTTGTTTCCTGTTGACCCTCGAACTTCTTCCAGTAGTCCGACTTCTTGCTATACTTTCTCTTCGCCATAACCTATTATACACCCAAAAGTCGAAAGTTTAACTTTAACTTTGCAAAGTCAACAATTAATTTTCAATCTATGAACATAGGCGTGAATGTACCTTGGTTTGTTTCAATCTTGTCATCAGTCATATCGTAATGTACGTTCAACATCCAATTGCCAAGTATCAAAGCGGAATAGGAGTCTTTTCTTGCTTTGTCTGCACCTCTTTGCTTTCTTAAGTTTAAAGGCAGGTCGAAACTTTGAGTTCCTTGTGTCGACGTAGAAACCTGAACCATAGCACACTCCACTTTTATCAAATCCATCATATCTTTCTGATGCTCTACAAAGTCAATCATTTTTGAGGCCTCTGAAGATTCATTATAGTTGTTTATGAACTTTAATTTTTTTATTGGGATATTTGACTTCCTTTGTTTGTTGTAGTCGTCATCCATAGCCGCGCCAGCAAAGAATATTCTCTTGTGATCAAAAGAAGCCTGAAGAAGTTCGTTTGCATACCTTATCCATTTAGAACTAGGCTTCCTTAAAAATACAAAAGTCCTATTGTCCTTGTTATACTGCCTCTTTAAATCACGAAGACCTTTGTCGTAGTTTTGGTGGTCGTCTAAATCAGCATCAATCAAGTTTAGTTTTATTTTTTTATCTTTAAAAATACTACTCTCGTTACATGAGTTTAAGAACTGGACACCGCCATTGTAGTCACCAACCACAGAAACAATATTGAAGTTTTCTAGTATGTAAGCCATATAGTTAATGTGTGTTTTTAGGTTGGACCCTGATAAAGCATAACTATGAACTATTGTGCCTTTTTTTGTTTCCTTATTAAGCTTAATAACCATCATGGCAAAGTCATCTGACCCGTCACTCTCTGACCAAGATGGGTCAAAGGCTAATATATATTCATCCCCAGGTTGACCTTTAACTTCCACACATTGACCTTCTCCATCTGGTATTGTACACGCTGCCATCTTACTAACCTTGAAGTAACCAGAACTATCGTCTGTAAACACAGCCATAAATTCTCTATCAAACTGAGACTGACTCATTGTTGCTTTTGCTTGGTCAATAAGGTTCTGATCATAAAGCTGTGGAGGCGCACAATCATAACTAAAGTGCATTATAGTTCTGTGAGCCTTATCTTGTTCGTTTTCATTAAGAATCAATGATTCATATTGACAATACATCTTATACAGGTGTTCGAATCTGTAAGAGGCAGAAGACAAACCAATAATTTTGTTGTTCGGCCACTTATGTCTATCCTCCTCCTTCATCTTCCCCTGTTTAATCATCTCTGTTTCCACATCATGAATCTCTTGTCTTTCTGTTGGGTTTTTAATAACAGATAGAAACGGCATGATGACCTCATTCAAAACCTTCTCTGGCATAAGCAGTAGTTCGTCAATAATCATCCTCTCAAAACGGAAACCTCGAAGCTTTTCTCCATCGCCAAGAGGCAAAGCAGTGATTTTACTTCTGCCGATCTCCATTACCCATTGGTCATTGGCTTTTGATACTCTAGTAATACATTGAGAAAGAAACTCCGCCTTAGGACTTTGAGCTATCTCTTCCATCTTTGTAAATATCATTTTTGACTGTCGAAAAGACTTAGATATGATTCCAATATGAACACCTTGGTTTAAAATAGCGTCTAATAGCGCAAAAACGGCCGTAGAGAAGCTTTTGGACATTCCACGACTCCATATGCCCAAAAAGTAATCGGTCTCCATCATGGCCTTTATGGACATATGCTGGAAAGGGAACAATTTTACCCCTGTAATGAACTCAGCAGCAAATGAAGGGTTTTGTCTCAAGAATTTATAAAGCAATAATTTAGCTTCCTCTTCCTCTATGTATCCTTCCATCTCCAGAATCTCTTTATTGATATCTGGGAACCTATTTCTAGATTCTTGTATTCCTTTTTTCCAACTCATTCTTCTTTTAAGTATTTAGACCAAAAATAATTTATGTCAGTCTTCCATAATTGCTTACCCATAACTAAAATCTTAGGTATAAGTAATTCGCTCATTTCTCTAGACCCCGAAAACACAAATTGACAACAATCACTGTATTGTTTTTGTATTTTCCTCATATTATGAAAAACATAGTCTAGTTTATATTTTTTGTAACTTTTTTTATTGCAGGTTTCCATTTCATCCAAGGCTACTTCAACAACAACAAACATATAACAGCCAATACTCCTGTTCCTGTCCAGCTCTTTGCAAAATCTAGAGTAACCAACGGTAGTAGTGCCACAGAAATCACCAAACGACTTCCTGTCTACGTGAGTATAATCATAATCAGAAGATTCAACAGAGTAATCGCCGACATCTGATTTGTATTTCTCAGAGTTTTTAAATTTTAAAGGTTGTTGTTCTCTAGTGTCTATTAATATTTTAACATTGGAATAATCATTAAAAAATCCTTTTGGCAAATTCTTATCTAACAAAGGTTTAACACCACACAGTTCACAAACCGCAGTGTAGCTGCCAAAATACTTTTTGTAGACCTCGATTGACGGCAATCCTGAAGTTAGTAGCTCCAACTCCGTTGGACCATACTCCAAGCCTTTCTCAGAGACCCTCTTCTTGAGTAATTCCCCAATATATTGCTTAACCTCTTTACCATCTGCGGTCTCGCACCACTCCATAAGTTGATGGGGTTGAGAGAAGTCTTTCGAAAAGTAGTCGTCGTAGTTTTTAAATGGCAAAAGATCGCCAGTAAGCTTGTTCTTCCTAGCGAAATGATTAACGTAGTAGTCACCAAGAAACATCTTGTGCTTCTTGATGTGGGCATGTAAGCTTCTCAGGGTTTCGAAGTCCTGTCCGCACTCTTTGCAGCTAAATGACATCGTCTTGACTTATTCCTAATACTCTTGCCTTCCATTCAGCCATTCCCTCAAGTCTTTCAGCTTCTTTTTTGGCGGTAAGCTTTTGCATCTCTGCCATTCTTACCATATTGTCTCGCTCCTCCTTCTCTTGGAAGAGTTGGACGATAGATAAAATCGAGGCATTGTCTTTTTGCTTGTGTTGCATTCTTGTTGACCTGTCACCCTGAAGTTTCTTGGTAAGGTTCTCAATTCGACCTTCGCACTGGTGGTATTCAGAACTTTTAGCCTTGATAATCTCAGCAAGTCGGACAGACATCTCTGTTTGGTCGTCAGCAACGTCAAACATATCATTTAGTTTGTTCAAATGCTTACTAACAACCTCCAAGTTGATTATTTCCTTGCATACGTTAAGGTAAAGGTTGATTTCATCGGCCGTAAGGTCTGGCTTGTCCCATGTCAGGCGTATAAATTCTTGCTCGAACAAATCTCTGTCACTTTTGTCTAAGTAATTATTCATTATCTTAAGAAAACGTGAGTTGGCTAAGTGAATACCTAATCTTTCAACACAAACCTGATACTGTCTATTTAATTTATTCTCGTCGAAGGTATTGCCAGTAGCGTCGTTTATCTTTTTGATGATACGGCTAGCAGCTTTCGGGGCAACGTAAGAATCTAAAGCGCCACCATCTTGACTAGGTAGGTAATCTGGGTTGACTTCTTGAATGTGAGATAGAACAGCTCTTTGTTCATTGCTTAGTGCTGTTACATTTTTCTCAGCGAATACTAGCTTTGCTATAGCCAGAGAGGACAGTCCATCTTTGGCTTGATCTAGTATAAATTCACTCTGTTGGTCTGTGAATTCTATTTTTTTGCATTTTTCGGGCCTTGTAGTCTTATAATTAAGTCCTTTCTCAACTAAAAACGAGGCAACGAGCTTCCCCTCCTTGTTTCTGCCGTCTAAGCTGTCATCATCGAAACATCTTTTAGTCAAAATGTTTAAATCCATTACTTTCTTATAATTTTTAATTAAAAAGTCTTCTTGTTTTTCTGTTAGTTTCATTTCTAATCTTTGTCGTTTATTATTATATCGTTCTGCTTAATTATCTCAGCGGCTTTCTGCTGAAACATCTTCTTCAGGTTCTTTACTTGCCTGTATCCAGCTTTTCTTTTTTTCTCGTTTGTTTTATAACCCATCATCTTAGCCACATCCTCTTCTGAGGCTTCATCAAAAAACAACATGGTATAAGCCTTGTAGTGAACCTCACTAAGGGCAATCTTCATGTGTGCATTAAGCTTTCTTACGCAAGAACTAAAACAAAGCTCACTCTCAGGGTCATAACTCATCTCATGAAGATGGTTTTCAGAAGGAACAGCAATCTTTAAATCAAATGCCGCCTTTTTAGTCTTCGCCCACTTAGCATACTTACTACACTCAGCATTTTGGGACTTACTAGGTGTATAAGAACAAGCCTCATCCCCCATATTAAATTCACAATTAGAACATGGCTTAATATAATTACCATAATGGTTCCTAACCAGATTTCTTATCTGATTTGTAACTATAATATTGATCCAGGGCTCCAACGGCCTCTCTTGATCCCACATGTCCCACTTATTGTAGATATGTAGTTTTATTACCTGCTCTACATCTTCAAAATCGAACCAAGAAATACAATCCAACCTCCAGCGACTTCTCTGCTTTCTGATTGCTATTTCTATTACGTCTATGTAGTCCTCAAATCTTTTACTTCCTTCGTTTGTCATTAATAAAGTCTTCTAAATTCTTAGAACCCCTATTTCTGACACTAGGCTTTCTGTCTTCTTTACCAGCTAAAGACTCAAGTGTAAATATGTTTTCATCGTAATGCTCTACATCGTAATTAAGCTTATCTATATCTGGTAAACAGTCTATAGAAGTTTCATCATCAGACAAGTCTTCATCCAGAAAACTTGGTTTGGCTAATTTAGGCTTAGATAAGCTACTTTTAGCAACGGAGCCTGTACCAGCGCCGCATTTAGAGCAAAAATTCGGCTTGGCTAATGAATAGCCCATTTTGTGACCGCATTCCGTGCAAAACATATGGTTCATATATATTAATATACGTTAAAATCCTTATTTTTCAAAAAAAATCAGAGAGTTATGAAAACTTTTTTTATATTTTCCCGCTTTTCGCAGCTTAGGCGTGAATTCTTTACTAACTGATAATATATATTACACCAACTGTAAGATTGTTGTCTTTTTTTTGATTTTATATTATTATCTCGCTGATAGTCGCATTGGTTTTTATAGAATCACCACCCGCAACACTATAATTATAAGTGTTAACTTTAGCTCCACTGTGGCAAGCTAATTCAAAGCCGCCAAAATAATTAGGCAGTATTTCATTGCCGTCAATATCTTTAATATCCAAAGCAATAGTATCTTCTAATTTTATTCCACTGTAACTAGCAAAGTCACTCAATCCAGTAGATTCCATCTGCAACTGAGACTCTACAGCGTCAATTAAAAAATCAGTAGGCTTAACACTACCCAAAGTATAAATAGGAGTTCTTGAATACCTCTTAGAAAAAGTTATCTTTGGAATTATATCCGCAGAAACAACATCGTTGTAAACCCCCACCAAATCACAAGTGTTTGCTGTGATCAAAGACCTGCCGCTCATTGTGTCGTTGTATTCCTCGAAATTAACACCCTTGTCGGATTGGGTCGCTTCGTTTTGCGGAGGATCAAAACACCTGAAGTTGACAGTGCCTTTGACTGGGCTGAAAGCAGCAACACTAATTGAGTAATCCTGAATATAACACTTATTGTAAATATTGCCTCCAATTCTTATTGGAAAAAAATGAGAGCCAGTTCCGTTGCCAATTAAGTTACCCTTATACTCAGAGTTGTCCATTAAAAAGCCATAAATATTCTCTCCTTTTACATTCTCCAGTGGCTTTGCATAAAAATTAAAATTCAAGCTGATATTAGAAACAGAATCCGCAGTATAAGAAAACTGATCATTTCTATCTACGTCAGAACCCAACCTTCTGTTCGGCGTCGACGATGTTGAGTTGGTAACGGATACACTATCCGCAAAAAGCATAAATTTCCTATAATAACCCCAGTCACTAATGAACTCCGTGTTACCATATCCAATATATACTGGAAAATCCTTATACGTCATACAGTTTTATACACTATTTTATTACGCAGTGCGCTTCAATAACTTTTTTAAGCAATTAGGGGAAATATCATAGACCCACAACCCGAAATTAATCATTTTTACCAACTCTTTTGGTATTTTGTACCTCCTAAGTAGTTTTATAAAACTTTTTCTGTTATGCTTGGTAGTGTTAGGGTACTTGTAAGTCAAATAATCATGAAATTTACCGCCACGATCAATCAAAGCCATAGTTTCTTCGCCGTATTTCTTCAAAATCCACTTTCTGAAGAATTTAGGTAGCGTAGCTCCATCGCTTTTGTCATAACTTTCCCACTCAGCCATAATTGCGTAAATTATTACACTATTTGTCAGCTTTTCTCTCTTTAAAATATGTCTGAAGCTCTTTAGGACAGTATTTGTCGCCTTTAGCCTCGTTTTCATGACTCCACATTGGACGAAGATTGGTATAATGACATAACATTATTATTTTATCCTCATTACCCTTGGCGGCAGCTAAAGGTAAAATATGATCAACATGCCACTTACCTTTTCCAACACCCCTATTATTTAACGTCATGCCGTCTTCAAGCTGAGATTTAAGATGCTCTTGAAGATACTCTAAAGAACAACCAAGATATTTTAATTTACCTCTTTTGTTTCCTGATAATGCTTTATTTATAGAACTATAATATAACATCTTTAGTCTATGAATAGGGTCGTTGTGGTATCGATCCTTTTCATATTTTCTTTTATATTCATTCTTTTTATCCCTGTTTTCAGTCCTCCACCTTTTTGATAGAGATATTTCTTTAGCTCTATACTCTGGGTCTTCAGTCCTCCTAACCTTTCTTCTTGTGTTTGCCTTTTTATTGGAACACTCTTTGCATATGGATATGTAACCGCTTTTTATTCTTTTGGTTTTACTAAAACATTCAAGAAGTTTTTCTTCAAAGCATTTTGTACATTTCTTTTTCATAATCACTTTTTATAGATTTCTTTTTTGACTCTTTGTACTGTAGATACTCCCTTTTTGGTTATTTCCGCAGTTTTCCTTATCGACACCCCTTGGTTGAGATGTTGCACGATATCATCGTGCTTTTTGAGAAACTCCTCTCTTGAATAAAACTTACCTACTGGTCTCCCAAATACGGCTCCATTCTTTTTAGCTTTTTCAAACCCCGCTTTAATTAAACTCGCATGATCCATTGACCTATTCATGTTATGTGCCATGCCGTGACACGAACCGCATAACGGAACTGTTTTTTTACCACCGTAAACTCTGGGTATTGGATGGTGATTTTCTGTGGCTGGATTCTTCTCACATTCCCAGCACATAATTGTTTCTTTCATAATAAAGTAATCGCGGCATATTAATTATTTAATCTTATTCTTGCCTAAAGCTTATTATATTTTATTTTTTATTATTGTCAAGACTCAATGTTTTCGCGGCATATTGTTTATTATATATTTCTTTTTTTAAAATACCCCCACCGATTTTTTTCACTTAACGAATCTGGGCTTAGTTTTTTTTATATATTGCTCCTCATTAATAGGGGGAGGGGCATCGCCCCCGCATTACCTTATGCTGAATCGTTGTTGACAAACTGAGATTGGATTCCCCCCCGCGATTTCTCAGAACTACCCCCCTAACAGTTTCACTTAATGGGGTGGGGTCATCTGTTAGACGCTATTAGAAATTTTCTATGCCCTAACTTTCATTTTTCCCACGGCTGGCAAACTAAACAAATACCCCTCCCCTAAACTGCATACGCTGTCTGGTCAATGGGTGGGGGCTGTGGAACATTTTCTGTGGAACATTTTAACTCGTTGATACTCAGTCGATTAGAATGTGAAAATAAATGATGTTTGTGCTTCCATTTTTCGGCTCTGGTGGTATAATACAACCATGCAAGAGAGAAACACTACATCACTATCGCCAGTTCCTAATCCTAACGTCCAGCACATCCTCACTGAGATGGTCGCCAACGCTAACAAGAATCTTGAGCGTCAGCTTGAGCGTGAGCGTAAGTTCCAAGTCAAGCGTGAGCGTGAGATGGTAATGAAAGCAAAAAGAGATGCTGAAAATAAGTGTCGAAACATCTTGCAAGGTCACTAAAAATATCGTATAATCTCACCAGAAAGAAAATCACTATGAAAGCATACACTACACCACCACTCAATCCCTACTCACTACGCATCAACAGCCTAACAGCTTTTGACTTCCGCAGATACCCTACCTTCTCACATGTAGAGAAGACAATCCATGATGACAAGGCTGGATGGTCTGTGACTGTCCACTTTAAATCTGGTAGCTTCTCCGCTGTCTCATGTCGTGGATACGATGTGACCATCAACGGCACACCCTTCACACACGGAGACATCACCAAGGCTTGTGTCCTACTGGCTAACGAGCCAACCCGCACTAATCACTACTAACAACTAACAGAAAAAATACTATGATAAAATTCACATTCAATGACTCCGATAGAGGAGCATATACCGCCGAGATCGAAGAAATCATCATCGATGGACTCGATACCCGTGACTACCCAGACTTTTGCGATGCCTTCATAACTGAGGCTCGTCTTGAAGGTCGCATGGCTACCGATGAAGAACTTGACCAGATGAATGATGATGGTGAGTTTCGCTATGACCAGGTAATGGAATCAGTATACTAACATCTAACAGAATAGATACTAATGGATACTAGAATGGATACTAGAACAAAGACATACCGTAAGAACTTCACGCCTAAGGCTAGGGTATACCACTATGCACTAGACCACGTTATCACTAAGCATGAGGATGATGTGTTAGACTTCGGATGTGGTAAGGATAACTACTGGTCTAACAGATTAAGCGCACAAGAGTATAGCATCGATGGCTATGATCTATCCATGCCTAATGCCACCTCTAATGATACATACTCAGTGATCTTAGTGTCTAACGTGTTGAACATCCAAGAGACAGTCGACCAGTTAGAGGATACACTAGCCAGCATCATGAGCTTCAGTAAGTCAGGCACACACATAGTGTGGAACTACCCAAGCGGACCGAGGAAGATGAGCCTAGACATGGACGCACTGCATGAATACGTTAGAGTAGCAGCTCATGACAATGGCTATACCACTCTAACAGATTGCCTCAAGGGTGAGCATCAAGGGCTATACGTCACCACGCTCATCTAACATCTAACAGCTTTTTCATAGTGCAGTAGTGTGCATAGTGTGCCTCGTCCCTAGTAGTGTGGGGGCGGGGCTATGCTCTAACAGAAAAACCTCTGTAACTCATTGATACTCAACGACTTAGGGCGGGGCACCCCCTGCTGGGCCGTAACTCGTTGATGCTGAACGACTTATGTAAGTTAAAAGAATCGTAACTCATTGATACTCAGTGACTTAGATAGTAAATAAAAGCAAAATAATACTTGTTTGTATGCTCCGATTATGCTAAAATTCAGCCATGAAAACACTAACACTAATCGCCCTCCTCATCACCCCGATCATGGCATCTAACACACCTGTGCTTGTGAAGCCTAACAGAGCTGTATTGGTAAAGCCTAACAGCGCGGTGCTTGTGCCTAACATAAACAAGGCATGGTATGACATGTTAAAAGGCGTAAAACATTTCGAGGGTTTCCGCTCTAACGCATACACTTGTTGCGGAGGCAAGCGAACGATTGGCTATGGTCACACAGGCATAGCAGTATCCAAGGGTATCATCTCCGAGCGAGAGGCAAGCGATCTGTTAGAAAAGGAATTGCACGAATACAAAGAGATTGTTCTCAAGCTTGTCAAAGTCCCTCTAACAGATTATCAATTAGCTTCTCTAACAAGTTTTACATACAACTGCGGAAGAGGCGCACTATATCAGCTCATCTCTCAAGAGGGGCGTTTAAACGACGGAAACTATCAAAGCGTTTCCGAGGTAATGCCTATGTATAGAATGGCTGGCGGTAAAGTGCGAAAAGGTTTAGAAAAGCGAAGGAAATTCGAACTAGCTCTGTGGAACAATGCTGTGGAACAATTATAAGTCGTTGATAATGAACTAATTAAAAAGCGAAAATAAACGTGTTTTAAGGTCGAATAGGCTTGTAAAAATCGAGATTTCTGCTATAATATAGCCAAGCAAGAGAGGGAAGGGTTCAACCAACTTAAGACTTCCCCAAAGCTCCCGTAAGGCGGGAGCAAAAAAATAAAAAGGCTCATTCTTCTAGCAAGTAAGAAAGCCTCTCACATACTCCGAGAAATCCGAGGATACTACGGCACAAGCGGTAGGAGAGGAAAACAAAGGTGCAACTCCTTTATGAGCAATCAGCTTTCCAAAACTTAAAACACTAACTAAAAATAACACTATGAAAAATATTAAAACCATTACTCGCATTGAATCAATCCTCACCTCTGGCATCACTGTCGAAGGTAAACTTCCAATCGGCTCATTCGTTGAAACTAAGAGCGGAAAACAGGAAGTCGTTCAGCACGTTACCAAACGTTCTACTATCATCCTTTAATCCTTAACAAATAGAAAACACTACTATGAAAAACACTAAAATCAAAAAAACCATTCTCGCTGATTCATCAACCATTCATCTTGGAAAATTCCAAAAGAACCCTTCTGGTGAATATCTCATAATCGTTAAAGATTATTCAGACGTTCGCAATGTCAAAATTGTTGATGAGTTCAGATGTGATGATTACAAGCTTTGCGTCGGCAGAGGATACTCAAAAGAATCTTAAAAGAATCGTTGACAATAACCCGCTTTTACCTTAAAATATAACCATGAAAGAAAATAACACTATGAAGAAAGAACAAATCAAAATCGGTGACTCCGTAATAGTCAATGGAATTCAAGTCAAGGTTGATGAAATCATTCAAGAAACTCAATACTGGGGAGTTGATACCGATGGAGAAGAAATCGGCTTCACCAGCGAACAAGTAATGGCAATCGTGCCAGAGTAACCTAAACCACTAAAAACAAATGGACTTTTTAAAAGCACTAACTAATCTCACAATCCTCAAAAAGGGGATTGACTCAACCGCAAAACTAAACTATAATATAACTATGCAAATCGCAAATACCAACACAAGCACAACCGCCTCCGTTCTCGAAATCGCAAACCTTCTCAAGGATCGCACTGTGCGATATATCAACCAAGGGAAATCTAGCGTTCGCAGAGACAAGGAGCGCACCTTTAAAATCCACGCTGTCGAGGATGTATGGGAAGCTAAGAAGAACGGCAAGCGCTGTCTTAAAGTCTTAGCTACCGACATTGATGACCACGGCTTTGAGAAGTATCGCACACTTCATCTAGCAGGAATTGAGGTAGTCGCCTAACAGTTTTCTAAGTAGTGTTGGGAACTATCCGCTTCCTCGGTTTATATTCATCCCGCAAGGGGAGGGAGCGGGTAACCTAACATCTAACAGGGGCGAACTGGTAATCGATCTAACAGCTTGCTGTTAGAGACAGGGGTTCGAATCCCCTACGCTCCACCATCTAACAGATCAGCACGACAACCCGTGCCACCAAAAAACTCTAACAGTTTCCCCGTGACCTTCTGAGGCGCGGGGTTTTTTGTTAGGCTCTAACATCTGTAAGTCGTTGATACTCAACGAGTTAGGGCGGGGCACCCCCAGGCAGCTCGTAAGTCGTTGATACTCAACGAGTTACGTATCTAACAGATTCTGTTAGGGCCGCGTGGAACATTTCTGTGGAACATAAAAAAAGTGCATAAACACGCAAAAAGAT
>Ga0206125_10001421_pt1 | contig 28082 bp, 24 predicted proteins | sample Helgoland_Spring_4_FD_148598 | JGI IMG/M metagenome (GOLD analysis project Ga0206125, IMG submission 148598) | Pelagic subsurface seawater microbial communities from Kabeltonne, Helgoland, North Sea - Helgoland_Spring_Bloom_20160331_1 | ecosystem: Environmental > Aquatic > Marine > Epipelagic ... | reverse complement strand
AATGAAAATCACCTAGGAATTCTTTTCCAAAACCATAAAATCCATTATCCAAAATCGATAGCGGCATACAATCATAATGGAGTGGTTTGGATAAAACCCATAAAAATTCCTTTTGCCCGTTTTTACCACATGAAAAATTATCATATTGCTGATTATAACTTATATTGGATAAACATTAGAAACAACCTAAGATACCGATTAAAAGAAAATGGACACAACTAATAAAAAAAGATGCAAATGGCCTAAAAATGACGCACTCTATATTGAGTATCATGACAAAGAATGGGGCGTACCTGTTTATGAGGATGCCAAAATCTTTGAATTTTTATTATTAGAAACCTTTCAAGCGGGGCTGAGTTGGATCACTATCCTTAGAAGAAGAGAAAACTTTCGAGTGGCTTTTGATAATTTCAATTTTCAAAAAATTGCAAATTATTCTGATGAAAAACTAGCGGAATTAAAACTAGATGCTGGGATTATAAGAAATACGCTAAAAATAAAAGCAGCCAAAACTAATGCTATTGCTTTTATGGAAGTGCAAAAAGAGTTTGGTACTTTTAGTAAATACATTTGGGGCTTTGTAGACGGAAAACCCATGCAAAATAACTTTAGTAGCATGAGTGAAATGCCCGCCAATACTCCTTTATCTGATAAAATATCTAAAGACTTAAAAAGTAGAGGTTTTAAGTTTGTAGGCTCAACTATTGTTTATGCTCATATGCAAGCTATGGGCATGATAAATGACCACACTGTTGATTGTTTTAGGCATACAGAAGTGTAAAACTACCTTTAATTATAAATATGCATAACATTGCTTTCATTCAAGCTCCAATTGTAAGTTTTTAACGGAAGTAAGGCTGGTGCATTTAATGCTTCACCTGTGTTGCTTATTAAGAATGCTGAGGTGCAACAACCGCAAAATGCAATTCCAGAATCTACTGAATCAATAACTGAACAAGATAGTGATGGTTGGTAACTGCAGTTTCTGTCATAAACTTTATAGTCATTGCCAACTCCATGGTAAATAATTATTCCTTCCACTCCCCCTTCAATAAAAATTGCACTTCCTGATATTGCAATTTCACTATATTCGGGTAAGCTTAAATCTACATACTCATTTACATATACTTCTTGTATGACACCAAAATCACATAAACCATCATCACATTCAGCAGCAGGATTAAAATTTATTGCAGTAGGATTCATACAGCCTCTAACTACATCAGCAGTAACTTCAAATATTATATTGACATCAGCAGTTGGGGTAGTGTCTGCCTGGATTTTAACTACTGAATCATTATATTCTATAATAGTATTACGTTCTATATATTCTAAAGGGCCAATAGTATGTTTCATTACTAAAACACTTCCATCTAACTCCCAAGTTCCAAACTGCTCTAAAGTATCGCATAGATAATCTTTAGTTAAGAAAGTGTTATTATCATTTAAATGAAACCAGCCATAATCAGTGTCTAATAATTTCCAAGTTTTACCAACTATTGTTTCTTCAATATTAGCCTCAACTTCAGGGGTAACACCAGACTTACTACAAGAAGCTAAGTATATAATAGGTGTTAGTAATAAAAGGTAAATTAGTTTTTTCATACTACAATAATACAAAAAATTAATAGGAAAGTTGAGAAGAAAAAAGTCGGGGTAGCATACTATATTCTACTAGAGATGACAACTCAAAAGGTAACCGAATAGGTCCCTCGCTATTTTAGACATCAGAACTATACAGCAAACTTAAAAAAATAATTAGATTTTCTGATTAGAAAAAACTTATAAAAATAATTTATTCAAAATCATCCGGAGAAAGATCAAAAGATGGTGTTGCAATAGCAAGAGAGTATATTACAATTATTACAACTATAATTACAGGAATAAAGATAAGAAGTAATAATTTTCTAAAAAACTTTTTCCTTTTTTTAACATTCTTTGGAATTGGCTTAGAAATATACCAAAAAATTGATATTAAATATGATAAGATCAAAAGTAATGGTATAAGCTGAACCAAAAAAGGTGAAGACTCTGCAACAATCTCTGATTGATTATATATCAGATTATTAATATTATTCACAGGGAACGAAGCATAAATTACATCAATAATTATTAGTAATATAATTAAAAATAAAATTAATTTTTTCATAAAGCAAAGAAAAGCAAATAAAAAGGAAGTATTATGCTAAGCATAATAAGTAGAAAAAGTCGGGGTAGCAGTACTATATTCTACTAGAGATGACAACTCAAAAGGTAACCGAATAGGTCCCTCGCTATTTTATACATCAAAACTATATAGCAAATATATCAAATAATTATTTAATAAATTTAAGTTAGAGAACCGAGAGGTCCACCAAAGCGGAATCCATCTCATTATGAGTGAAATTACATGTACTTCTTGTGGAGCACAAAATTTCACTGTTCTATTTAATTAAACAATTATTGTAAAGTAACAAATTTTTGATATATAAAACCTATCCTATTATCAACCTCAATTTTATACCATTTTTCTTGTCTTACAATATCAGCATCCTCGTAATTTACAGAGAACTTGTTATATTTACCATTCTTCTGCTTATAGCCACAAATAATATATGAGTCTTTCATTGACAAAATATCTAACATTTTCCCTGCAAGGATTACCGTTTTAACACCATCTATGTTTACAACGATATCATACTCAATTATACAATGCTTTACATCTGTAAGCGTTTTATTAACTGATGATAAAATATTAACATTGTCCCCATATTGTAAGTAAGAAATAATATTTTGATTGTTTATTTCAGGAGTAGATCTAAAATTTAGATTATCTGCATTAATAAAACCATTCTTAGCAACAAGAAAATCCTCATCATTATCAATAAGCTCTACTCTACTATTATGAATAAAACCAATTATCTCATATGGGTATTCATCTATATCAAATTTAATCTTCCACCACTCTCCACTATCATCAATAATTTCAAAACGCTTATTCTCATCATAAATTTCATAAATTACTGATGAGGAGCTTGATTTATCAGCACGTACATTTGTATATCCATCAGGATCATTTATAACCCCTAAAAGGTTTGATTTTTTTATATCATTAGTTTCAGTATTAAAATAAATCTCCTCAAAAATTAAATTCAAACTATTTTTTTCTGCTAGCAGACCATCTTTAACCTCAGCTTTCTCAGAATCAAGCCACATTATAATTTCACCATTTGGATTAAAATAATATCTGTTTTCAATTTTTTCAAAATGCGAATAAACAAAATATAACTTCTCATTATTAACATAAAACTCATAATTAATACCTTCATTTAATATCTGTGCACAGAAATGATTATTAAGAGAAGGATACTCTAAAGTGGAGTAAATTGTTATGTTATCAGATAAAGAGATTCTCTTAAGATTAACCCAATTATTCTTTAAGTAATAAAAATCATCTCTAATATCATTAATAATCTCATCATTCTTATTCTCAGAATTATCAATAGCATTAACATTTTCGCGTATTATATCGCTTTCAACCTGATAATCGTCTAATTTATCATTAGCAATATCTGTTGCAGTAGTATTACTAAAATACCCAAGCAACATATCCTGATTCAGAAAACCAATTATACCAATAGCACCAACTATTAAAAGAGTGACTATAAGGCCAGTTTTACTTTTCTTATTTGAATCAGAAGCAGCAGTTTCTTTTTGAGTTCCTTTTGTTTTATCCGTTTCCCCTTGTTTGTTCTCAGTCTCTACCTGAACAGTTTTTCCTGGGGTCTCATCCTTGGATGTAGCTGAGGACTGCTTTGGGCTATCTTGATCTTCTCTTAATTGAATACCATAATCAGATAATTTTTTATCTATATATTCGTCTGATATATTCTTATTTGGTTCAAACTTATAAAGTAGGTTGATTAATATTCCCCTTATTGTTCCATATTGGTCTAGATAAGATTTAATTAATTTTTTATCAACAACAATGTCTGATTTATAATGTTTTAATAAATCTTTAATAAGTTTTATCTCCTTTTCACTCATTTTTTTAAAATATCTGGTTTATAATGTTTTAATAATTCTTTAATAAGTTTTATCTCCTTTTCACTTATTTATTTAAAATGAAGGAGTATTATCCCCATTATTATTGTCTTCTACAGTAGCTTCCTCAGAAACTGAAGCTTGTTCCTCTACAATCTCTTGAGTAGTCTCTAAAGGAGGGATTGAGGTGCCTTCTTGCATCGACTGAAGAATATCTTGTCTTCGCTTCTTAGAGGCTTCAAGAACTGCTTTGACGGCGTTATTTGATTTTACATAAGCTATAATCCCCCATATTATCATCCCTATAAAATAGATAGGCATAAATCCTTCTTCAAAACTAGATTGCTCTGAGTACGACATATTATAATAGATTATCATCATAAGAACAGCTGTAATACCAAATCCCCACCAGAATCTTCTAATTGGTTTTTTCAGCGCATGTACCTTATCTTGTCTTTCTTTATCAACAGGTCTTTCACCCTCAATTCTTGTTGATTTATCTCCATCCATATATACATAAAAATTTTCCCCAGCAAATTCATAATGAACTATATATGCAGGAGACAATATATTTGTAACTTTCTTATGCTCATAATTCATATCATAAGTTAAATCCTTATAAATATCTCCAGGAATTCTCTCTACCATGTCAGCTCCTGCTATTGCATCTGCCTGAGACGATCCTAAAGAATTCCATATAATATCAGAATCCAACTCAAAAGGCACTATATTAAATCCAGCTGTATATTCTGTATTAAAAGGTTTTAGTTGTCCTCCGGAGAAACTACAATCGTGCATAAAAGGAGCAATTGTTGCAGGAAGTATCTCTGATTGACCTGCAAATCCTAATATGGTATAATTATTTGCTACCTGACCATTAGAAGGCCTCCAATCCGTAACAGTTCTATATTTTGTAACAGCTTTATTATTCACAATTACTACATAGGACTCCTGTCTTTTATAACCACTTGAAGCAGACCAATTTCCACTATACCTTCCTTCGTAAAAATACTGAGGTAAGTACAACCCATTTATTTCGTCAAAAACACTTGATGTTAATATGTTATCTGGAGTATAATCACCTTCACTAAGCCATACAAATAATAGGCTCTTAAATTGATCATGAGTTACTGAGAATGGAATTAGTCCATCAGGTGAAATAGTAAGATTTGCTTCTTCAGCTAATTCTATTTCAAATTTTGTTCCACAAAAGTTACAACTACTCATTTGAGTTGCTGGATCAAACATTAAACTTGCTCCACAACTTTTACACGATATTTTCTTTAATTCTGACATAAAATTTTAGTTTTTATTTATAAATTTAGATAAGTATTAATAGCGTTCTCAGATAAATCATAGAAACTTTTCTTTGTATTATCAACTAAAACATAAGAATTTGAAAATTTCTTTGAAAGAAGAACATTTTCTTTTGCTTTATTAATGTTTGACATTGCTAAATAACAATTTACAATAGCATAATAACATTTAGCTGCTGTTTTACCAAATTCATTTCCACCATCCAAAATACTTATTGTTCCCTCAGGATACTCATTTATTACTGTTTCAAAGAATCCAATTGATTTCTCAAATTGTTGCATATTGAAATAACATAGGCCAATATTATATAAAGCATCATCCGCTAATTCACTGTCAGGGTATTCAACTGTTAAGCTCTTAAACTCATTTATTGAATCCAAGAAGAATTCATCTTGAGCAAATTTTAAACCATTTGTAAATAATGTTATCTCTTTATCATGCATTGTCTCTTTGTTTTTTTGCTTCTTCCTTATAATCAGTTGCGGAAAAAGTTTTTGTTGTTCTAATTCTATAATAATAGATAGCTCCACCAATTAAAATTGCCTGTACAATACCTATCCAAACATCATGATATCCCAACTTATAGACAATATATCCAAATAAAATAGTGACTGAAGCTAAAAGAAAGGACATGGTCTTAGAAGCAAATGAAGAAAAAAAAGTAAATGGGAATATAAATACAATAAACCCAACAATCATCTGTAATATAGATCTATCATCCTCAATAGAATAAATGATTAATGCCATGAATATTATAGCCGCTACTATCCCAATAAATGTGCTCTGTAAATCTTTTTTCATTACATTTTGTTCATTAATTCTTTTTTCTTCACGTCAAACTCCTCCTTTGTAATAGCTTCCATATCTAAGAGCTCTTTTAATTTCTTTAATTTATCCATTGCTGACTCACCAGAACTCCCCTCCATTGCTCCACTCATAGATTGCTGTATCATTCCAGGCATAGCAAATCCCATACCAAGTCCTGCTCCAGCTCCTACCATTGCTCCCATACCACCATTTTCATTCTGAGCTGCATCTTGTAAACTCATTGCAACTTTATATTTCATAAACTCATCCATATTTCCAATTGCAGCCATTCCACTTCTTTGATCTATCATCTCTTGGACATCATCTGGCACTGAAATAGAGTTCAAATAAAAATCATGTAAACTCAAACCTAAACCTAAAAACTCCGCTTGTAATTTTGATTTTATGATTATACTTAAATCATCAAATGAAGCAGGCATATCAAAAACTGATTTCAATTCAGATCCTAAAACTGTTGTTAGTGTTGAAATAATCATGCTTCTTAAATAATCAGTAATATCTTTGTTACTAAATACTCCACGAGTACCTACCACTTTATTAACAAATAATAATGAATCACTTACCTGTATAGAGTAAGAACCAAAAGACCTGATTCTTATCATCTTCAATTCTTCATCTCTAAATAAGATTGGTTCTGATGTACCCCATTTCAAGTTAGGGAATAGCTGTTTTCCAACAAAATAAACTTCAGATCTAAACGGAGAGTCTTCTCCATAACCAAATGAAGTTACCCATTTAGTTATTTTTGGTATATTTTGTGTTTTTAGAACATGTCTTCCTGCAGTGAAGACGTCTAATGATTTGCCATCTCTAAAAAATACAGCTTCTTGACTCTCTCTTACCGTCAATTGTGCTCCATACTTTATTTCAGCAGGTCCATCATGAGGAACCCTTTTCACCATTATATTACCTGAGTTATCAAGAAACTCTAAAACTTCCATTAATTTACCCATTATCTATGTTCTCTAATAAATTGATTTCTACTGCTTAAAACATTGTCTAATTCAGACACCTTTTTCATAATGACATCTATATCATTCTCTAGAATAATATTTTTAATCTCATCCACCACTTCTGCCATATCTAAGTCAAAATGATATATTTTCATTAATTCATCTTCTTTTATTTGCTGGTCAGAAAAGAAACCACTCTCTCCATAAGGAGCATAATTTACTTTAGATTGAGTGGTGTTGATTAACTTTCTGCAGACTTCAATTTTTCTCATTAAAGGTTTGTCAGAATTAGTAATCGCTTCATTAATTCTGTTAACTAAAGTGTTTTCACACTCAATAAGCTTTGATGATAAAATGCTTCTTAATTGCTTATCACAATTTCTTCTGCCATCACGTTCAGCATATCCACGATATCCTGGTATTAATGAGCCAATTTTATCTAAAATATTTACAGCTCGTTGCATATTATAGTAATGAAAATAAAGAAAAACAATATTCTATTCATAATAGTTTCTAAAAATACCCAAATTGAATTAAAGTAAAATATTTTGCTAATTTACATATTTATTTTAAAAAAATCGAGATGAGAGAATTTAAAACTTAGGATCAAGAGTTTCTTAAAAAAAAGTTCGAACTTAGGACCGAGAGGCCCACCAATAAAGAACCCCCTCAATTGAGGGGGTTTTTATTTATTCAAGAATTATTTTTTTCTCAACTGTTCCATCATCATAGATATAGAAAAGAGGTTTATTTTTCAATCCTTTCGATTGTCTTCCTAAAACATCAACAGTACTGATAAGCTTTCTAATGCCACTTGAATTAATATCAGTGATAGCTGTTGATGATGGATTATATGTTAATATACATGTGTCTGCTATAAAAGCACCAGCACTATATTGAAACACAAAATACATAGTTAAAGGATAGGTAGCATTAGTATTACTAAGAATAGAATAATTATACCAAGTTGTATCATAATTAAATGCTGCAAATAATTGAGTTATAGTATCCTTTTGTAAAGTGTCTCCATTTGCATCAATTGTAAAAGCAACATAAGGGTAGTAAAGGAATGAATTACTGCCATTATAAATAGCAATATCAATAATGTTATTACTATTATCTATTAACATACCCGATACATCAAGAAAGTTACAAAAATATGATTGACAACTCTCATTGAAAAACATTTGTGGATCAATATTTGGATAAAAACAAGAATTATTCCATGTATTATTAGCATATGAAGTGTCATCAACATTAATGCAAGTGAGATTATTATTTGCATTGAGCTGTAAAAAACATGGACCAATGTTTGTATTGTTTCCGTTCCTCAAATCAACAGAATAAAGATTGCAAGCAACTGCCTGAACCCAATTTAACATTGAATTAGATGTTAAATCTAGATTTGTAATAGGGTTTAGTGAGCAACTTATAAATTCGAGAGAATAGCTAAAACTTAAATCAATTGTATTAATTTGATTCTGCCCAATAGATAAAAATTTTAAAAGTGAATTATTACTTACGTCAATTGTCGTTAGCTGATTAGCTTGACATTGTAACTCCTCTAATTGTATACAATTGGTAATATCTAGATTATCAAGTGAATTTAAATCACACCTTAATGTCTTTAAGTTTAAACAATTTGCGACTTGGATAAATGACAAGTTATTTTGATCACATCTTATATATTCTATATAACTACTTTCAATAAATAATAAAGTATCCAAATCATTTTCTCCACAATTTAGATATTCTAAATTAGTACTGTTAGTTAAATCTAATGTTCCCGAAATAAATTGAGCTTGAGCACCAAAGTATTCTAAGGAGGAAAAAAATTGAATACCTGTAATATCATAAATGTATTCTAATGTACCTTGAGGAAATGAAATTTCTAAGTAAGTTATTGTATCAATAGCAGACAAACTTACAGAGTCATCTAGTACGTTATCTACTCCTAAATTAATTAATTCCTGCTCAAAAGCATCATCAGGTATATATATATTCTGCCCAAAACCAATCATAGGTAAGCAAAGTAATATAAGTAGTAGTTTTTTGATTTGTTTGTTTTAAAAATTAATTTCGATTGCTTACGCAATAATTTTAAATGGATAAATTGTTAAATGGTTAAAAAGCCCGAACAGCCCTAACACCGTCGTTGGCGTCCTTAGCGTTGCCGCCCTGGCCCCCATTGGAGAAAGACTGTACCCACGCATTGAAGGTACCCTTCTCAGTAGAACTCCAATAGTCGTTACTAGCAAAACCACCAATATTTCCTAATCCTAAAGCATTTCCTTGACCAATATTTAAATACATTGTATTTAATTCAGCTTTTGAAGGAAGAAACCAATCACTATATCCTCCAAGAGTTAAAGTGTGACAAATGTCTGCTGCAATACCTGGTACTGTGCAGCCAGATAATATATCAAAAGTGTTTTGATTACCTGTTCCAATAGCTGTTCCACCTGCTCCTGTAATATTAGTTCCATAACAACCCCATTCTGCACCAGAGGATTGATCTGTAGGCGCTGCAATTAATCCCCCTCCATTTCCATCTAACCAAAAAATAATTCCACCCTGATAGGTGTCTCCAATTGCTCCAGAAAAAGGATATGTACAAGTACCATCATCTGTATTTGCTGAAGCATTATAGTTAGTTGCAGTAGAATCCGTACAACCATATACATTATAATCAAAAGCCCGAACAGCCCTAACATTGATGCCGGCGCTCTTAGTGCCGCTGAGGTGGCTTCCATCGTAAAAATACTGCCCCCACGCATCGGTGAAATCGTACTCAGTAGAACTCCAATAGAGGTAAGCAAAACCACCAATATTTCCTAATCCTAAAGCATTACCTTGACCAATATTTAAATACATTTGATTTAATTCATCTTTTGAAGGTAAGAACCAATCACTATAACCGCCAAGAGTTAGATTTGCACATATATCTGCAGCTGTTCCGGGTGTTGTACATCCAGCTTCAATATCAATTGTGTTTTGATTACCTGTTGCAATAGCTGTTCCATCTGCTCCTGAAATGAGCGTTCCATAACAACCCCATTGGGCTACAGAATCTTGGTCAAAAGGAGCTGCAATTAAACCCCCTCCATTTCCATCTAACCAAAAAACAATTCCACCCTGATAGGTATCTCCAATTACTCCAGTAAAAGGATATGTACAAGTACCATCATCAGTATTTGCTAAAGCATTATAATTAAATGCTGTAGCATCTGTACAACCATTTACAACCGCAATACAAGAACCATCATCAGTATTTGCTAATGGATTATAGTTGAAGGCTGTAGAATCCATACATCCATATACAACTGCAATACAAGAACCATCATCCGTATTTGCTGCAGCATTATAGTTAAATGCTGTAGAATCTATACAACCTAATACTACTCCAAAAGCCCGAACAGCCCTAACATCGAAGTAGTTGCCCTTATTGAAGTAGCCCTGGAACCCAACGTTGAAAGCCTGACTCCACGCATCGTTGCCATCGAGCTCAGTCGAACTCCAATAGTAGTTATTAGCAAAACCACCAATTGCGGCCTTATTTAAATACATTTCATTTAACTCATCTCTTGAAGGTAAGAACCAATCACTGTATCCACCAAGAGTTAGATTTGCACAAATATCTGCTGCTATGCCTGTTGTTGTACATCCTGCTTCAATATCAATTGTGTTTTGATTACCTGTTCCAATAGCTGATCCATCTGCTCCTGTAATATTAGTTCCATAACAACCCCATTGGGCTCCAGAATCTTGGTCAAAAGGAGCTGCAATTAATCCCCCTCCATTTCCATCTAACCAAAAGATAATTCCTCCCTGATGAGTATCTCCAATTGCTAAAGGATAAACACAAGAACCATCATCTGTATTTGCTAATGGGTCATAGTTTGGTGCTGTAGCATCTGTACAACCATTTACAACTGCTATACAAGAACCATCATCTGTATTTGCTAATGGGTCATAGTTTGGTGCTGTAGCATCTGTACAACCATTTACAACTGCTATACAAGAACCATCATCTGTATTTGCTAATGGGTCATAGTTGAATGCTGTAGGGTCTGTACAGCCATTTACAACTGCAATACAAGAACCATCATCTGTATTAGCTGCAGCATTATAGTTTGTTGCTGTAGGGTCTGTACAGCCTAATAAAGTTGGTGCTGATGATGGTAAAATTATATAATTACCACTACTTATAAATAAAGTATCTCCTGAAATAGTTAGGGTTTGTGCAATACCAACTCCATCAGCACCATCATTACCCGCTACACCTTGTATTCCTTGAGCACCTGTTGCTCCAACTGCGCCATCAACTCCGTTTGTTCCATCAATACCATCAACACCATCAGTTCCATCAGCACCATTTTGCCCATCTATTCCATCTTGTCCATCATAACCATTTTGTCCGTCATTTCCATCTTGTCCGTCATTTCCATCTTGTCCGTCATTTCCATCTTGTCCGTCTTGCCCGTCATCACCATCAACACCGGGTACACCCTGTATTCCTTGAGGACCTGCAACTCCTGTATCTCCAGGTAAACCTTGTATTCCATCAACACCATCATTACCTGCTACACCTTGTATTCCTTGAGCACCTGTTGCTCCAACTGCACCATCAACACCATCTTGCCCATCTATTCCAGTACCAGTTTTAACGTATCCTATATAACAAGGAGTATTAATATCAAAAGCCGTTGGATTCATTGGATTCGTATTAGCGCTTAACGGAGCATAATTAATTACACGTAATCGAAGATAAAATAAATCACCGCTTTGAAAGGTTCCGAAATAAGGCCCTGTAGTTGTAGGAGAAGTTAGATTTGGGCCCGATGGTAATACTGTGAAATGCATTACCCTTTCTGGAAAATCTTGAACTCTAATCGTAATAATATCATATGGGTCTATAAATGTCAGCCATCCAGTGTAATCGTTAGTAGTTGGTTGATTAGTCATTTTATGGATAATCAATCGATGTGTAGATTGTCCAGCACTACCCCAGTTTGTTAAATCATAATCCAAATGAAAACGACCTGACCCACCACCAACCGTCATAATACTAGCGTTAAAATCAGTTTGGTTATTAGTTTGCCACAATGATGAATTACCATCAAGACCAGCAGGACCTTGAACACCATCAATACCATCTATTCCGTTAGTACCATTTGTTCCATCAGCACCATCCGTACCAGCAGCACCAGTAAGACCAATAGGACCTTGAGCACCATCTGCACCATCATTTCCTTGTGGTCCAGGAGTTAATTCTATTGTTGTCAAATCAGCAGCTACTGCATTAATAGCAAGTTCTAAATCATTTATTCTGTTATTTGATTCCAAAGACAAAGGTTGCGGAAGATAAGTCAAAGCTTGTCTGTCTAAGCTTTCATAACTCCCTCCACTTGCAGTAAAGTCAATCTCTACTTTTAAGTACTTCTCTGCACCTACCCAGGCAACTTCTGTAAAGTTACCAATAGTAGCCATTCCTTGCCCTACCATTAAGCTAACCATACCATAAGCATCTGTTTTAGCAGTATGTGTTTCTTGGTACTCAGTACCAAGCTCATTTTCAATAGTAAAACGAATTGAAATATCACTCTCTGATAGCAATCCTTGCTCTACATTATTTCCTGGTAAACTCTGTGCATCAGGGTTTAAAATAACAGCCTGATAGCTGAAACCTGGAGTTTGTGCCATCGATACAACAGCAATAAAACAACTTAGTAGTGTTAAATATATCTTTTTCATAATTTTAATTTTTATAATTCTTTTAATTAATTAGCTAAATTGAAACGAATACCTACACTATACACATAAGAGGTTAGTTTATAGCTTTCATTAGCCTTTTCAGCTTCTTTCATATCCATTGTATTTCTCCAATCATACTTTAAGTAAATACCTGTAGCATCAGTCATTTGATATAATAGACCAGCCCCAACGCTGAAGCTGTAGGTATTATCTTCAAAATCAGAATCTGCTAAATCATAAGTAACTGAACCCATATTTTGAAAACCAGAAAGTAAATAGTTGTAAGCCATACCACCATTTAACAATAAGCTTACTTTATCTTGTACTGGAAAGCTATATTCCAAACCTAAACTTGCTGAAACATAGTTTAGATCATAAGAAAGATGAGAACTAGTCATATCAATAGGTTTTCCTATTACTTGATACTTATCGTAAGCTGCTCCTAACTCAAGATTTAAGTCTCCCTTTAAGTTAAATCCTAGCGACAAAGCTTGATGCTGAGAAGGTGAAAAACTTCCATTTTTAAATGCAGTTATTTCTGAATCAGAAAAATCAAATTGAGAAAGATTAATACCACTCTCTAAATTGATAAAATTAATATTATACGATTTTTCTTGTGCCTCACTAGTAAATACGCCAATAAATAGTGCGCTTGCTAAAAGGATATACTTTTTCATAGTTGTTGTGGTTATTTAAGATTTATTGTTGTTTTGATATTTGTGTAACATATTCTTTATTAGCTGTGTTTACTTTTACAAAGTAATTACCTGCCGCTAAGTTAGCTAAGGAATAACTAAGCTCTGCTTGCCCTTCTTTATTTTCTTCCATTACTAGTTTTCCCATCTGATCATAAATAGAGAGGTTTACTTTTCCAGTAACTAGCTCATTAAAAGCAAGTATTATCTTATCTGTTGTAGGGTTTGGGTAAACACTTACCAATAAATCAGCAGCATTACTAGCTACCAACATACGCTTAAGTTGTGCAGGCTGTATAAAACCCTGCCTAACAGAATGCGCATTAGTCTCTTTCAAACCTATTGGGCTGATTTGCCCTACAGATTGTTGTACTATATATTTATTGTTTGTTTGCGTGCTACTTCCACTATTTGAAATGGTAGAACGCAATAAATTAGGACTGCTTTGACCCAAAGAAAACAAAGGCAAGCAAAGTAATATAAGTAGTAGTTTTTTCATTCTACAATGATACAGAAAATTTATTGGAAATATAAAAAGAAAAAAAGTCGGGGTAGCAAGATTACAACCTCTACCCTTTTCACTATATTACAGTAAGCTTTAAAACTAAATTTTGCACCACTTTTTGCACCGCTAACTAATCTACTAAAACAAACTTAAAAAATTAATTGGATTCTATGATGAGAAAAAACTTTTAAAAATAATTTATTCTTTCTTCAATGGTATTTATTAGAATCAATAAGAAAATCTTCATTATCAATATTATAGCTGCAATGTTGATGAGATGCTCGGCCTGGATCAAAATCTTCTTCCCAATTATACTCATCATAAAAATCCCCTGTAAAAATATATCCATCACAAAAAACTTCCCAAGGATAATCAGGATGAATAGAACAAGGACTAGTAGGTAAAGAACTAGGGTGATTTCCTAATTTTTCAAACGAAGAAATATAAAATAACATTCCAGGTGATATATGTATAATGGTATCACTACCATAACCATAATAATCCGTAACGTGTAATTCAAAAAAATAATCAGAATTATTCATAATTACTTTGCTTTGAGTATGAGATGTTTCACAACTAATCATAAGAAGCATTATAAATAAGAAATATAGTGAGTATCTCATAATACAAAATTACATAAAATTTATGGGAAATATTAGAATGAAAAAGTCGGGGTAGCAGGATTACAACCTCTACCCTTTTCACTAGATTACAGCAAGCTTTTAAACTAAAATTTGCACCACATTTTGCACCGCTAACCAATCTACTAAATCAAATTTAAAAAATTTATTCGATTATCTGGGTAATCTCTTATTTTTTAAAATATTATTCTTTTATCATTTCTCGCCATGCTTCCATAATCATAACCATTGCCATTGTATCTAACTCACAATATTTAAACAATGCTTGTTGTAAATATTCTCTTTGCTCTTCACTTACATTGGAATATTGCAAATAATTATATGCTGTCAAAGCAGCACCTCCATCACTTAATTCCTTTAAGGTTTCAATTGGTTCCACTGATTCAATCATATCGTTATCATAATCAGGAAATACTTGTGGTAATGTCTTATAGGGATTTGTTAAGCCATCAGTAATCCAACAATGATTTTCAAAATTTAAAGACGATATTTCTAAATCTGAACCATATAAACCTCTGACACCATATTTTTGCTGAAGAAAATCACTTTCATTTATAATTGCAGGCAAAATAGCTTTAATTGAATTACTTCCCTTAGCATAAGGGGAGTAATAATAAGCAGTTACCAACTTAAAAAGGTCTACCATATCCCTTCTACCTTTTCTATTTTGTTTTTTATCATGAGTAATTAAATCAATAAAAGAAATTAAATCAACTTTATCAAACTCATCAGATAAAAGGAGTTGTTCTCTTATTTTATTTAAAGTAGTGTTTTCATGATTGTGATATCTGAAAATAGTACCCTCCCCATCACCTACCGCATCTTTCAATTTTCTTACAAACTCAAAATTTGGAAAAGTGTTTCTTTCAAAACAGATGTATTGATTCTCATGTTTAATATTCCAATCTTTATCAATAGTATGATGAGAAAACTGAAAAGCAAGGGTTTCATAGGGTTTCATTCCTTTAAAGAAGGGAAGAGCCACTGATGATGTTTCAAAATCAATCATATGTAGTGGGTAGTTCCAGGTATCCATTTGTTCTTTTAATCCGTCTTTATCAAAATAACTTTCAGATGTATTTTCTTTAACTCGATTTATCTGTTCCATTCTTCTTTCTAATGGAGAAAGACCATCATAAGTACTACTAATTACTTTTGACGCAACATCATCCTCATCAACATCTTTCAATAAATAAATATTTTTTTCAATAAGTTCTCCAGATAATGATCGGCTACCAGCACCTCCACCCCAAATCTCAGTAGATAAATTTTCATCATTAATCTGTCTTTCTGTAAGATTTGTTTGACTTAACCAACATTCATTAAAACCACTTTTTAAGTCTGTATTTTTAGTATTTTTGAATTGACAATCTTTACATTTCTTACCAATACTTACTTGTGTTCTTATGTTATTCTCATACATATCCGAGCATCTTTGAACAAAGTCAGTGAATATAATTTCCTCACCTAAATCAGTTTTAACAGGAAATTCATTTTGAATTTTAAAACACTCATCATCAACATTTTTGTCAATGAGTAATTTAACTTTCCCTAAATCACTTCTTCTCAATCCATCTTTTACTTTCACTACTGTATTACCATCTATTTGTTCAATAGTAAAATATTGATTCAACCCATCTAAATCAGTTTCGCTGGATTTATTAACCAAAGTAAGAAAAGCTTTTACATCCCCCTTTTGCAAGGAATTACTAACCACATATTTCTGAAAAGCTATATCATAGACATAAGGATGCCAACTTGAAGTTATTTTACTTTTCTTTTTATCAAAAAAGCTATCATTCTCAACATCCCATGATTTTGCTTTTACTTCATAAATAGAAATTTTATCATCATCTTTAACAAGAATATCTACTCGAACAAACAAATTTTTAAATTTAAAGGCTGCTTCTGCAATAACAACTCTACCTTCTCTACTAAGCATCTCATTAGTTTCAGCTATTGCCTTATCCTCATCTCTTGTTTCAATTGTAATTTTTTCTTCAATAGGATTATCATGAAAATAGAATTTTGCTAATTCTCCAACTTGGAATCCCCCTTCTGCTAAGGACTGTAAGAATGAATCCTCATTACTTATATTAGCATACTCGCTTGCTTTCTTTGTGTAGAAAAGCTTAGTGGGGCATTCTAAAGCCTGTTTGAATCGTGATTTAGTTAAGTATCTCATCTTTTATATTTTAACAGTTATTTTTAAAATCCTAGTTTCTTGAAATCAAAATAAAAAAATCAGCAATTGTCTAGATCGAAAGATAGATCTAACTATTCTTTCTTCTTAAATTTCTCAATTTCCTCATCAGAAATTTTAGCAACTTTATTTGCAAGCCACATTTCATCTCCAGTTACTGAGTTTTTCATCAACATACTATCCATAATATAGGTTTTAAAATGAGTTGCTAATTGCCTTCTTCTTTCAAAGCGAAATATATGCATAAAATAGTAAAATCCTCCAACTGTTAAATCTTCAAATGGCCTTTCAAAAGTCAAGCCTCTGTAATCAATCAACTGCTTAATTCCACTCTCAATTAATTCGATAGCATCATCAGTTATTTTCATTCCTTTCAAATCAAATCTATCATCATCCCTACAAGCTTCAACACCTTTACTTTGTAAAATAATTGCGTTATCTCGCAATAAGTTATACTTGCTAGAGATGACTAAATCTTGCTCTTTTTCTGATAAATTTTTAAACTGCATTATAATCTAATTAGATTGAAAAAAATCATATAAAACGTAATTAACTACCAAATCCTTTAGACCTACTATTATCTACTTTAACAGCCTTAGTTTTTGTATCTTTCTGTTTCCAAGTAGACATTTTATGTTTTCCTAACTTACCTTTATCATTTGCTGTTGTCTTGTTAGATAGCGGATTTTTATCATTTGACTTTTCGGGCAATATTCTTTTCTTAACTAAAAACTTATCTAGCCCAGGAATCCAATTACTATTTTGAACAACATCTAAAGCGCTATCTTCTGAAATGGCTTTTTTTGATTTAGAAAGATCTCCTCCATTCCAAAAATTTAATACAGATACATGATTATTATTTTGATCTTGCCTAAGCCACTCAAATGCATTTTCAGATTTATTAGAAGTGATTTGCCAAAAATCATAATCCCATTCACTGCTAATTTCTTTTAATCCATCTTCATTAACATAAAACTTATGTCCTTTCTTAAGTTGAAATTTCTTTTCACCATAACCATCTTTAAATAAATGTAAAGTTATTGCTAGAGATTTCTTTTTTGGAAATGCTGTTTTTTTCTTTTGTGACCTATTCTTTCTTTTTTGCTCTTCCTTAGTGTCCTTGACGCTTTTTATAACAAGATATACAGTGGCTGCTAAACAAATAATAATAAATAATGGAAATCCAGCCATAATTATATAAGATTTTGATTCATCATGTAAATATATGAATTTATTAATGATTCTAACATCTAATTTTCAATCTGCTTTGAATCACTTGATATTATATAATATTTAGTTGTCATAATATATTGTTTAGTAAACAAACTTGCAAAAAATTAATAAGAAATTTTAAAGAGAAAAAAGTCGGGGTAGCAAGATTACAAACTCCACCCTTTTCACTAGATTACAGTAAGCTTTAAAACTAAAATTTGCACCACTTTTTGCACCGCTAAGCAACCTAAAACATATAAGATAAATATAAAACTCATTGTAATTATTTTTAGTTAATTATTTAAATGTAATTGATTATTAAGACACTTATTTCCATTCTTTTAAATCTTTTAATTTAAGAATCTCTTTTAATGGATCAAATATTTTTTTATCAATATGTTCTACTTTTTTATACCATTTTTTCAAATCATTTAAGCCAGAATGAGATGAATTTAATGAAATGTATAACAATAATTTAACTTGACCAACTTCTTCTTTTGACAGAGCTAATGTATTTAAAGCTTTATCTAAATATTCTTGAAAATCTTTAACTAATGTATTTGTATTACCGCCTTCGTTTTCATTGTGTAATCTTTTTTCTTTTTTCTGAGCATCTTCCTTATTATTACATTCTATAATCTTTCTTACATATTCATATTCATTTTCAGGCTTAAATAAATGATATAAACGTACTTTAAAGGATTTTATATGTGAATACGTTATTGTATTAATATTATCAAAAATCACCTTGGCTCTATTCTTTTTTCCATGACCTAAAACAATAAACTTACCGTCAACTGCTAAAGAATATACAACATATTTATTTTTAGGTATTTCATCACTCTTAATTTCTTTCAATTTCAATTCATCTTGACCACTCATTTTCTAACATCTAATTTTCCATCATCTCTTTTATAGATCTCCCATATGCCATGTTTATCTTTATCATACTTACATAATGTTTTATCATCATTTTCAAAAAGAAAATCATATTTATTATCACCACAAACCCTTTCCTTAGAACATTGAGCATAATTTGTTCTTCCTCTTTTATTGATTACCTGTATAGAGATTTGGGCTCCTAAAGTCCCTTTTTTAATATGAGGATATTCTGAAAGTATCAGATTGCTGAATTCTTTTTTAACAACACTTTCTTTGCCTAAATTAATAAACTCATGTTGTATAATCTCCCATATTGAAGCATCTTTAGATAGGTTTTTATTCTCGGTTTTTAATTCTGCTTCTTTTTCAGCAGGTTTTGTAGTGTTTTTCTTATTTCTAGAAGTATCTGTTGAGCTTTCCACTACAGATCTTAACACATCTAATCTTTCTTTGTTATAATCTATATTCTTACTCTGATAAAGCTTCTCGATAGCTAAGAAGAAATTTGTTTCTCCTTCAAAGCCAACAGAACACGGTTCAGTTAAAACATCAATATTAGGACCAATCCCGTCTATTAAAATATCAAATATATCCCAATGTTGATTTAATACTGCATCTCTAATTAATGTTGATCCTTTTTTAGAATGGAAAGGGTTTTCAGTCTTGTTTCTATTTTCCCAATCAATATTAAGCTCCATCTCAAAATCATAATCAACAAAAAATTGAACAATATCAAAATGTCCAGAAACAACAGCCATATTTAGTGGAGTCTCATTAGTTGGGCTTACAACGTTTGGATTCGCACCAAAATCTATCAGCATTTCAAGTATAATACGCTTATTATCCCAGCAAGCATAATGCATTGCCGTATAACCATCTTCATCAGTAAAATTGATGTGATCATCAAAAATATGTTCATATTTAGTTAAAATATCTTGCATATTGGCCCCCTTAGCTGATACAGCTTTTACAAATGCATAAGCTTCTGGATTTTCTTGAGATACAGAAATGTTTTTTAATACCTTCTCAGCAAGACCTTTCTTAGTAGTACCTAGTTTCTCTAATGCTTCTTTCTCTTTCTGATCTTTTGTTTTTTTCTCTTCATCCTTCGATTGATAATTTGAGTAAAAATCTATCAACTCTTTAATACTAGAAAACTCCTCCTGTGTAAACCAATCAATATGACTACCCCAAACAATAGGTTGTCCTCTAAATTCATCAATCATTCTCTTCCAAATATTATCATAAATTGATTTAATCACCGAAAAAGGAGAGTTAGTTTTGGAGGAATATCCTTCAATAAAAAGACTTAAGACCATAGCTTCATCAGGGTTCTCATTTTCATCACAAGATAGTAATAGATTAATTAAACCCTCAGCCATATCTTTTCTTTCTGAATCATTACTATCAAACAATTGTAGATTATATATGTTATCCCAAGTCATTATAAATGTTATTTCTTCAGGATTCATGCAATTGCAGTAAAATCCATCCATATTAACAAATAAAAACCCTTTCATTTCATTTATAGTAACTTCATCTATATAAAGCCAAGGATCATGTTTTGGTAAATTCTTAAATCCTTGATTTTCTAATTCTTCCTTTATAAAAGGTTGGTATGGTAAAGCTTTTGAGTTTTGTATCCCCTTGGATATAATCTCATATGGGGTTGATAAATTGTTTCTTAATTGTTTTATCTTTTCTTCATCTAATTTCATATAATTATTTTATTAATTTGGAATTTAAAAGGTTATACGCATAAAAAAGTCTAAGAAAAACCATCTTCTAAAGTAATCTCTGAATCATCAACATCATTAACTGGTTTTTCTTCTACAACAACTTTTTCATCATTTATTTTAGAATCTACAACATTTGAATAATTAGTATTATTGATTTCAGAAGATTCATCTTTATTATTTTGTTGATTTGAAGAGTTAATATTACCCTTAATTACGTGCTCTAAATCACCTTTTCTAAATAAAAGAATAAGCAGCCAAAAAACACCAATCAAAGGAATAAAAGTAATGAATATCATCCAACCACTCTTTCCAACATCGTGTAATCTTCTAACAGTTACGGCTAATGCAGGAATAAAGATAAAAAGTGAATAAAGCATTGATAGTTTAGGACTAACAAGCGTAGCAATAGAAGAAAAAATAATATTAAATAAAACAAACATCCAATATTCTTTTCTAGAAGATGATGATTCAAAATCTGAGTATTTTTTTAATACTGAAATGTAATTATCCATAATAACTATTTTATTTTCTTCAATAATAGTAAAAATAATTACATTTGAGTCTTAATTTAACCAGTTAAAATTCATGCAAGAAAATATAGATCAAAACTCTTGGAAATACAAAATAGCAGAGCAAATTGTTTCAAGCTATGCACAATTCAAAAAATCATCTGAAAATAAAACAGAAGAATGTAAAATGTCTTACCACATCTTTGAAAATGTAATAATAAAAGAATTATTATGGCATGCGACAACAATGATTGAAGGATTTAAAGTAGTGTCAAGAGGTAAATTTAAAGGAGGTTATATAGACAATACAAATGAAATGATTAATATCAAAATAGTTGGACAAAGATATTGGACCAAAAATGCAATGGAAACATATATAGCTAATAATAAAGAAACAAACGATTATAAAATTGTTGACGGGTTAATTCATGAACATGCAGTACCAAGAAAAATAATTAAAGAAAAAATCATTGATATATTGGAAAAAAACAATGATTCAAATTATGATAAATGCATTGATGAAATATGGAGTATTATTAGCAGTTTATCTAAATCAGTAGTAGTTACAAAAGAAGAAGACAAGAAACTAGATAATAAAAAATTAAGACAAAACATGCCAGTAGATTGGAATGATAAAGATTGGGATGCAAGGTATAAGGAAAGTTATATTGACTATTTTGATCTTAATAAAAATAAAAAAATTGAGCATAACTTTAAATTTAAAGAGACTCTAAAGAAAAAGCTCAAATCAATATAAAAATTAATAAACACATGATCGATTTAAAAAAAGCCAAAAAAAGATTTATTGAAATTGCAAATAAAACTGGTATTCATGGTGAGAATCTCAAACAGGAACCCAATATGCAAGAAAGAGATGAACTTTGGGATATCTCTAGAGTTTTTCTCAATAGAATATACACTCTTGATGAAATAGATAATTTATTTGGAGAAGAATTAAATGAATATAATGATTTATGTTATTGGAGTATTGCAGCACTACACTGGAATGATTCCTTAGAAGAATACACATTTGATAATGGACGACATAGAAGAGACACTATACTTTTAGCACTATGTCTATATGTTAGATTAGATGAAAATTACAAGTTATATGAAAAAATAAAAGAAAATTTTGTGCTTCCACATGCATTTGGTTCCATCTTACTTTGGGTTTTTAATGATATGACATTAGTAAAAACACAAGATATATACTTTAACAATTATGATATCGAATTCATAAAAGAAGCTGATAAACAAAGAGAAGCTTTCTTTCTTAAACATGGATATTATTACAGAGGAGATGAAGAATTACAACAAGATAAAATAGAAAAAATAGCCTTAGAGATACATATGATATTAAACCGAAAAGGAAGAAAATCACTTTCGCAATTTTTGTTACAATACATTACAAATGATAAGGGCTTGCTTGATGTGGATGGATATAGTAATGTAAAATATCTTACGGAAAAGAAAGGAGCGAAATATAATTTTAATCAATCTTCAGAAGAAAAAAAAGGAGAATATATTAAATATGAAAGTGGTATATCTTATCAAGGAGAAGCAAAAGGAGAAGTAGATAATCGCATCCCACATGGAAAGGGAGTAATGACTGTTCCTGATGGCCCTGTAATAACAGGAGACTTTAAAGAAGGACTTGCAGATGGTTATGCAAAAATGGATTTCTTAAATGGCGAAGTATATGAGGGAGAATTTAAAGAAAATAAAAAACATGGCAAAGGAGTTTATGTTTGGCCTAGTGGAAACGATAGGCAACAATATGCCGGGGAATTTAAGAATGGGTTATATGAAGGGGAAGGTATTATGACTTATTATGATGGTACGAAATATGAAGGTAGTTTTAAAGAAGATAAACGTACTGGGCATGGAAAACTGACATATTCAGATGGAGCAAGTTATAAAGGATATTTTGAAAATGGAGAATGGGAAGGAGGAGTAGATAGCTATGATGAAGTAAATTTAACAGAAGAAGAAAATGCTGCAAGTTATGGCAGATACACATCTACAAAAAACTTTACCTTCTATGGATTGTATAATAATGATCAACAAAGAACAATACATGGCACTATTACTACGCCTGATAAAGTAGAAATAAATCTGAAAGATTGTGAGAAATATAAAGATAAGGGCCTAACAGATGCTTATACTTCAATGAAAAACACATATGGATCTCATACATTTGAATATGATGATACTGATAATGGGATACTCTCCTTTGAAAGGGCATCTGAAATATTTGGTAACTGTACAAATGAAGAGGAACTAAGTTTCGAAATAGATCGGGTTTATGGTTTAAAAATCAATAGTCTTGAAGGATTTGTAATACTACATGCTGATGATAATGAAATAAAAAAGGCATTAGCAGAAGAACGGGATATCGAAAGCAATGTAATTATAAAATCTGATAACATGAAATTTATAGAAATACTTGTTGAGATATTAAAATTAAATAATAGAGATAAGGATAGTGATAATGCAAACAAAGATATATTACAGTTTGATGCAGAATTTAAAGAGAAAGAAACTATAACTGAAAATCAAAAAGAATCTCAAATTCAGGAAATCAAATCCGAAAATGAAAAACCTGATTTTGATAGAGATTTATGTTCTGAAAGTTTAGAAGACTGGGTAGATGCTTTAGTTGGAGGTGAGATACAAGTGCTTAAAATAAGCATGAATGATCTTGTTGAGGGTAAATATGATAATCTTGAAGAAAAAGGTATATGTGATTATGGAGATAAAGGAGCTTTAGCAAAGATTATTAGCGAAAAGGATATGTTAATTGAAGAAAAAGAAGATAAAGAATACATTGAAGAATTAAAAAATGATGAAGGAGGAGTTGACTACATACTAAATAAAGTACTATTATACTGCAAAGGAAATTATATTTGGAAGCTTACAGATTATGAAGAGGTAGAAGAGAATGAAAAAATAACTGACGCACATATTGAAGAGGTAAAAAAAGAAGCATCTAATGAAGAAGTAAGTCCCAAAGAGGATGTAGATAATATTCAATCCTTTAGAAACTTTATGAAGGAGAAATTCCCTTCTCTTAAACTACCAAAAAATAAGTCTTATGCTGGAATTGATTTAAAAAATGGTTATTCTATTAATTTCCATGTACAAAAGAAAGCTGTAGTATTATCATTTAGATCAGTAAAAACTGATCCTCAAGAAATTATGCGTATTCTTAATGATAAGGGCTTAAATGGTAAAGATATTGGTGATGGGCATGTTTTAAAAGCTGAGCCAGGAAAGAGAAATCCTTCTATCATAACTATGAACATAGAAATTCCATATTCATCTGAAGAGGAATTAGCAAGTGATGAGTTAAGAGAAAATGTTAGATCTTATTTTGAGAAGTTCTCAGAGCTGTTTAATTTTAATAAATAAAATTTAAATGAAAGAAGATTATATATACTATTATAAAAAGAGATTAATTAAGAAAGGAATAGAAGATATTGCCGCTACTAAATTAGCAGAAGATGCATGGCTTAAATACTATTCAGAAAATAAAGATAAATTGGATTTAAGATTGAAAAGAGACAAATCTTGGTTCGAGAAATCTATTGATTCTGAATTTTTAATTCTTGAGATAGACGAAATAAAAAGGAATAAAAATAAAAATTCAGGGTAACAGGATTCGAACCTTTGACCCAAAAATTCTAAGAAAGAATTTTCTACAATCCTAAATGTTTTTTCACATCACCACCCATCAAATGTTCTGTTGGGTTTTCCAAACATTCCTTTACCCTCACTAAGAAACCAACCGATTCTTTTCCATCAATAATTCTATGGTCATAGGAAAGTGCCACATACATAATTGGTCTAATTTTTACCTCTCCATCTACCGCCATTGGTCGCTCTACAATATTATGCATTCCTAAAATTGCAGATTGTGGAGGATTAATAATAGGAGTAGAAAGCATAGAACCAAACACACCTCCATTTGTAATAGTAAAGGTACCACCTAACATTTCATTAATCATAATCTTTCCATCTCTGGCTTTAATTGCCAAACGCTTAATATCAGATTCTACTTCTTGGAAATTCATCAATTCTGCATTTCTTACTACAGGAACCATCAATCCTTTTGGTGCACTTACCGCAATACCAATATCAGTATAGTTATGGTGGATTACTTCATTACCATCAATCATTGCGTTTACATCCTTAAACTCTTGCAAAGCAGTAGTAATTGCCTTAGTAAAGAAGGACATGAATCCTAAACCAACTCCATACTTTTCCATAAACTGTTCTTTGTATTGTTTTCTAATATCAAATATTGCAGTCATATCTACTTCATTAAAAGTAGTAAGCATTGCTGTTTCGTTTTTAACAGTAACCAATCTGCTCGCAATTTTTCTTCTGAGAGATGACATCTTCTTTCTGGATGTTCCTCTTGGTCCGTCTGTTGATGTCCCCTTTATTAATCCTAAGACATCACTCTTAGTTATTTTTCCTTTTTCTCCTGTTCCCTTCAACTGTTTTGCAGAAATATCAAGTTCGCTAATCATAGCAGATGCCAATGGAGTTGCTTTTGCTCCTACTAAATCTGCTTCAGATTTTACAGACGATTTTGGAGTTTCTGTAGTTTCTTCTTTAGTTGATTTTACTTTAGCCTCCCCTAATCCAGAAGTATCAATAATACATACTACATCTCCTACAGCAACAGTTTCTCCATCACCAACAACAATTTTAATAGTTCCACTTTCTTCAGCTGGTAATTCCAAAGTTGCTTTATCCGAATCTATTTCTGCAATAGATTGATCTTTTTCTACATAATCACCATCTTCTACTAGCCATTCTGCAATTTCTACTTCTGATATTGATTCTCCCGGACTTGGGACCCTCATTTCTAATAACATGTCTTATTTTTTAAAAACCTTATTAATTAATTCGTTTTGTTCTGCTGCTGAAGTTTTACTAGAACCGGTAGCAGTTGCTGCTGATGCTTCTCTTGCAATAACATCAATTCCAAGCGTTCTTAACTCAGATAAGATGAATGTCCAAGCACCCATATTTTCTGGCTCTTCTTGTACCCAAACTACCTCTTTAGCATTGTATTTTTCAACTAACTCTATTATACCTTGTTTATCTAAAGGAAACAATTGCTCTACCCTAACTAAAGCTACATTTTCTGCTGCTTCTTTCTCTCTTCTATCCAATAGCTCATAGTAGATTTTTCCACTACATAACACTAATCTATCTACTGATTTTGGAGTAATTGTATCATCAATAATTCCTTCAAACTTTCCATCAGCCAAATCCGTAATAGAAGAAACGCATTTAGGATGCCTCAATAAACTCTTAGGAGTAAATACAACCAATGGTTTTCTATATTCTCTCTTCAATTGCCTTCTCATTACATGATAAAAGTTTGCCGGGGTAGTGCAGTTTACAATTTGCATATTGTACTTAGCGCACATTTGCAAATAACGTTCCAACCTTGCAGAAGAATGTTCCGCACCTTGCCCTTCATATCCGTGAGGTAATAGCATTACCAATCCACTCATCACTTTCCATTTATCCTCTGCACAAGAAATGAACTGATCCAACATAATTTGCGCTCCATTAGAGAAATCTCCAAATTGAGCTTCCCAAATTGTTAAAGTATTGGGTCTGGTTATCGAATATCCATAATCAAAACCTAGCACTCCATATTCTGAAAGTAGAGAATTATAGGCTTCAAAATTAGCAGTTGTACTTATACTGTTTAAAGGACAAACTTCTTCTTCCGATTGTTCCACTTTAAGGATAGCATGCCTGTGTGAAAAAGTACCTCTTTCTACATCCTGTCCGCTTAATCTTATATCATGTCCTTCATCTAACAAAGAGGCATAAGCCAATAATTCCCCCATTGCCCAATCCAAAGAATCAGACTCTTCAACCATTTTCTTTCTATCAGCTAATAGCTTTCTAGTTTTCTTAAATAACTTATCTGCCTCTGGAATATCATACAAATGCTTGGCCAATTCCTTTAGCTTATCCTGACCAATATTAGTTGCATTAGAACCCTTAAATTCAGGGATAAAATTTCTTTTTACTTCACTCCATTCCTCTTTTAAGAAACGCGTGATTTTTGCCTTTTTAATTTCCTTTGCTTCATCAAATCTATCTTGTAATAAATCCTGGAAATCTTTTTCTAACTCTTTTGCAATTCCTGTTTCAACAACTCCTTCATTCATCAATTTCTCCTTATAAATCTCTCTAGGATTTTTATGTTTTGAAATTGCTTCATATAATTTTGGTTGTGTAAACCTTGGCTCATCTCCTTCATTATGCCCATATTTTCGGTAACACAACAAATCAATAAATACATCTTTTTGATATTTCTGTCTGTACTCAACTGCCAACTGCAAAGCATGAACAACTGCCTCTGCATCATCTCCATTTACATGCAGCACTGGCGACAAAGTTACTTTTGCAACATCTGTACAATAGGTGCTCGACCTAGCATCCAAATAATTGGTAGTAAATCCAACTTGGTTATTCACTGCAATATGAATAGTCCCTCCTGTTTGATATCCATCTAACTGAGCCATCTGGATAACTTCATATACTACTCCTTGCCCTGCAAGTGCAGCATCACCATGTAATAAAATTGGCAAAATCTTCTTTACATCTCCACCATATTTACAATCTAATTTTGCTCTAGTAATTCCTTCAACAACAGGATTAACAGCCTCCAAGTGAGAAGGATTAGGAGTTAAGTTTAACTTAATATTATTTCCGTTACTGCATTTCTGCATAGAAGTAAATCCTAAATGATATTTTACATCTCCAGAAATATTATCATCTTC
>Ga0206125_10001420_pt1 | contig 28089 bp, 25 predicted proteins | sample Helgoland_Spring_4_FD_148598 | JGI IMG/M metagenome (GOLD analysis project Ga0206125, IMG submission 148598) | Pelagic subsurface seawater microbial communities from Kabeltonne, Helgoland, North Sea - Helgoland_Spring_Bloom_20160331_1 | ecosystem: Environmental > Aquatic > Marine > Epipelagic ... | reverse complement strand
CCCTAGGAGACGCCATTCTTAGTTCGTATATTAATGTGTTAAAAATAAATGACAATATGAGTAAAAACGTAGTAATGATTGGAGCAGGTGTAGCAAATGTAAATGCTGCTACTAAGCTAATTGATAATGGTTTTGATGGTAAAATTACCATAATTGATATGGGTAAAGATCCATATTTAAGACCATATGAAGAGGTAATGACAGGTTTCCTAGGAGCAGGAGGTTGGTCTGATGGTAAATTAACTTATCATACTTCAATTGGAGGGCAATTATCTAAATATTGTGGTGAAGAAAAAGCAATGGAATTATTTGATCAGGTGATTGATAATTTTAAACGTTTCCACCCTAAACCCGAAGAAGTACAATGTTCAAACCCTATTGCAGAACCAGAATTTATTAAACCATATTTTGGATTACGTTTATTCCCAGTATGGCATGTTGGTACAGATTATTTACATGAAATAGGTAAAAATTGGTATGACTTTTTAGTTGATGGTGGTGTTCAATTTGAATGGGAAGCTAAAGTTACAGATATTGATTTTGAAAATAATACAGGTAAAGTAGTAGTACTTGAATCTGATTTAGAACATTCATTTGAATACGATACACTTATTTTTGGTGTAGGTAAATCAGGTATTGACTTTGGTAAACAATTAGCTGAAAAATATAAATTACCAACTGAATCAAAACCGGTACAAATAGGTGTTCGATTTGAAGCACCACAAAAACACTTTCAAAAATTAATTGATGTATCTTATGATTTTAAATTATATCGTAAATTCGAAGACAAAGGAGTATCACTACGCTCTTTCTGTACAAACAACAATGCAGCATATGTTGCCGTTGAAAAAACGTATGGAGATGTTAGTTACAATGGACATGCTAAAAAAGGAGAAGAGCATAGGAACAATATGACTAATTTTGGCATTTTAATGGAAATTCAGGGTATTGATGAACCCTTTACTTGGTCAAGAGAGTTAGTTAAAGCTGTAAATGAAACCTGGTTTGATAACTCTAAAGGTCAAGGTAGATTTAGAAGAAAAACTCATACAGGTTTATATTACTCTCCTACTCGTGAAGCTGGGATGACTAGTGAAGGTATTAAAGTTGATGCTATGCCTATTGAATCATTAGACCGAGTTAAAGATGCATTTCAAGGTTATTATAGTTATATAGAAGATTTTATTGAAGATATGAAAAAAGTATTCCCAACACTTAAAGATGATTGGGGTATTTATGTACCTGAAGTAAAGTATTTGTCACCTGAACCATTAGTAAATTATAATGATTTAAGTTTAACCACATACCCTAATATACATTTTGTAGGTGATGCTTTAAGTGCTAGAGGTATTACAGTATCAGGAGCACAAGGTACATTAGTAGCAGAACAAATTTTAAATAATCAAAAAGAAATTAATGATTTTTTAGAATGGGCTGATAAACCAGGACCATGGTCAGAAGAAGATGATAAAATCCATACTGTAGGAGGTTTAACTAATGATAAAAATAAAGATTTTATGAAATTTCAAAATAAATTAAAATAAAAAATAAAGTTATGAGTGAAAAATTATATGAAGAAAAAGTTATTAAAGTTAAAGGTGCAAGACATTATTTAATTAAAATGGAGGGTGAAGATCATTTCAAACATCATAGATGGGATTTACCAGCTATTGTTCCAATATCTAAAAAAAGTGAATTTAAAAAAGGTTATTTTCTATCAGGAATAGAATATTCAGAAGAAGATTTTAGAGAAATAATGAAAGAAAGAGAAGGATTACCTTGGTATAAACAATCAGCTCCCAAAGGTCAAACTTATAGAAATTAATATGAGAGAACATACATTACAAGCTATGCCTTATCAAGGAGAAAGGCATGAAAAAGCATGGGGTTATGAGTTGTGGATTATTAATAATGAATATTATTGTGGTAAACTATTAGTATTTAAAAATCAAAAATCATTTTCGATGCATTATCATTTACTAAAAGATGAAGCATGGTATATTTCTAAAGGTGAGTTTCAATATACTTACATTGATACTGAAACAGCTGAACACCATAAAGTAATAGTAAGAGAAGGAGATTGTATTCACTTAATGCCAGGACAACCTCACCAAATGTTGGCTCTTAAAGAGGGAAGTTGTATATTTGAGGTATCGACACAACATTTTGATAGTGACAGTTATAGAGTAGGAATGGGATCTTCACAATTAGATCCATTAGATTTACCATTTTAATTATGATTAGAAAAAAATATAAACAAGAAGATCAAGAATTAGCAGCATCTTTGATAGAAATAAATAGGAATACAGTAATCTTAGAAATTAAACTACTAGGTTTATCTAAGATTAAAGATAATTTATTATATGAGTGTAAATATATAGATAATGGAACTATTAAGGTTGTTCCTATTATAGCACATGATGTTACTCAAGCTATAGCTAAATTAGACCCATTTGTAAATTCGGCTATTCCAGAGAATGTTTTAAAAATAATGCTTGGTAACGAGCGATATAATATATAATATGAAAATAGGTTTTTGTGGTACAATGAGTGTAGGTAAAACAACTTTAGTTAATGCTTTAGCTGAACTACCAGAGTTTAAAGAATATAAATTTAGAACAGAACGTTCTAAATATCTTATGGAAATGGGTATTCCATTAAATACAGATTCAACTGTTAAGGGTCAAGCTGTGTTTTTAGCTGAAAGAGCTAGTGAATTAATGCAAGATAATATTATAACAGATAGAACTATTATTGATGTAATGGCATTTGCTAAATGTTCTGAATCAATGTATTATTTTGAAGCAGATGATTTTTGTAATTTTGCATCTCATATGTTAGATGAGTATGATTATATATTTTATGTTTCACCTGAAGGTGTAGAAATTGAAAATAATGGAGTAAGAGAAACCAATATAGAATATAGAAAACTAATTGATCAAAATATTCAGCTTTTAATTACTAAATATAGACATAAAATTAAAAATTTGGTAGAAATTGAAGGATCAACAGAAGAACGTATAAAATTGATTAAACAAGCAGTTTCTTTATGATATTTATAACAAAATACTCTTAAAATGAAAAGATCAGAATTAAAAAATGCCATAAAAGAAGAAATCATTGATATTTTAGAGGCAGCATCTTTAGATGATGTTAAAAATCAGCAAGATTATAACGCTGAATTAGAAAAAACAGCTAAATTAAGTGCAGATTTAGGAATATCAGAAGGAAATGATTCAGATAAATTTCAAGATGATGGATATGTAGATAAAAAAGATGTAGATGATACTACAGATTTGTATGTTCATAGTGGTGGAGAAGACATGGCTTTTGAATCTGTTAATGAAGAGGATGAAGATGATATGGATAAACAAGCAAGTAAAGCTGCTAAAAAAGGAGATTCTATATCTAAAATAGCTTCTAAACTACAACAAACTGCTAAAGAAATGAAACAAGTAGTAAAAAAGTGGAAAAATGCTGAAGGTGGAGAAAAACAAAAGCTAACAGATCGTTTAAGAGAATTAACTAAAATAAAAAAAGAACTTGAAGGACTTCTTTAAGAATATACAAACTCTACTAATTGTAGCTTTAATTATAGTTTTACTTTTTCAAAGAAGCTGCAATAAATCCCCAATAGAAATAGAACCTAAAGTTATAACAAAAGTTGAAACTAAATGGGATACTGTTACTATTGATAAACCTGTTTATGTTCCTAAATGGAAGACAAAAGTTGTTACTAAATACAAAATTGATTCTATATTAATAAATACTCCTATTGATACTTTAGAAGTTTTAAAAGATTATTACGCTAAAAATGTTTATATAGATGAAATTGTTTTAGATTCTTTAGGTATAATAATAATAACAGATACTATATCAAAAAATAGTATATTTTCAAGACAAGTAAAATCAGATATATTAATTCCTACAACAAAGATAACAGAAGAAATTTATCTTAATAATAGAGAATTTTATTATGGTTTAGGTTTACAAGGAAGAAGCGATCAAATTAACTATATAGGAGGAGAATTACTTTATAAAGATAAAAAAAAGCAAATATATGGTTTAGGAATAGGAGTTAATCAAGATTTTAAACCTGTTATATCAGGTAGATTATATTGGAAATTTGGAAATAAATAATGTCAGATTTAAAACAAGTAATAAGACAAGAATATATAAAATGTGCAAAAGATCCTGCCCATTTTATGAAAAAATACTGTAATATTCAACATCCTCAAAGAGGAAGAATATTATTTAATTTATACCCATTTCAAGAAAAAGTATTGCATTTAATGCAAGAAAATCCTTATTCAATTATTCTAAAATCAAGACAATTAGGAATATCAACACTATCAGCTGGTTATTCATTATGGTTAATGTTGTTTCATAAAGATAAAAATGTGTTATGTATTGCAACTAAGCAAGAAACAGCACGTAACATGGTTACTAAGGTAAAATTTATGTATGATAATTTACCTTCATGGTTAAAAATTAACGCAGAAGAAAATAATAAATTATCCTTAAGACTTAGTAATGGATCTATCATTAAAGCAACATCAGCATCAAGTGATGCTGGTAGATCAGAAGCAGTATCCTTACTACTAATTGATGAGGCGGCTTTTATTGACCAAATTGGAGAAATATGGGCATCAGCACAACAAACATTAGCTACTGGAGGTGGGGCTATAGTATTAAGTACACCTTACGGTACAGGTAATTGGTTTCATAAAACTTGGGTATCAGCAGAAAATAAAGAAAATGATTTTTTACCCATAAGATTACCGTGGAGTGTTCATCCTGAAAGAGATCAATCATGGAGAGATAGACAAGATGAATTATTAGGAGATCCTAGATTAGCATCTCAAGAATGTGATTGTGACTTTAGTACATCTGGTGATATAGTATTTCACTCAGAATGGATTGATTTTGTAGGTAGTACTACTATAAAAGATCCAATGGAAAGAAGAGGAGTAGATCAAAATTTATGGATTTGGGAGGCAGCAGATTATTCTAGAGAATATATGGTAGTAGCTGACGTTGCAAGAGGGGATGGAAAAGATTATTCTGCTTGTCATGTAATGGACATTCAAACAAACACACAAGTAGCAGAGTATAGAGGTCAAATGCCCCCTAAAGAATTTGGTTATTTTCTAACGGGTTTAGCCACAGAATATAATAATGCTATGTTAGTAGTAGAAAATGCTAACATAGGATGGGCAACTCTAGATGCAATTATTGAAAGAGGATATAAAAATTTATACCAATCTCCAAAATCTGATCAATTAACAGCAGAATCTTATTTAAGAGTATTTGAAGGTAATTCTGAAATGGTCCCAGGTTTTACTATGTCTATGAGAACTAGACCTCTTTGTATTAATAAATTTAGAGAATTTGTAGGAGATAGATCAGTAACAATTCATTCAAAACGTTTATTAGAAGAAATGAAAGTATTTATTTGGAAAAATGGAAGACCAGAAGCTCAAACAGGCTACAACGATGACTTGGTTATGTCATTTGGGATTGGTATGTTTCTACGAGATACTTCATTGAAGTTCCAACAACAAAGTTTAGATATGACAAGAGCTTCTTTAAATAGTGTAAAAAGTAATAAAGTTCAATATGCTGGTGGATATTCATCAAATAATGCTAAAAATCCATATAGTGTTAAAATAGATGGTAAAGACCATAATATAGGATGGTTACTATAATATTTATAAAAAAATAAAATAATGGCAGATACAAGTTTATTTTCAAGACTTCAAAGATTATTTTCAACAGACGTAATTATTCGTAATGTTGGGGGTAACGAGCTTAAAGTTTTTGATGTTAATAAAGCCCAACAAACCGGAAATCTTGAAACAAATTCATTGGTAGATAGATTTAATAGGATTTACTCAAACGCAGGCACCTCCATATACGGACAACAATTATCATTTAATTATCAAGCCATGAGGCCTTTATTGTACTCAGATTATGATGCAATGGACCAAGACGCTATCATAGCATCAGCTTTAGATATTATAGCAGATGAAGCTACTTTAAAAAATGATATGGGTGAAGTATTACAAATAAAATCAGCAGATGAAGATATTCAAAAAATATTATATAACTTATTTTATGATGTATTAAATGTAGAATTTAATCTTTGGCCATGGATTAGAAATATGTGTAAATATGGTGATTTCTTTTTAAAATTAGAAATTGCAGAAAAATTTGGGGTATATAACGTGATTCCTTATACAGCATTTCATATTGAAAGACTTGAAGGAGGAGTAGGATATGGAGAAGATGGAAAGAAAACAAACCCTGCAGAAGTAAAATATAGATTTGAGCCCGATGGTGTATCAACTTCAAGTTATGGTTATTACAATGTCCCTAATTCAGGGGATCAAGCTGGAGGAATAATATTTGATAATTATGAAATGGCCCATTTTAGATTATTATCTGATATGAATTTTTTACCTTATGGTAGATCTTATATAGAACCAGCTAGAAAAATATTTAAACAATATGTTTTAATGGAAGATGCTATGTTAATTCATAGAATTGTACGTGCACCAGAAAAACGTATTTTTTATATGAATGTGGGTTCAATTCCACCTAATGAAGTAGATGCATTTATGGAAAAAACTTTAAGTAAATTAAAGCGTACTCCATTTATTGATGAAAAAACAGGCGAGTATAATCTTAAATATAACATGCAAAATATATTAGAAGATTATTACATACCAGTTAGAGGAAATGATCAAGCAACAAAAATAGAAAATTTAAATGGTTTACAATGGAATGGTATTGAAGATGTTGAGTATTTAAGAGATAAATTATTTGCGGCATTAAAAGTTCCAAAAGCATTTATGGGGTATGATGAAAATGTAGAAGGTAAAGCTACACTAGCAGCACAAGATATTAGATTTGCTCGTACTATAGAACGTATACAAAGAATTATTGTATCTGAATTATATAAAATTGCATTAGTCCATTTATATACTCAAGGTTATAGAGATGAACAATTAGGTAATTTTGAATTATCATTAACTAATCCTTCTATTATATATGATCAAGAAAGAATAGCATTAATGAAAGAAAAAGTTGATTTAGCTGCTCAAATGAAAGATACAAATCTTTTACCAACAGATTGGATCTATGAACATATATTCCATTTAAGTGAAGATCAATTTGAAGAATATAGAGATTTAATTAGAGAAGATGCCAAACGTGGATTTAGAATATCACAAATTGAAGCAGAAGGTAATGATCCTATTGAAACAGGAAAATCGTATGGTACACCCCATGATTTAGCTTCACTATATGGAAGTGGAAGAATGTTTTCTGATCCCGGAAATGTGCCTGATGGTTATAAAGATGGAACAAAAGATAAAACTCCTTTAGGAAGACCTTCTAAAAAAGTATCTAAAAGAAACACTCAGGATGATAACTTTGGTAAAGATAGATTAGGGGCAGCTGGTATGAAAAAAGATGCAACAGATACTAATAAATCTCCATTAGCTTTAGAAGGTAATATTAACATTTTACAACACCAAAATTTATTAGATTCAATGTCTAGTGAAAAAAAGTTAGTGTTTGAGCAAAATGATGCGAAAAGTTCGCTTCTTGATGAATCAAATATAAAGGAACAATAATTCCTATATATTTATACTAAAATAAATATTGATGTATATAAAACACTCAAAATTTAAAAACACCGGCATTTTATTCGAAATTCTAGTAAAAAAGATTACCGGGGATACATTGTCTGGGATAACTTCACCAGCAATTAAAATAATTAAAGAATATTTTGTAAATACTGAGTTAGGAAAAGAGTATAAATTATATGAAACTTTATTCCAAGATAAAAAACTTACAGAGTCTAAAGCAACTTTAGTACTTAATACAATTTTAGAACAATCTAAAAAGTTAAATAGAACTAAATTAAAAAATGAAAAATATAATTTAATTAAAGAACTAAAATCTTACTATGATGTAGAAGATTTATTTAAAACAAAACTTGTAGATTATAAAGCACAAGCTTCTTTATATACTTTATTAGAAATTTATAATACCCAAAAAACTATAAATCCTAATCAAATAGTAGAAAATAAAATAAATGTATTAGAACATATTACAAATACCCAAATAGACTCAGTAAAAATAAAAGACGTAGTTTTAGAAGAATTTAAATCATATGATAAGGATTTACGTACACTAACATATCATGTTTTGCTTGAAAATTTCAATCAAAAATATAATAATTTAAATTCAAAACAAAAATTAATTTTAAAAGAATTTATTAATTCTGTAGATAATGGTCCTTTATTAAAAGAATTTTATAATAAAGAAATTTTAGATATTAAAAATAAGATAAAATCAGAGACTAAAAAAGTTAAAGATAAAGTAACTAAAATTAAACTTCAAGAAATAGATAAATTAATTATTGAGTTAAATAAAAGGACAAAAGTTAAAAATTCTCATTTAGTTGATTTGTTACAATATCATACATTATTAGAAGAATTAACAGTAGCTAATGGATAAAATTATCAATAAAATAGTTAGCTTAATTAAAGAAGCTAAAGGAAAAGATATTGATCCAAAATTAAAAGCATGGATTGAAAAAAGATACGGTCCTTGGGATGATAGAGATTTCTTATCAGACGATGGTGATACTTATTTTAAAACAGATGCTGATTATGAATCCGAAGGTGGGGGTATTTCTCACAAAATAATTAGACTACCTTCATTCAGTGAACTTATTAAACAACTTAAAGCAACTAAAGATGCAGCTAATGATTTGGTTAAAGGTGAATCTGTAAGAGATGATGAGGTATTAAGAAGTATAGCAGATGAGTTAAGATTAGAATTTAATAAATTTAGAACTCATATAAGGAAAGAATACCCAGCATTTTATGCTCAACTAAAAGGACAATTAACTGAAGAAGAAATTGATGAGGTATCTACATCTGGGGCAGCTGGTGCATTTTTAACCCCATATGCTTTTAGAGTACCTAAAAAGAAACAAAAACCTATACCGGAAAGTTTAAATGAAAATATTAATTTAGATGCATATGGGTATAAATTAGTTCCTAAAAACAAATCAGGAAATTATGTACAAAAAGGTTCAAAATTAGATGTTGTTGATTTATTTGAAGATCAAAAAGAATATCAAAATAAAAGAATAGCAGCATTTGATGTGATTGAACAGGAAATGAATGATATTTATAAAATGTTAAGCAATGCTAAAAATGAAACAAGTGATTATTATAATGATAATCCTTCATCATATTCAGTAATTAAACCAACAGATTTAATTTTAGACTATATAAAAGATATTAAAGACTTATTAAAAGGAAAATAAATGAAAACATTACAAGAACAATATAACCAAATAAAAAAAGGAAAAGGTAGTAAAGAGATTTTCCTTAAAGAAGTTAAAAGAAACTATCCTCATATGATAGTCAATTCGGCTACCTTTAAACAAGCAGAAGAAATATTATTAAATAGATCTGTAATAACAGAAAATTTAGCAGGAGTTGTTAACCCAACTAAATCCCCAGATTGGTTTGCAATATTTAATGATAATATGAATATTATTAAAGAAGAAACAGCAGCTGCAAAAAAAGATGAAGCTATTAAAGCAGAAGTAAAAGAACCTAACAAAGATGTTGTTGAATTGGAAACAAAAGGATTTGATTATAAGGATGACAAAAATATTGATAATTTAAACGGCGAAGAATTTAGATTAGGGGTTAAATTTGAAATGGATAAAGTTAGAGAAACAATATCTGATGCTAATTTAGGGGAAGCTATAGAAAAAGCACAAAAATTAGTTGCTAAAAATTTAGCAAAAGATCCTCTACATTATATTAAAAATGCTGCTTTTGGAGTTGAGGGAATAGGATATACAGAAGAAGCTCCTGGTTTAACAGCAAGTAAATCAGATCAAATGGAAAAAGTAAAATTAAAAGAAAATAAAATGATATCATTAATAGATTTAATGGAAAGTGGCCCATTAGGTGAAAAACCAGTTGCTAAAAAGAAAGTAAAAAAAGAAACATTAGATAGTAAATTAGCTGAAATTGACAAACAATCTCAAATAGTTGCTTTAGAAGCTAAAATTGCTCATATTGATGAACTTGTAGAAAAGAAAAATGCAAGACTTTCTATGGTTACTGAAGATGAAAATTTATCTGAGTTAGCCGATAAAAATAAAATTAAACTAATGCAACGTGAAGTTAAAGATCTTGAAAAAAGAAAAATGAAGATGGAAAAACTTTATGAAAAAATGTGTGGTAAAGCTTATAAAAAAACAGAAGTTGTAGATGAAGATTTAGGATCTTCAAACTATGCTGGAGCAACAGGTAGTGATACATCAGAAAGAGCATTTAGAAATAATAGTAATGAAGAAATAGCAGAAGAAAGTAATGCTGGTTCTAATGAAAATTCTAATGATGAATCAAATTATAATTCAAATGATAATCCTGAATCATACTCTGGATTAAAGAAATTTAGAGAAAACTAAAAATATGAATAAGCAAGTACTTGTTGAAACAAGGCTTTTTACAGCCATGCCTAAGTCCTTATCTGAAAAACTTACTTCAGAAGCAGGTAATCCATTAGTTGAAGGAATATTAGCAACAGCCGAAGTTAAAAATGGTAATGGTAGATATTACTCTAAAGAATTATGGGATAGAGAAATAGACAAATACAAAGTACTAGTAGAAGAAAATAGAGCAATGGGTGAATTAGATCATCCTGATGATACTATTATTAATTTAAAAAATGTATCACATAATATAAAAGATGTTTGGTGGGATGGCGATAATGTAATGGGTAAAATAGAAATTTTACCTACTCCAGCAGGAAATATATTAAAAGCATTAGTAGAAAGTGGAATTACTGTTGGTGTTTCTTCACGTGGAATGGGAAGTTTAAAACCAATGGGGGAAGTACAAGAAGTTCAAGATGATTTTGAATTACTATGTTGGGATTTTGTCTCAACTCCATCAAACCCAGATTCATTTATGCATTTAGTAAAAGAAGGATTAACTATTCCTACCCCATCACCATATAAAAAAGTAAATAATATAATTACAGAAATATTATGTGCGAATGGTTCGTGCCCAATATTTTAAGATTTTTGTTCCTGTGAACCGGAATTAGCGCTTTCTTTTCGAAGAAGCGCTTTTTCTTTTTTAATTTTTAAATATTTACATATACGTATAAGCATAATATGTCATTTCTGATATGACATTTGAATAATAATAATTCTTATTACGATTCCAAATAATCGTACTTCCAAAAAAAATTAAGGAAAAATGAACAGAGACTTTTTAAAAGAGGCTATTGCCGATGCAAAGACTGTTAAAGAATCAGCCATTGCAAATGCTAAGCTTGCTTTAGAAGAAGCTTTTCAACCACAAATCAAATCCATGTTAGCTGCAAAGTTAGAAGAAATGGAAAAAGAGGACGTGAAAGAAGAAGCAGATGATAAAGTAGACGAAGCAAAAAAAGATGATGATAAAATGGAGGAAAGAAAAGAATACATGACCAAAAAGGAAAAGCGCGAAGGTGACGATCGTAAGTCTGATAACAAGGCTGAGACTGAAACTGAAAAAATGCGTAAAATCAAAGAGGAAGATGTATCTGATCTAGACGAAATTTTAGCAGAATTAGAAAATGAACTAAATGAGGATGCTCGTACAGACGCTGAAGAAGAAGGCTACAAGGACGGTATTAAGGACGAAAAAGAGGACTTGAAAGAGGACGAACGTACTGATGCTGAAGAGGAAGGCTACTTAGATGGTGAAAAAGACGAGAAAGAAGATGAAGACGAGGACGAAGATATCGATCTTGAAGATATGTCTGAAGATGACCTCAAAAAGTTTATTGAAGACGTAATCGAAGATATGGTTGGAGCTGGTGAATTAGAAGCTGGTGAATCATTCGAAGATGATGTTGATGTAGACGTAGATGAAGAAGGTGAGTTAGAAGTAGAAGACGATGCGGTAACTGCGGTTGACGTAGAGTTAGATGAAGCAGAAGAAAAAATTGATGAAAAGAAAAAACAAGGGTACGATGCACGATTAGACGATGCTGAAGGCGCTAAACATGGTAAGAAAAAGCAAGACATGAAACAACGTAGAGCTGATTCTGAAAACATGGAAAAAGCCTTAGGTGGAAGAAAATTTGCTGGTGATTCTAAGATGAAAGAAGAATTAAGAGAAGCTTATGCTACTGTTGAAACTTTAAGATCTGAGTTAAATGAAATCAATTTATTAAATGCTAAATTACTTTACACTAACAAAATCTTTAAATCTAAAAACTTAACTGAAACTCAAAAGGTTAAAGTATTAGAAGCTTTTGATAAAGCTAGCACTGTAAAAGAAGCAAAATTAGTATTTGAAACTGTAGGTACATCTTTCAAAGCTAAGAAAAACTATGTAAATGAAAATTTAGGTAGAGCTTCTAAATCAATGACAGCACCATCAACTTCTACAACTAAAAAACCAATTGTAGAATCAAATGAAATGATAATGAGGTTCCAGAAATTAGCTGGCATTATCAAATCATAACAATTAATTATTAACGACTAAAATTTAAAAAAATATGTCACAATTAAATTCTTTATTAGAAAGCGCTAATTCTTACAAATCACTACAGAGTGATGCTGCAAGATTAGCTGACAAGTGGTCCAAAACAGGATTACTTGAAGGCATGGCTACTGAGCAAGACAAAAACAATATGTCTATGATCTTAGAAAACCAAGCTAAACAATTAGTAACAGAGAACACTCAGACGGGTGGAGGTACTGGTACTTTTAACCCTGGTACGGGAGCTGCTGGTCAATGGGCTGGAGTTGCTTTACCATTAGTAAGAAAGGTATTTGGACAAATCGCAGCGAAAGAATTCGTTTCGGTTCAACCAATGAACCTTCCTTCAGGTCTAGTATTTTACTTAGACTTCCAATATGGTGGTACTCAAGTTGCATCTCCAGCTACCGCAGGAAATGCTGCAAAATTACCATTCGCTAACGGTACTTCATTATATGGTACTCCTTCACCAGTTAACCCAGCTACTAACACTAGTGGTTTTGGTAACGCTGCTGCAGGTGGTCTTTATGGTGCTGGTAGATTTGGATACTCAACTCAAAATTTCAACACTGTTGTAGGTGGTCAATTAACTGACTGTGCTGTTGTTGGTAATGCTGATTTTTATCTAGATTTAGATGCAGATTCAACATTCCCATTTGCTTTAACAGGTGTTGCTGCTCAAGCATTTGATGGTTTACAAACTTCAGTTGCTACTACAGTAACTAAATGTTCAGCTCCTGCTACATTAAGTATTGCTGGATCAGTTGCTGTTCCTGCACTTTCATTATTGCAAACATTTGCTGATTTAGAAGCTATTGAAGGTTTTTATTTAACTTCAAATGCTGCAGGTAATGCTTTATTAGCTACTCAATTACCGGCATTCACGAAAATTGATCAAGGTGCTTACTTACCTGCTCCTGCACAAAATGCATTAGCAACAGGTAGTAAAGTTGGATGTACACTTTCAACTGTACCTGCTGGTGCTTTAACATTAACTAATGGTACTAACGCTGGTGCTGGTGTAGATGACTTAAACGTAAAATGTACAACTTCAACTTCTGCAAATGGTGTTGGACTTACAATTGACGTATTAGGTAATGCTGGTGCTGGTTTAGCTTCTGTTGTAGCTATTAACAACCCAGGTAGAGGATATGCTGCAGGTGATGTTTTAACATGGTCTGGTGCTGCAATTCCTAACACTTTAGCTGCTGTTGCAGGTACTGCAATTTCAATTACTTTAGATGCTGCAAGTATTCCAGCTGCTGGTGTAATATCTTTCTTCGGATTAGGTACTATTTCAGCTGCAGGTGCAACTGCAGGATGGGTAGTAGATTTAGGTGCTGGTGTTAATTCAACAGTAACTGGATTTAACGTTCAACAAACTCTACAACCTTCTGATAATAACAGAGGTGATTTTGAAGATGGAAATGCTGCTTTAGGTAATCCTGCTGCTGGTGGTTCTGGTTTCAATACTCCAATTGCTATTCCAGAAATCAATGTTGCAATGAGAAGTGAAGCTATAGTTGCTAAAACTAGAAAATTAAAAGCTGTTTGGACTCCTGAGTTTGCTCAAGATCTAAATGCTTACCATTCTCTAGATGCAGAAGCTGAATTAACTTCAATCATGAGTGAGTATATTTCATTAGAAATTGATCAAGAAATCCTTTCAATGTTAATCGAATCAGCAGGTGCTGGAGATGAATATTGGAGTGCACAAAACAACTTAGCAATTGGTGCTGGTGGTGTTGTGAATGGTAACTTGAATTTCTTTAACTCTCAAGGACAATGGTTCCAAACTTTAGGAACTAAAGTTCAGAAGTTAAGTAATGTTATTCACCAAAGAACTCTTAGAGGTGGAGCTAATTTTATGGTATGTTCTCCAAGTGTAGCTACTATTATTGAATCTATTCCAGGATTTGCTAGTAACTCAGATGGTGATGCTGCTAAAATGAGCTATGCATTTGGTGTTCAGAAAGCTGGATCAATGAATGGTAGATACCAAGTTTACAAAAACCCTTATATGACAGACAACACTATCCTATTAGGATACAGAGGTGGTCAGTTCTTAGAAGCAGGTGCTGTATTCTCTCCATACATTCCACTTATCATGACTCCATTAGTATACGATCCAACAACCTTTACTCCAAGAAAAGGTTTATTAACTCGTTATGCTAAGAAGATGTTAAGACCGGAATTCTACGGAAGAATCTTCGTTTCAAACTTGAATACTATTTAATAGTATATTTAGTATATTTAAGAAAAGCCTCGCGAAAGCGGGGCTTTTTTTTACTTAAATAATATACCTACTAGGTAATTAGTATATGTATACATGATAATAAATTATTAAATAAAAAGTTTTAAAATGAAAGAGACACCCTCACAGTTACCAATTCAAAGTTATGTAATGAATTTCCCACATACTTTTTCTACTAATGATCCAAATAATGTTTGGATGAAAGAAATGTCCGAAAAAGAATTATCAATTAATAGACCTAAAGCTTATAAACAATTTATGGATCTCTATAATTTTATGGCAGGTCAGTCATTAGTACATTTATTACCTGCTGAAGGCAATTTTCAGGATTTAATATATGTTGCTAATTTAGGTTTACAATTACCTCATATTAAAGAAAAAAATCATATTTTATTATCTAATTATACTTCACCTCCTAGACAAGGTGAAGAATATGTAGGAGAAAAATTCTTTAATCAAATGGGTTATAATACCCATATATCTCCTCATAAATGGGAAGGTGAAGCAGATATAAAATATTTAAAAGATAATGTTTATATAGGAGGATATGATATCCGTTCAGATATAAAAACATATCACTGGATGGAAGAAAATTTTAATATGAAAGTTATTAAAGTTAAAATGGTTGATGAGTATATGTATCATTTAGATTGTAGTATTTTTCCGTTAAATACGCGGTCAACTATGGTTTGTACTGAGTTATATGATAAAACCGAGTTAGCGCAAATTAACAAATATACTAATATAATAGACATAGATGCTGAAGACTCAATGTATGGAATGGCTAATTCTGTTAGGTTAGGTAATATGATTTTATGTGCTTCTAATATATCAGAAATGAAACGAGGAGATGAATTTTATGAAGGTGAAAAACATAAAATATCTTCATTAGAAAAAATATGTTCTGATGAAGGAATGGAACCAGTAATTTTTAACTTATCCGAATATATGAAATCAGGTGCTATGTTAAGTTGTATGGTAATGCATTTAAATAGAGTAGATCATTTTAAATCACTTCTTTAATGGCTGAAAAATTAGAAGATTGGCTAAATGGAGAAGTTGCTGAATTATCTAAATTACCAATAGGTGAATTAAGTAATACCTTTTTCTTTAGAGACCCAATAAGACCTACCCACATTGACTATAAGCATTTTTACAGCCCAGCTGATGGAACTATTCTTTATCAAAAAATAGTACAACCTGAGGAACAAGTACTTGAAATTAAAGGTATAGATTACACTATTCAAGATGTAATGGGAGATAAAAATTATAATAAACCTTCTTTGGTTATAGGAATATTTATGTCTTTTTATGACGTACATATTAATAGAATCCCATATGGGGGAGTTTTAAAATATAAAAGTTTAGAACCTATAGAATCCACAAATAAACCTATGTTAGCTGTAGAAAAAGATATTTTAAATAAAGTAATTAATCCTAATAATATGGATTACTTAAAATTTAATGAAAGAATGTCTAATCAAATATATGTGCCTTCTTTAGACTATACATACCATATAATACAAATTGCTGATGAAGATGTAAATGTAATTGCTCCATTTAAAAAACAACAAGATTTTTGCACCCAAAATGAAAGATTTAGCTTAATTAGATGGGGTTCTCAAGTAGACTTAGTTTTACCTTTAGATAATAGATTTACATTTGAAATTTTATTACAAGAAACAATGCATATAAATGCAGGTTTAGATAAACTAATTAAAATCCATAATAATGACCTCAAACCATCATAGTGACGAAGTTTTTAGAAAAAAACGAATAGTGAAAAATCCTATAAAGTTTAAAATACAATTAAATAAAGAACAAAAAGAAGCAAAAGCTAAAATATTAGAAAACACTTTAACTATATTAGCTGGTAAAGCTGGATCTGGTAAAACTTTATTAGCTTGTAATGTAGCTCTAGATGGTTTATTAAGAAGACATTATTCTAAAATTATAATCACCAGACCTACAGTATCAAAAGAAGAAATAGGTTTTCTCCCAGGAGATTTAAGAGAAAAAATGGATCCCTGGATTCAACCTATTTATCAAAATATGTATACCCTTTATGATAAAGTAAAAATAGAAAAATTAATTGAAGATGGAGCAATTGAAATAGTTCCTTTAGCCTTTATGAGGGGTAGAACTTTTTTAGATTCATGTATTATTGTAGATGAAGCACAAAATGTTACTCATGAACAAATGGAAATGATATCAACTAGAATTGGTTTAAGATCTAAAATGATAGTTTGTGGGGATGACCATCAAGTAGATTTAAGAAGTAAAGCAGATTCTGGATTTAGATTTTTATATGCTGCTTCAAGAAAAGTTAAAAAAATGGGGGGTGTTACTTTAATGCAAAACCATAGAGATCCTATAGTTGATGATTTAATTGAAATATATGAAGAAGCAGAAGAAAGAGGAATATTAAGTACTTCTGGAAGTAGTGGAAAAAGCCGAAAAAAATAAATAATACATTTATTTCGTTTGTTTTTGTGATATTTATAACAAAAATAAAATGGCATCAACTGTAAATCCAAATACTTTTCGTGTAAATATAAAAGAAGAACATATTGTTGGCGGTCAAAGAACTGTACATGAAAATTTTTATAGAATTCCTAATGTAACTAATTACGATAGAAGAATTGTAACAGTTCCATCTGAAACTAATGTAGATTTAATTAATACAAATGGTTTAACTCCTGGTCCTGCTTTATTCCCTTCATATAGTATAGCTTATGGAAGAATTACGAATATGGATGATTCTAATCGTTTAGCTATTTCTTTTACTTCATCAAATGGAGAATCAGAATCAGGAAATGTAGGATCAGATTTAAGTGGTTCTTATAGTAGTGGTGGTATAAATGGAACAAGAGGAACTTATTCAAATATCCCAACAACAACAACAGGTAATGGTACAGGAATGACACTTCGTGTAATAACTGCTGAAACTTTAAATTCAACCCCAGCTGTCACATTAACTCCTGCTACTACTACAAACGCAGCTATAGGAACATATATTGTACCTTTAATTGGGGGTGTTGGAACTGGAGCAACAGGTTCTGTTACTGTAACAGCAGGAGCTGGAAATGATGCTTCTATCCCAACTTATACATCGTTATCATTTGTAACATCTGGATCAGATTATGCTGTTGGAGATCAATTAGTAATACCAGCAGGTGCTTTATCTAATGGTAATTTAGTAAAAGCAACCGATTTAACAAATATAATAGCACCTACAGTAACTAATAATACTACAATAGGAGATATACCAATAACAACTTCTACAGGACAGGGCGCAACAATTCGAGTTGTATCAGCAGGAGGAGTTATTATTGGAGCAACTATAGAAGCAGTTGGATTAGGTTATGCAGTAAATCAAGATATAGTAATTAAAGAATCATTATTAGAAACTTTAGGATTTGGGGCTGTAAGTGGGGATTATGTAGGTAATTTATCATCAACTAATATGGCAACATCTGTAGCAAATACCCTACCAGCATTAACAGCAGCTAATCTTACAGTAAGACCAACTAATGTTACAATTCAAACAGGAGGAAATTTATATAATGTAGGGGATTCAATAACTGTAGCTAAAGCTAATATAGGAAATCCAACAAATGATTTATCTTATATATTATCTATGGATGACTTTTCTTTAACAGGAACTAAAAGTTATTGGACAATGGAATGTTTACCTACATCATCAATAGTATTTTCTTCTCCAAATTGTTCAGGAAGTAAATTTAATGGTAATTTTGAACAGGATATAGAATTTATTTCTGTGTATGCTATATCCGGAAGTGTAGATGTAGAATATGTAATAGTTAACGCTCCAGTAGCAACAAATTAAAAAATAAATTATGGCAAACATACCAATTTGGCCCGGTTCAAGTTCATTTCACCCAGGAGATACACCTTTTGGATTTTACGATCATGATATAGAATTTGAAAAAGATGCAGATAAAGTAGCAAATTTTTGTGCTTTAAGATTGGGTTATCCTTTAGTAGAGATTGAACTACAAGCAAAAAACTTTTATGCTGCATTTGAAGAAGCAGTAACTATATATGGAAATGAATTATATGCTTATAAAATTAGAGAAAATTATCTAACATTAGAAGGAGCTAAAAATACAGTAAATATTAATAAAACTATAGTAACACCTAATTTAGGAAGAGTTATAGACTATTCAGAACAATATGGTTCAGAAGCAGGAACTGGAGGTAATATCCCATGGCATAAAATGGCTGTTCCTTTAACTGTAGGAGTTCAGGATTATGATTTAAATGTTATAGCTGAACAAAATGGTTTTAAAGAAAAAAATGATATTGAAATCATGAGAGTATTCTTTGAAGGTCCTCCTGCATCAGCTTATTGGGCAGATTCTTATGGGGGTTATGGTTTTGGTTTAGGAGGAACAGTAGCTGGAATTGATGGTTTAGGAGGATTAGATGGTGGTTATGGTATGGGAGGATATTTAATGATGCCCTTAAATTATGATATGCAATTAATCCAACAAATTGAACTAAATGATATGATAAGAATATCAAACTATTCATTTGAAATGCATAATAATGTATTAAGAGTATTTCCAATACCTTCTAGTTTAAATTATACATCAGGATCAAATTCAACAGGGTGTGGAAATTTATGGGTAGAATTTATGTTAAAATCACAAAGATCATCAGCATCTTTAGTATTAGATGAATATGATGAAAAAATAAAAACAGTAGCAGAAGTACCTTATGAAAATCCTACATATGAAAAAATAAATTCTATAGGTAGAAGTTGGATTTTTGAAATGACTTTAGCTATATGTAAAGAAATGTTAGGATATGTAAGAGGAAAATATGAAACAGTTCCTATACCTAATGCGGAAATAACACTTAATCAGGCTGATTTATTACAAGCAGCAAGAGATGAAAAAACAGCATTACTAGAACAATTAAGAGCATATTTTGATGAAACTTCTAGAGAAAAGTTATTAGAAAGAAGAACAGCAGAATCTGATTTTGTAATGAAAGAATTAGATAGAGTTCCAAGAGTAATTTATATAGGATAATATGGCATTATTTGGCACACAACGAGATGTAAGTCTATTTAGACATATGAGTAGAGAACTGATGGGGGATATAATCACCGAACAGTGTGCTTTTTATAAATACAAATTAGAGGAAACTAAAATTAATTTATATGGTGAAGCAGCCCACGAAAAGTATTATATGGGTCCAGTTTTACTTAATACTTTAGTAGAAAGAACAGATGAAATTTATCCTGAAAGTGATTTAGGAACAGATTTTAATAAAGAAATTCAATTTAGCTTTTTAAGAGATGATTTATTAGGTAAAAATGAAGATTTTAATGGAGAAGGTATGTCATATACAGATACTACAGCTGAATATGGTGCTGATTTAGTTCCACAAGTAGGAGATATTATTATGTATAATGAAGGATATTATGAAGTACATGAAGTAATAGCTAATCAATATTTTGTAGGTAAAAATCCAGATTATCCAAATAATCCTAATCCAATTAATGCTCCATTAAATGGAGATTTAAGTAATTATGGTTCTAATATTTCAATTATTTGTAAGTCTCATTATGTACAAGCAGATAAATTAGGTCTAACACAAGCAAGATTTATATAATATGGCAGGTAATAGAAAAAATCCAACCCCAAAAACACAAAAAGAGATATTGTTAAATACTCCAGGGCAGCAACCTTATGTAAATCCTGAAACTGGGGATTCAACGGGAAATCCAAATTTAGCTTTCCCTGATAAAACTAATAGAGGTAATCAAGTATCTTTTAGAGGAGATACTACAAAACCTTTTGAATTAGGGTTAAAAGAAAATGATGAAGCTATATTTTATTATTTAGAAAATATAATTAAACCTACAGTTTTACAAAATGGTGTAGTAACTAAAGTACCTGTTTATTATGGTTCACCTGAACGTTGGGCCCAAGTACAAAAACAAGGGTATTATAGAGATTTAAAAGGTAAAATTATGATGCCTGTTATTACCTTTAAACGTAATAATGTTGAAAAAATAAGAAATATTGCTAATAAATTAGATGCTAATTATCCTAATAATGTTCAATTATTTCAAAAACCTTACAGCCAAAAAAATGCATATGATAATTTTAATATATTAAATAATAGAATTCCAAAAAAAGAATCATATGCTGTAGTAGTACCAGATTATGTAGCTTTAACTTATGATTTTATTATATCTACTTATTATGTAGAACAAATGAATAAAATAGTAGAAGCTATGAATTATGCATCAGACTCATATTGGGGTAATCCTGAAAGATTTAAATTTAGAGCTCGTATTGATAATTATGCTACTTCTGTTGAAATAGAAGATGCAGGAAATAGAGTTGTAAAAACAAATTTTTCTTTAAAATTACATGGTTATTTAGTTCCTGATACTATACAAAAAGAATTATCATCAATTAAAAAAATAAGTAATGTAACTCAAATTATATTTGATTTAGAAACAGTTAAAAGAATACCTGAAAATGAAAATACAACTAATCCTAGAACATCTATACACTCAAGTAATAATCCTGCAAGTTTTAATGACAGTATTTAAATAAGAAATTATTTTTAATATTTATAAATAAACCAGGATATGTCAATAACATTAAGATTAATAAAAGGGTCTGAGCTTACCTATACGGAAGTAGATGACAATTTTAAGTCATTATTTTATTCTGGCTCTTTAATTGGTACTGATTTAACTTTTTATTATTCTGATGGGCAAGGAGGAAATAGTAACTCTCAAACATTTGATTTATCAACTCTACCAGGTTTTAGTGGAATTGGAATACAAGATGATGGTAGTGAAATTTTACCAGCAGCTAATATAATAAATTTTACAGGTACAGGAGTTACAGTTACATCTACTGGAAATACTGCTAATGTTGAAATAACTGGAGGTGGTGGAGGTTCTGATACTTTTACAAATGCAACTCCGACTCCACAAAACTTTCCGGGCAATTCCCCATTTGATAATATAGCAACAAACACAACATTTTCAAATAAAACATTTACTGAAATGATGAATTTGATGTTATATCCAACTTTATACCCCACATTAACTTCTCCTTCACACGGTTTTACATTATCTACAACTCCAAGTTTACCTAATACTTTTAGAGAAGTTGGAACAGTATATACAACATTAGCAGGATCTACTATTAATTTAAATTCATCATTTAATAGAGGATCAATTAACCCAGCATATTCAACTAATGGATTTAGAAGTGGTTTACCTAACGCATATAATTATTCAGGACCTGGTTCAGTTCCATCTCCACAGAGTAGTACATCTACATCAAATAGTACAAATACTACAGTTTCATATACTATAGTACAAGGTGATAATAATTGGACATCAGCAGTTTCTTATGATGCCGGTCAACAACCTTTAAATAGTGTGGGAGGAGATTTTGATAATCCTTTACCTGCTGGAACAACAAATACTATAACAAGAACATTAAAAGGAGTTTTTCCAACCTTTGCAACCACAGTAAGTATTAGTACATTAACTAAACAAGATTTACAGTCAATGACTGTATATGAAGAAGTATCAATGGTAGCAGAAACAGGAGGAAACAAACAAACAATAGACATACCAGTAGCATGGTCAACAATAACAGGCTTACAACAATTTAACACATTTAGTGGTGAATGGGATAGCATTAATTTATCTCAATTTACAATATCATCAGTATCTAATATAATTCAAGGTAACTCAGTTGCTTATAATAGGTATACACATAATGGAGTTACAACAGGTGCAAGACAATTAAGATTTACAGTATAATATGGGAAGAACTCAAGGACAATTTGTATTAGCAGGAAATTTTGAACCTGAAGCAGCAGCGGCGTTTGATGCTAGGGCAAATATACCTACAAAAGCAGACTTAACTATAGCATCTAACTGGACTGCTTTAGATGGGAATTCTTATGTCTACAATGGTATGACTGTTACTGTTGCTCAAGATACAACAGCAGCAAATAATGGTATTTATGTTTTAACAGATGCAACCGACGTTACTGATATTAATAATTGGTTATTTGTAGGTTCTTCATCTGCAGGTTCATCAGGAAGCTCAGGTTCATCAGGTACTAGTGGTTCTTCAGGTTCATCAGGTACTAGTGGTTCTTCAGGTTCATCAGGTACTTCAGGTTCAAGCGGTACATCAGGTTCATCAGGTACTTCAGGATCGTCAGGTTCATCAGGTACTAGTGGTTCTTCAGGTACTTCAGGATCATCAGGTTCAAGCGGTACTTCAGGAAGCTCAGGAACATCAGGTTCTTCAGGTACATCAGGATCGTCAGGTTCAAGTGGTACTTCAGGTTCATCAGGTACTTCAGGTTCATCAGGTTCAAGCGGTACTTCAGGAAGCTCAGGTACATCAGGTTCATCAGGTACTTCAGGTTCATCAGGTTCATCAGGTACTTCAGGGTCATCAGGTTCATCAGGTACTTCAGGATCATCAGGTTCAAGTGGTACTTCAGGTTCAAGTGGTACATCAGGAAGCTCAGGTACTTCAGGTTCTTCAGGTTCATCAGGTACTTCAGGGTCATCAGGTTCAAGTGGTACTTCAGGATCATCAGGTTCAAGTGGTACTTCAGGTTCAAGTGGTACTTCAGGAAGCTCAGGTACTTCAGGTTCTTCAGGGTCATCAGGTTCAAGCGGTACTTCAGGATCATCAGGTTCATCAGGTACTTCAGGGTCATCAGGTTCAAGTGGTACTTCAGGTTCAAGTGGTACTTCAGGTTCATCAGGTACTTCAGGTTCATCAGGTTCATCAGGTACTTCAGGGTCATCAGGTTCAAGTGGTACTTCAGGTTCAAGTGGTACTTCAGGAAGCTCAGGTACTTCAGGTTCTTCAGGTTCATCAGGTACTTCAGGATCATCAGGTTCAAGTGGTACATCAGGTTCAAGTGGTACTTCAGGTTCAAGTGGTACTTCAGGAAGCTCAGGTACTTCAGGGTCATCAGGTTCATCAGGTACTAGTGGTTCTTCAGGTTCATCAGGTACTTCAGGATCATCAGGTTCAAGCGGTACTTCAGGAAGCTCAGGTACTTCAGGAAGCTCAGGTACTTCAGGGTCATCAGGTTCATCAGGTACTTCAGGATCATCAGGTTCAAGCGGTACTTCAGGAAGCTCAGGTACTTCAGGAAGCTCAGGTACTTCAGGTTCTTCAGGTTCATCAGGTACTTCAGGATCATCAGGTTCAAGTGGTACATCAGGTTCAAGTGGTACATCAGGTTCATCAGGTACTTCAGGTTCATCAGGTTCAAGTGGTACTTCAGGTTCTTCAGGTACATCAGGTTCAAGTGGTACATCAGGATCAAGTGGTTCATCAGGTACTTCAGGATCCTCAGGTTCAAGTGGTACTTCAGGATCAAGTGGTACTTCAGGAAGCTCAGGTACTAGTGGTTCTTCAGGATCAAGTGGTACTTCAGGATCAAGTGGTTCTTCAGGTACATCAGGTTCATCAGGATCAAGTGGTACTTCAGGATCAAGCGGTACTTCAGGAAGCTCAGGTACTAGTGGTTCTTCAGGATCAAGTGGTTCTTCAGGTACTTCAGGTTCATCAGGATCAAGTGGTACTTCAGGATCAAGCGGTACATCAGGAAGCTCAGGTACTAGTGGTTCTTCAGGTTCTTCAGGTACTTCAGGTTCTTCAGGTTCAAGCGGTACTTCAGGATCAAGCGGTACTTCAGGAAGCTCAGGTACTAGTGGTTCTTCAGGATCAAGTGGTTCTTCAGGTACATCAGGTTCATCAGGATCAAGTGGTACTTCAGGTTCAAGCGGTACATCAGGAAGCTCAGGTACTAGTGGTTCTTCAGGTTCATCAGGTACTTCAGGTTCTTCAGGTTCAAGCGGTACTTCAGGTTCAAGCGGTACTTCAGGAAGCTCAGGTACTAGTGGTTCTTCAGGATCAAGTGGTACATCAGGATCAAGTGGTACATCAGGATCAAGTGGTTCATCAGGTACTTCAGGTTCATCAGGTACATCAGGTTCAAGTGGTTCAAGTGGCTCATCAGGATCTTCAGGTATAGTTGGTGGTATTCCTTTTGATTATGTTAACCCTGCAACTTCAGTAACAGCAGGTAAATTAAATTTTGATAATGGTATAGTAGCATCAGTTACTGAAGTAGAATTAGATAATTTAAATAATCAAGGAGGTAGTGTAGTACCATTCTTTAATTACATAAATGATGGCCCAGGAAAAGGTTTATTACAAATATTAAATGCAGGAGGAGATAAATCATTTCAAGCAGAAGTAACTTCATTTTCATGGGCAGGAGGAGCTAATAATTTAACATTTACAGTAACATCACCACAAGGTACTACAGGTGGGGGTGGTGCAACTGATTTTTCAACTAACGAAAAAGTATCAGTAACATTTTTACCAGATGCAGGCTCATCAGGTAGCTCAGGATCATCAGGTTCAAGTGGTACATCAGGTTCTTCAGGTTCAAGTGGTACATCAGGAAGCTCAGGTTCATCAGGTACTTCAGGATCAAGCGGTACTTCGGGATCTTCAGGATCATCAGGTACTTCAGGTTCAAGCGGTACTTCAGGTTCAAGCGGTACTTCAGGATCATCAGGTTCATCAGGTACTTCAGGTTCTTCAGGTACTAGTGGTTCTTCAGGTACATCAGGATCATCAGGTTCTTCAGGAAGCTCAGGTTCAAGTGGCACTTCAGGATCAAGTGGATCATCAGGTACATCAGGTTCTTCAGGTACTAGTGGTTCTTCAGGTACATCAGGATCGTCAGGTTCAAGTGGCACTTCAGGTTCAAGTGGTACTTCAGGATCTTCAGGATCATCAGGTACTTCAGGATCAAGCGGTACTTCAGGATCTTCAGGTTCATCAGGTACTTCAGGTTCTTCAGGTACATCAGGTTCATCAGGTACTTCAGGTTCATCAGGTTCAAGCGGTACTTCAGGATCTTCAGGTTCATCAGGTACTTCAGGTTCTTCAGGTACATCAGGTTCATCAGGTACTTCAGGTTCATCAGGTTCAAGCGGTACTTCAGGAAGCTCAGGTACTTCAGGAAGCTCAGGTACTTCAGGTTCTTCAGGTTCATCAGGTACTTCAGGATCATCAGGTTCAAGTGGTACATCAGGTTCAAGCGGTACTTCAGGTTCATCAGGTACTTCAGGATCAAGTGGATCATCAGGTACATCCGGTGATAGAGGAGGAGTGGAATACAGATTTAATTCATCAGGAATTAATTCAAATGGATTTTTGGGCATTACTTCATCTCCAACTACACTTCAAATTAATAAATTTGATCAAAATAATGTAAGCCAAGTTAATTGGTTAAATAACTGGGATAGTACAGGAAATTCTACAACGGGACACGGTACAGTCACTGTACAAATGAGAGATAGTGGTGGAGACATATTAGTTGCGACTGTTACTTCAAAAACAACTTTAACAAATTATTACCAATTTGCTCTTACCTCAATAGTATATACTCCAACTTTTTCTACCAATGATGATGTTGTAGTAAGCTTCTCAGCAACAGGTAATTCAGGTTCTTCGGGATCTTCAGGTTCAAGTGGTTCTTCAGGAAGCTCAGGTTCATCAGGTTCATCAGGTTCAAGCGGTTCTTCAGGTTCATCAGGTACTTCAGGATCAAGCGGTACATCAGGTTCAAGTGGTACATCAGGTTCAAGTGGTACATCAGGTTCAAGTGGTTCATCAGGTACTTCAGGGTCATCAGGTTCAAGCGGTACATCAGGTTCATCAGGTACTTCAGGTTCATCAGGTACTAGTGGTTCTTCAGGTTCAAGTGGTACTTCAGGTTCAAGTGGTACTTCAGGTTCATCAGGTTCAAGTGGTACTTCAGGTTCATCAGGTTCAAGCGGTACTTCAGGAAGCTCAGGTACTTCAGGTTCATCAGGTACATCAGGATCAAGTGGATCATCAGGCACATCAGGTTCAAGTGGTACTTCAGGATCTAGTGGTTATAGAGGTGGTGTAAATTATAGATTTAATAATACCACCACAATGGCTCAACCTGGGGATAGTACAATTAGATTTAATGATGCTTCTCCATCATCAGTAACCCAATTTGCAATATCTGTAATATCAACTGGACCTGCAGATTTAAGTACATGGATATCAACTTGGGATGATTCAACAAATACTCCTAAGGGTATAATTTATATGCAATCTGCACAAAATGACGATGCATCTATATTTGTAGCTGAAATAACAGCAATACAATTTAATGCAGGTGCAGGTGCTGATAATGATTGGTATAGAGTAAGTGTTACTAATCCAACAGGTGTAGCATTTGCTAATACTGAAGTAATGTCTGTTCATTTTGCAATAGCAGGAGATGCAGGTTCATCAGGATCGTCAGGTTCATCAGGTAGCTCAGGAAGCTCAGGTTCAAGTGGTACTTCAGGATCATCAGGTACTTCAGGTTCTTCAGGTACATCAGGTTCATCAGGTAGCTCAGGAAGCTCAGGTTCAAGTGGTACTTCAGGATCAAGCGGTACTTCAGGTTCAAGTGGTACTTCAGGATCGTCAGGTTCATCAGGTTCTTCAGGATCAAGTGGTACTTCAGGTTCTTCAGGTACATCAGGTTCAAGTGGTACTTCAGGATCGTCAGGTTCATCAGGTTCATCAGGATCAAGTGGTACTTCAGGTTCAAGCGGTACATCAGGAAGCTCAGGAACATCAGGTTCTTCAGGTTCTTCAGGTTCATCAGGTACGTCAGGTTCTTCAGGTACATCAGGTTCATCAGGTTCTTCAGGATCTTCAGGATCATCAGGTTCTTCAGGTTCATCAGGTACGTCAGGTTCTTCAGGTACATCAGGTTCATCAGGTTCTTCAGGATCTTCAGGATCATCAGGTACTTCAGGATCAAGCGGTACTTCAGGATCATCAGGTACATCAGGATCATCAGGTTCTTCAGGATCATCAGGATCAAGTGGTACTTCAGGTTCAAGCGGTACATCAGGATCATCAGGTACATCAGGATCATCAGGTTCTTCAGGATCTTCAGGATCATCAGGTACTTCAGGATCAAGCGGTACTTCAGGATCATCAGGTACATCAGGATCATCAGGTTCTTCAGGAAGCTCAGGTTCAAGTGGTACTTCAGGATCAAGCGGTACTTCAGGATCATCAGGTACATCAGGATCATCAGGTTCTTCAGGATCTTCAGGATCATCAGGTACTTCAGGTTCATCAGGTACTT
>Ga0206125_10001417_pt1 | contig 28142 bp, 25 predicted proteins | sample Helgoland_Spring_4_FD_148598 | JGI IMG/M metagenome (GOLD analysis project Ga0206125, IMG submission 148598) | Pelagic subsurface seawater microbial communities from Kabeltonne, Helgoland, North Sea - Helgoland_Spring_Bloom_20160331_1 | ecosystem: Environmental > Aquatic > Marine > Epipelagic ... | reverse complement strand
TTTGTTGAAAATCAAAAAAGAGAAATACTCCATTTTCATCTGAAACACAATTCGTTCTACGGTGCTTTTGCCAAAGAAGCCTCTTTTGAAAATTGGGACAAAGTACCTATTTTGACTAAAAAAGAACTTCAAATACCGCTGCAAAACAGACTTTCGGAAGGTTTTACAACAACTAATTGTTACACCAATAAAACATCGGGCTCGAGTGGAACTCCGTTTAGCTTTGCCAAAGATAAATACACTCATGCACTGACTTGGGCTTCTAATATGTATCGTTTTGGTTGGTTTGGGATTGATTTCAATAGTTCCTATCAAGCGCGTTTTTATGGCATTCAACTAGATTTTATTGGGTATAAAAAAGAGCGTTTCAAAGACTTTTTAGGCAAGCGGTATCGGTTTCCGATTTTTGATTTATCAGATGCCGTTTTAGAAACCATCGTTGAAAAATTCCGCACAGAAAAATTCGATTACATCAATGGGTACACGAGTTCAATTGTGTTATTTGCCAAATATTTACGAAAACGAAACCTTCTTTTAAAAACGATTTGCCCAAGCTTAAAAGTAGCAATGGTGACCTCAGAGATGCTTTTTGAATCTGATAAACTGCTCTTAGAAAATCAATTTGGAGTTTCTGTTGTTAATGAATATGGTGCCTCAGAACTGGATTTAATAGCCTTTCAAAATCCTCAAGGCGAGTGGCAAGTGAATGCTGAAACGCTTTTTGTAGAAATTTTGGACGACGACAATACCGTTTTGCCTTACGGCCAAGAAGGACGGATTGTGATCACATCCTTATTCAATAAAGCACATCCTTTTATCCGTTATGATATTGGTGACATTGGGATTTTGGACGAAAAGAGTACCTTACAAAAACCCATTCTGAAAAAATTAATTGGTCGAACAAATGATGTTGCTTTGCTTCCTAGCGGAAAAAAATCTCCTGGTTTGACTTTTTACTATGTCACTAAGAGCATTATTGAAGAGGATGGTAACGTAAAAGAATTTGTAATTAAACAAACTACAATTGACTGTTTTGAAATTGAGTACGTTAGTGAAAGGGAATTAAATTTAGAACAGATTCAAAAAATTGAAAAGGCCATTGCCCTATACTTAGAACCCCATTTGCATTTTACTTTTACCAAAAAAGAATCCTTAGAGAGAACAAATCGTGGTAAACTCAAACAGTTTAGCTCCTTGCTGTAGTCAATTTGACGTAGCTGGGTTTAATGACTAATTGAGTAAATAAAAACCCGATCATGCATAGGACAGCAACTATGGCATTATAACCATGAAATTGCCTGTACACCGCATAATTGTACTGAAGCAAATTGACTTTGGCTGTGGAAATAGAGTTAGCCCTAATTCTATAGGATGCTAAACTCTCTGGCACTGGTTTTGCCCATTTTATTTTTTTAAGAATCATCAGCCATAGCATCCAATCTTGGCGTTTTCTTATAGATGAGATAGGAATTTTACCGAAAGAATCCACCTCGTAAATCCCCGTTAGATTCCCCACATAATTGCAAAAAAACAGTTGATTATAAGTTAACACTCTTGGTGCTTGCACCTCTCTATTCATTGAGTTTCCTACCTCATCAATACAGTCATAGAATGAAAAAGTAAATGGTAATTTATGATCTTGCATCCACTTAATTTGTTTTTCCAATTTATGTGGTTTCCACAAATCATCAGCATCTAAAAAGGCAATATATTTTCCTTTGGCTTTTTCTAATCCTAAATTTCGAGCAACGCCTGTGCCTGAATTCACCGCTAATGGAATGAGTTGTAATCTTGCATCTGCATCGAGAAATCGAGAAATAATGGCTACAGTATCATCTGTAGAGCAATCATCAACTAGCAGTATTTCCCAATTAGAATACGATTGTGACTGAACAGATTGAATTGCCTCAGCAATGAATTGAGCTGAATTGAAGGTAGGAATGATGACGGATACTAATGCTGACTCCATACTAATAGGCTTTGTCTTCGCCTTTGTAGATATTTACAAGGGTTTGATAAATAATTTTCAAATCTAAAATCAAGGACCAATTTTCGATATAAAAAACATCTAGTTTAATTCTGTTAATCATATCGGTTTCTTTTAGAATCTCGCCTCTGTAGCCACTAACTTGAGCTAGTCCTGTAATACCAGGCTTAACAAAATGGCGCTTCATATACTTTTTAATTTTGTTTCCGTAGGTAATATTTTGTGACCATAAGTGTGGTCGCGGACCAACTACAGCCATATCTCCAATTAAAACATTTAAAAACTGAGGCAACTCATCCATGCTGGTTTTACGCATGAAGCGCCCAATTGCTGTTACTCTAGGGTCATTTTTATACGTCTCTGTTTCGGTTGTTTCGTTGATGCGCATTGATCGAAACTTATAACAATTGAACTCGTTTTCATTAATCCCTGGTCGTCCCTGCTTGAAAAAAACAGCTCCTTTTGACTCTAACTTTATCAAAATAGCTAAAATGGGAGTCAGCCACGATAAAATCCCAAAGATTACAATTAATGAAAAAACGATATCAAAAGTTCGTTTAAAAAACTTAACCGCTGGTTCATCGAGCACCGTTTTATGCAAGGATAAAACCGGAAAGAAATCGTAATAATCAATTTTTAAATTCTTGGTAAAAACCTCTTTGGTATCTGGAATAAACTTGATGGTTATAAAATTTTCGTCAGCAAAATCAATTAAATCTTTTAGCTGTTGGTTAGAAACCTCACTCAGAGAGCAGTAGATTTCATTTACTTGGTTTTTCTCGATATAATTGTTTACATCTATGATTTTCCCTAAATTGGGAACCACTACTTTCTTGTCCGAAAAAAAACCTAAAAATCGATATCCAAATTCTTTTTTAGTCTCAAAAAGTTTTTTTAATTGTTGTGCTTCTTCACTACATCCAATAATAATTACAGTTCGATAATTACTACCGGTTTTAATGCGATATCTTTTTAAGTAATAAAATAATAGAAACTTAAAAAGAGTAACTCCTATTGATAATAGTGTGATAAAATATGTCATCGCTTTTCCTTCGAATACGGCAGTATTGGAAACAGGAAAAAAGGCCAAAACTACCAGAAGAAAAAGTACTATCTGCGTTGTTATTTTAGATACAATTTTAATTGGAGCTGTGAAACGAAAAACATCATAAAAACCAATTAAGAAAGCGATAGTAAGCCAACCTAAGAACTGATAAACACTAAAATAAATAGTATTTATCGTACCATCATAAAATAAAAACAAGTCAAGAATTGCTATAACAGTTAAATCAGTTATAACATTACATGATCTCAAATATTTCGAATATCTCGTAATAGGTGCTTTTATCATTTTTTATTATGTACTTCTGTTGACAGCACATCAATTAATTTACATTAATATATCAAATTTCAAAAAATAGGTGAACTACTAACTAGATACAAATTTTAAAATAATCTTAGATTACTTTCATCTCTTTACATTTAGGATATAATCTACTTTTTTCTATCCCTTTTTGTTATCCAACTTAGGTAGTAAAGAATCGTTTGGCACGTGTGAATTCTCAACAACTATTGCGTTTTTTCTTGAATTGAAAACACAATAAAATAGTATAAAAAAAGCGATTCCACGCTGTCTTATCAAAATTGATTCTGTCAAAAATAAACTTATCATTACTACTGAAAAAGCAATACCTCTAAAATCTTTTGATTTAATGGCATTTCTCAAGCTCAAAGATACAATCAGGAGTAGTATTATTAACCCAAATATTCCTGTTTCGGCAAAAATTTGAATGTATTGATTATGAAAATCCAAACTTTGGTATCCGTAATGAGTAGCATCGCCTAAAAAAACCGTGTGTTCTTCACCTTTTTTCTGTACTTTAGAATCAGCTGCATTCAGTCCATATCCAGTAAAAAGTATGGGTTCCTCAGTTAGTAATTCTTTAAAAACACGTATTTGATAAACTCGAAATGCTGTACCTGAAAAAAAATCATTTTGCTGAAATTTATCTTGTGTCCAAGCTTCATAAATGCTTACTTTATTAACATCCCCTTTTCCTGTATTGGTGGTATTAACGATAGCATCTGATTTAAATTCTAAAAGAAAACGTTCTTTTATTTTAGACGAAAATAAAATAAAACTGGAGATCACAATTAGAATAGTTAAACCAACTTTTTTTAGCTTTAGTTTCTCCTTGGAGTAAAAGCATTCAAAAATAAAAAGGAGTAGAATAAAGACGATTGTAATGTTTTTTGAAGACAGTAAAAAGATAAAAATTCCCAATAAAAAAGAAATGGCTGAAACTAATATCGTTCTATTTGGTTGGGTATAAAAATAAAAAAATGCCAAAGTCACATACACTGAAACATGAATAGCATTAAGGTCGTAGGTTACTAGTTCATGATAAAAAAAAACCGAACTATCCTTTGTTACACAATATTTAACCACTGCCTTCACCAGAAAGAAAATGACATAAAAAACCATTCCAACACTGTAGTACTTCAATATAATTTCCTTTTTACATCTGTTATAAGATGAAAAAGTCATAAAACAAAGCGGAACAATTAAAAGCGGAAGTTCCTTTGAAACTGCTGATGCGGAACTAGTAAGATCGATAGTCCATAACAACGACAATGCCATTAATAAGTACAATAACACGGGCAGCACAAGGAGTTTGTCTGCTGTAAAGTTTACTTTCTTTAAATAAATTAACGATGCAATAGCAAAAGCTCCCATCGCTAGACTATTAACAGCGTATCCTAATGGAATCGATAGCAAAACGAACAACAATACCAATAGAGGTACACTTTGCTTAGCTAGAAGTTGTATTTCCTGCAAGGCCTTTTTCAAACAAGCGTAAATAGTCCCCATTTATTTTCTCCCAATTAAATTCATCTATAATAGTCTCAAAATTATTTTGAATTCGTTTTGAATTATCTTCTTTTTTTACTGTCAGAAGCAGCTGTTTCACCTCATTTACATTCGTAAAATAAAAAGCATTTTCTTTTAAAATAGCCTTATTGAACCGATTATCATGAGCCAAAATTAATGCCTTAGACGCCATCGCTTCTAACAAGGATGGATTTGTCCCTCCAACAGAATGACCGTGAAAATACAAATTACTAAAGTACCTTAAATTATTGAGGTGTTGCAAGTTGAATATTCCTCCTAAAAAAATAATATGCTCCTGATCCTTGAACTTATCTTTCAAGTAGGTTCCGTAAGTTGTTCGGTGGTCCCCAATTACTATAATTTTCATCGTAGTTTTACTCTGTATAACACCTTCCAGAACCATTTCTATATTATTTTCAGGTTCAAAACGCGCTATGACCAGATTGTAATTAAACTTAGAGAGGTTATACCTGTCAATAACAGCTTCATCTGGATTATCGAAAGCAGTAGCTCCATAAGCGATATAGGTAGCTTCCTTGTTGTATTTTTCTTTTAAATAGGTTTTTATTCCTATTGAATCGGCTATCAAAAAATCACTGCTCAAGGCAGCTAAGCGCTCGGCAAATTTTAGAAATTGTTGGACAATTTTTGAATATTTAGATCTTTTCCACTCTAAACCATCCATATTGGTCATAATCAATGGTTTTCTTGGTAATAAAAAAAACCAAATCGAGTTGCTAGTATAGCCTAGTTGAAGAATGATATCAAAATCTCTTTTTCGAGCATCCATAATACAATTAAAATCATAGATAAATTGTCCAAAAGTTCCCATTTTGTGTTCTGGGTCATTTTTATGGATAATATGTACGCCTTTAAAGCTTTTTTCTTGGTACAAATGGTTGTGTGAATTGTAAACAGAAACCTCATGACCTTTATCAACTAGGTAAACAGAAAAAAATTCTGCAAATTGTTCAAAACCGGAATAGTAATTTGGTATTCCTCTGGTTCCCAAAATCGCTATCTTCATGTGCTTTTTTTTGATGTTAAAACAAAGGTCGAACTAATTGTATTGGACTTATCATTTATTATTTTTTTAAGTGTATTCGCTGCTAATTTCCAATTGTATCTTGCCTTGATCACTTCAGAAATAGCAGCCACGTTTTGATTTTTAAGACCGTTACTTATTTTTTCTTTTAAATCATTTTCGTCCAAAGGATCAAACAATGCCTCTTTAAAGAAGTCAAAATCAGACATAGCTGTAGTATTAGAACAAATAGTTGGGACCTTAGCCGCTGCGGTTTCTAATGGCGGAATCCCAAATCCTTCAGCAATGGATGGATAAACCGATAGAGAAGCGCCCCTAACTAAAATTAATAATTCAGCTGAATTAACCTTGTTTAAAATCAATATTTTACTTTTTATGTGATTCGCCAAGCTGTCATAATAAAGTTGATACGCTCTATTTGTAATAGCATTATCTCCTATAAAAACAAGATGATGCTGGAGATAAAATTCATTTTCGACAAAAACTTTTAATAAAAAAAGATGATTTTTTCTACTCTCCCACCGGCTTATGTATATCAAATAATTCTCTACGCCGTACCTAGCCTTGGCCATAGCAACGGCAGCTTTTTTATCATAATCTTCATAAAAGCATTTGTCAACAGCATTTGGGGTTATTTCAACATTTTTAATTTTAAAATGATCCTCAATTTTCTTTTTTGAATATTCTGAAACTGTTAAAACGATAGCTGCTTTCTTTGCGCTCCATTTAAAAAGAAACTTCTTTGAGATTCTAAAACCAAAAGGAAAATAAGTAGGAAAGTCTAAAAGTAGAACATCATGTAAGCTAACAATATAGTTGCATTTTTTTATTGGCGGTATAATGTATTGAAAATGGGCATAGTCAATCGCATTTTTTTCAATTAACCTTGGGATATCAATTAATAATCTGAAATACTTATTTTTTGAAGCATATTTAAGATAATGAACATTGCTATTACTCCCAAAAATGGCTTGTAGATCACTATTAAAAGTAGCAAAATAAAAAGTTTTAGTTTGATCTTGAATCAATTCCTGATACAGTCCTTTCAAATAGGTTGTTGTACCTTGAGGCGGTCCATCAAAAACGTGACAATCAACAAATATTTTTATGTTTTTCATGCTACAATGTCTTTTTGAAAAGTGGTTTTTTGTTGAAAATACAACAATGCGCCTAGAATAAAAATAATAACATCGCGACCGTTATATATCCCCGTAATTGTTAATGTGGTAAACAAATATAATAAACCTATTGAAGAAATAAATACAGTAACAAAATTTCGATATTTATCTTTAAGATACAGCATTCGATATAGCATTAGCAGAAAAAACAATAGGATGAGAATGCCAATACTTCCTGTTTTATAAAATAAGTACATGTACCCATTATGCAATTCTGAGATGTATTTAATACCGTTTTTTTCTCCAGTCAAAGGCGCATAAAATTTTAGATTAACTAGGGAGCCATAACCCGTTCCAAAAATAAAGCTACTAGGATTCGCTTTCATTAAAGCATACGCTCTTTTTACCTCATAACCCCGCCAGTGATCCCATAAATCCTTATGATTCTCTCTATCAATTTTTGTTTTAAAGAGTTCAGCAGGTGCAATTTTTACCTTGAACATAAACGCTTCAAGTCCCGGTTTGTCCCTATCTATTTTTACGGAGAACAAAATAGCATAAAATAGCAGTAGCGCCGTAGTGAAAACGACGGCAAACCGTACTGTTTTTTTGGTCAAAATAGTATATCCTTCGCATGATAAAAAAAGAATAACCGCGACAACAATCATTGTTCTTGAAAAATATAAAATGTTTGAAGCTAGTAGTGTAAATACAATAATCCTTCTCATTAACTTAGATGTAAAGAGCGTAATCAGGCTGTATTTCTGGTAATATATGATGAAAAAGAGCGCGAAAAGCTCTAAGAAATTGTCCTTTCCAAAGGTTCTAATTTGGTCAATTGATCCCGAAAATAAATCAGCTGTGACAATTAAAATTACAAAGTGAATTACCGCTGAAGCAAAGCCACATAGAACAATCGTTTTTATAAAAACACTGAAATCATTAATTTTTTTATAAAAGAGATACCCAATTAAAAGGCCTAACACTGGCTTGGAAAAATGAAAAATATCCTTCACGATATTATAAATTTCATAATCATGAATTATGGCTCCAGCAAAACCTATGAGAAATAAAAATAATACAGGCGCTGTTCTAATTATAAAAGAAGGGGCCATTGTCACTTTTTCTAGAAAAAAATAGAGCGACAAAACACCTAATTGAATAAACATATTAGCCTTAAAAGAAGGCAGATACAATTGTAAAAAGAGTACAATTGCAAATAGTATAGTGTAGAATTTTGATTTACTTATATGCATCAAATTGTATCTAGCGATTTAAAAGGGTTTCTAATATTGTAAAAAAGTTGCTTTAACTTTTTTTACCAATTTGTTCAATTGTAACACCATCATCATCCCTATTTTATGAACTCCAAAGAAATGTTTTGAGATATAGGTCTCGTATCCTTTTACCAAATAATGATTTTTAGACCTGTTAAATCCTATAAAATGTTGGTATTTATACTGGGGCAAAAAAACTCTTTTAAAGCCACTATTGGATAGTTTTTTAGAAAAATCGACATCTTCAACATATAAAAAATAGTCTTCATCAAACCCTTTTATTTCATTAAAGACCGCAGTTGATGTAAGTAAAAATGAGCCGCTTAACCAGTCTACTTCATACCCTGATTTTGAAAAATTTCCGTTTTTAAATTCAGCTCCTCGGTCCAGTAATTTTTCCATTTTAAACATAGAACCATAACTGGGGAAATTCCCTGCAGAAGGAATATAGTTCCTATTTCCATCAATCATTTTAATCCCTACTGCTCCTATTTTCACATCAGATTTTAAATAATTTAACACCGGCAACAGGTTATCAAGTACTACAGTATCATTGTTTAAAAACAATAAATAGGCTCCACTTGCCACTTTTACTGCCTCATTATTTCCTTTACCAAAACCTAGATTAACCTTTGATTCAATTAGAATTATTTCAGGGTAATTGGCCTTTATAAAGGAACAGCTTTCATCTTGAGAATTATTATCGACCACAATAATTTCATACGCTATACCTTCTAGATTTTGAGGCAGTGAGTCCAAACATCCTTTTAAATAGGGTAACCCATTAAAGTTGATTATTACTACTGAAAGTTCTGGAAACATTGATTTTATTGTTATGAAACGTAAATCTACATAAAAGTTAAGAAACCAAGTTTCTTTTTAATGATAATAACAAAAACGAGGTTTACTACTATGTTTGTTATTAAACTTGCGATTGCCGCGCCTTCAATACCATATGTAGGTATTAAAAAAAAGTTTAGGATGACATTGGCTAAAAAGCCTGCAAAAAATATGTTTTTAACTATCTTTTGGTAGTTGGTCATGTTTAATATTTGATCTACATTTCCGGTCATAGCATTAAAAAGTGCCCCAATTGTAATTAAAATTAGTGTGTTTTTCCCTCCTATAAAATTGGGACCAAATAAATTTAAAATAGGTTCACTAAAAAAAATAAGTCCTGCTGCTAATGGTATGGTAAGGATAATAACTAATTGAGTTGCTCTATTAATTACCTTTTTCATTTCTTGTAGGTTTTTCTGAAAGTACAATTCAGACACCTTAGGCATAATAACCACATTCATGGAAACAACAAAAAAAAGTGTCAAATACCCAATTTTAAAAGCGGTATTGTAGATCCCTACTTGGTGCTCGTCTTCGATTCTGCCCAACATAAGGATATCAGTCCAATTTAATAAAATTAAAAAGATGCCGCTTAACATCATTGGAAATGATCGGTTTACAATGTCTTTTAAGGACAAAGTTGGGTAAATTATTTTTTCTTTCTTGCAAAAAACTACCATGAACCCAATAATAACCGTGACTAAAATAGCGCTTACGTATGCAAGAAGAATGAAATAATTTGATAATTTAAATTCGTAAAAAATAGCTAACAAGCCCAAAAAAAATACATTAGGTACTATAAAAAAGAAGAGTCCGTACGTGATAAACTTTTTTATTGAAATAAAATAATAACATAGTATCTCGTGCAAAATCATAAATGGAACACTACATGCCATAATTAAAAAGTAATCGTATAGATTCGCTTTGTTAAAAACTACTTCTGAAAAAAAAGCAGCGCCTAATGAAAGAATTAAAACTGGAATAAGGGAAACATACAGCACAATTTTAGTGACTTTTATCAGTAATCCTTTTGATTTGATATCCGTGTCAAATTCTCCGGTAAACCCAACAAAAGCATTTGGAATACCCAAGGCAAAAATCATCACAACCATTTGCAATACCGTTAAAGCAATGGTGTAGCTCCCGTAAACGGCTTCACCGTAAAAATGGTTAATAAACCACATTGACAAAAAGCTAAAAACCATTGCAAACATTCTAAAAGAAAAAGTAATTCCTCCTTTAGAAAGTATAAAATTAATCGTCTCTTTATCAACAAGTAGTTTTTTAAACATTTTTCAAATTTCATTTAAATTTCACCGCGCAACTCGTCAACCAGGAGTTTCCATTCTATAACGGGAGACATTGTATCCGTATGCATATGAGTTGAAAGACTAGGTATAGGCGAAACACACAGCAGCTTCTTAAAGAAGAAAGACTTTCCATAGAGCTTTTTACTTAAATAACGGTCATTGGCACTTATAGATGATTTAATTAATATCTTCTTATACTTTTTTACCTCAGTTGCTTCCATTAAAAATGTAAATGTGGTATCAGTAATTTGTCTCCAATGCGCATCCTTAGTATGGAAAATAAAGCTTTTGGAAAGGTACTTCATACTGTATCGATCCGGATAATCGCAGGGATGAATTACTAAATTAGGCTTGCTAAAGTATCTTTTTAAAGAAAGAAGGGTAATTGTTCTCTTTCTTACTAATTGTTTAAATTGAATCCTGCCAGGAACTATTGAGTCTTTCGCTTTTATTAAATTTATGATTTTATCAAAACTGTTTTGCTGATGCAAATAATCATCCTCACAGAAATAAATCCATTGGTCGTCCTCCATTTTTTCTGCAATTTTAATAGATTCTAGAATTGATTTTTCATTGCCATAAACTCCCTCTACCAATGTTACTCCATACTGCAAAAAAAAGTCTTTCATTTCCATTGATAGAGCATCTCCTACAACAATGATTTTATAATTAACTCCTTGTAAGGCGTTATACAAACTTTTAAAACAAATTTTAATTAAAGTCTTTTTGTCTAAATCAAATGGGCGTGGCATATTATTAACCGCCGGTACTGCATCGCACGATCTAAAAATAATGGTGAATTTAATATCTACTGCCGTTGCATTCATTGATTTGATTTTATAAAAAAAACAAAAGGAAGTTAATTACTTCCTTTTGAAACTTTCCTTTGTGCTATTCTTGATTTTTGATCAATTGTTAAAACTAACTTTGTGTTCAAAAACGAGCGGTCAACTATCTATGGTAAACTTAAAAAAGTAAATTACATTTTTACCAAAGCTACCTTAAATACCTGAAGCTAATTCCGATTTCAGTTTTTGCTTTCGATAAAAAGCAATAAAAAAATGTACCGCTATAAAAGCAAATATAAATAAAACGGGTAGAACAAATTTTAATTTTCCGCTAATCCAATTGCTACTTTTAAGATTTAATGTTGCGTTGTTTTCTTTTATAATTTGATCATAATTAATCAAATTAATTTTAAGAACACCCAATTCCTTGATTACATCTTCTTTCGTTTTGATAATATCGTTTAGTTGTGTGTTTTCATTGTAATAAACTAATTTATCACTTTTTTGAGTGCCATTTACCTTATCCGAAAACCCATTTAAAACAGTGTTGATTTGCGCAATAATTGTGTCGTACTCATCCCTTTTGCTTTCCGTATTTTTGACTACTGTTTGTTGCATCTTTTTAAAATAATCAGATGTATTTAAGTAAGTTAATAACGGCTGTACAGTAGCTTCATCATTGGTAAGCCCTTTTGTTTTTAGCAAAATAGTGTGAAAAGTGTAATTTTTACTAGTTAGGCCATCCACAAGAATTTTGTTGATATCTCCCTCTTCGGCCATTAACTTTAGGAGCTCAATGTTCTCTGCTTTGTTTTCGATAAACTTATAAACATCCGTTATTGGCCTAATTTCTATCTTAAGTACTGCTGCAGGATTTTGAAGTCCAACTATTTTTTTTAGAAAAACAGTATCTCTTTCTTGGATTTTAGATTCTAACAAATCAATTTTTGAGTACAAATAATCAGTGCTGCCAAAATTTGGAGTAACAATGATTTGGCTATCGTAAATTTTTTGTGATTGGTCTAAAAATAATCCTATACCAGCCCCAACAACTACCAAAATCAAAATTACAATCACGTTTCTTATAAAAAACTGAATTCCTTTAAATAGTAACATATTGATACCTTCAAAAAAACCACTCAATTTTTTTTTAATTTGTGACAAATCAATCTCTTGATTATCTTGATTTTGGGGTCCGTTTGTACTCATTCTTTAGTTATTTTGAATTGAAAATTTGTTCCAATATTTTAATGGTAATCAAATAAGTAGGTTTTACTCCTGTCGTTCCTAGTCCACCTGAAGCCAATGTACTTCCCGTTTCTAAAGGATTATCTGATGCGTAATACGCATATCTTACTTTGATGTCTTGTGGGACACTTTTTCTAATTTTTGAAGCAGATTGTATTGCTTTTTGATAATAAGATCCTTCCATCTCTAAACCAATCACTCCCCATGTAGACTCGTGAAAGAATTTCAACAAATCTCTATTTTGCAATGATGTCCCTAACACTGTTACCATAGGTCCTGCAAAAACAGCGATGTCGTTGCCTTCAAACATATCCGCACTCAATTCATTTTCAAAAAAGTAATTGTCAGCTGTTCCCTCATTAATGTGAGCATTCGGTATCATAATATCGCCTTTGCCTCCCTCTAGAATTCCAGCTTTACCCATAATTGAAACCGACTCAACATTCAATAAAATATTTTTCTTGAAGGGTTTTAACAACTCATCAATGGTCTCATAGGCTTGCTCACCAAAAGCGTAGTCCATTACAATAAGCACTGGCTCCTGACCTTCAAATTTAGCGTTTGGAAATGATGATTTAGCCCAATCAATCTTGGCTGTATCAAAAATTTGAACATCAATGTTGGTGCCTGAGGTATCAGGTAACGAAATCATTCCGTGCTTTAAAGCTACTTCTTCTACTTTATTTCTAACCTCATGCGCCCCAGACTTGCTTAACTCTTCATATATAAAGAAATCTGATTTGGCTTTGAATTGCGTTTTTAAAACCGTAGTGGCAAAAATAGAATTCATCACCGAGTGCATGTTAGCGCTAATTACATGAATAGGTCGTTCTAATAATCCGTTTTCTTTTAAAACTTCCTTAATATTTGTAGCCCAAATTTCTCCATGAATGTGATGCCCTAAACGCTCTCTTAAAATAGGACTAAACGTGATTGTACGTTTGTTATTGGATACAATTTCATCAATCGCTAGTTTTCCCAACCAATAAATAACGTGTAAAAATCGGTCAGGCGCTGCTTCTGTTCCAAAGGCATCATAAATATTTAAAACCTCCTCAAAAGTTCGTCCTAAAATATTAGCCGCATGTGAAATTGCTTTTTCTTTTTCGATTAAAGGCAATTTTTTTGTCTGAGATACGGCTTGCTCTAATTTCATCCAATCGCGTGAAACCTCACCTGCTTCATCTAATAAAACCCTGTTGCGAATTTTGTGAGACTCAATGAAGATGAATGTCAAATGCGTCAAAATATCATAAATATCGGAGCGACCACGAGTAATCTCTACATTCATTTGCTCCTCGTCAATTCGATAACAATTACGTCTTCTTTTAGGAGGGACAATCGCTTTAAAATGGGACCTTGAATACCCTTCGTCAGAGGTTAAATTGATAAAACGACATTCCTCAATTCCTACTGGTAATCGTTCTATAACGTATAATAATCCATTTAATTCTACTTTCTCTTCGGCTATATTCCCATATATTTCAGGACGTAAAGCCAATAATGCTTCACGCAACGTTTCACCAGAAATCCCCATTGGTTTATAAAATCCACGGTTAAATAAATGACGCATGGTGATGTACAATTTCTCAATTGCTGCTGATGATTCTTGCGCTCTAGAGCGTGATATGTTTTTAGTTTCTTTCATTTCTTATAATTTTCTAACCTGCAAAGGTAATTCTTTTATTTCAAGTTTAGTAAATCTACAATCTTCCTATTATCTGATAGTCTCGGAATCTTGTTTTGTCCGCCTAATTTACCTATCGATTTCATGTAGTCCTGAAAACCATTTTTGGCCACAGCCGTAATAACCGCTTTTTTCAAAATGTTACCTACAATAAGGTCGTCATAATAGATGTTTTGCTTTCGCATTGCGTTGTCTATTGCTTCTGCAAAAGTAGTCCAGTTGTCCGGTTCTTGTTCAAATTCAATAAACCACTCGTGGTATGGTAAGCCGCTAGAGGGTGTTATTTGAGGCGCGACAGTAAATTCGTTGACCCGAACATTTGTTCCTTGCATAGCCTCTTGTAAAGCACTCTCGACCTCTTTACCTATAACATGCTCCCCGAAAGCAGAAATATAATGTTTGATCCTTCCTGATACAATGACACGATAGGGCTGTAAAGAGGTGAACTGCACTGTATCTCCTATATTATATCCCCAAAGTCCAGCATTTGTTGAAATAATCAAAACGTAGTTTACACCAAGTTCTACTTCGCCGATAGTATAGCGTCTTGGATTTTCACTGTAAAATGCGTCACTCTTTATAAATTCGTAAAAAATTCCTGCATTCAAGAGCAGTAACATTCCTTTTTCTTTTTGTGAATCTTGGTAAGCGAAAAAACCTTCGGATGCAGGAAACAATTCGATACTATCTACTTTTCGACCAATAAGGTTTTCAAATTTGGCTCGATACGGTTCATAGTTTACTCCTCCATAAATAAACAAATTGAAATTTTTAAAAATCTCACCTACGGGCTTCCCTCCTTTTTGCTCCAATCGCTCAAAATACATTTGCACCCATGACGGAATTCCAGAAATCACCGTCATATTTTCGTTGAATGTTTCCTCAACTATTGCATCAATTTTCGCTTCCCAATCCTCAATACAATTGGTTTTTAGTGAGGGCATGCGGTTTTTTTGCAAATATTTTGGAACAAAATGCGCTACAATGCCAGATAAACGACCAAACTGTATGCCGTGTTTTTCCTCTAAAATAGGGCTTCCCTGTAAAAAGATCATTTTGCCATCTACAAAATCAGCTTTGCCTGTTTCCTTGATATAAAGCAAAATAGCATTTCGAGCCGCTTTAATATGATAGGGCATCGATTCCTTTGTTAACGGAATGTATTTTGCACCTGAGGTTGTTCCAGATGTTTTGGCAAAATAGAGAGGTTTACCTTTCCAGAGAATGTTTTCTTGTCCCGCTACCACTTTATCTACGTACGGTTTCAAGTCTTCATAATCCCTAACCGGAACTTGCGCGGCAAAATCAGTAAATGTTTTAATCAAATCAAAACGGTGGTCTTTACCAAAGGCAGTCTCCTTAGCCTCTTGAATTAATTGATTGAAAACGGCCTGTTGAGTAGCCACTGGATTCGTGGCCCAAGCTTGAGTCTGTTTGTAAATATAATTAGCAAATAGTTTTGCCGCTATTGATTTTATTGACATTTTATACTAACGATTTATAGTCTGTTGACGGAAACCCACGATTTACAGCGAGAGTAATACTATTGTTTTTGCCAAAAGCTATTTTTGGTTTTTCTTTTTGCTCTTAGTGGTAAGCGCCTTCTTCTCTTCTAATTCCACTTCTTTCCTTAATTGCAACTCCTCCTCTGAAGCAGTCAGTTTCAATGGTGGTACAGGTTCATCGGAGGCGGCTAAAATGGAATCTTTGTTGAACTTAGCATATTCTAGTTGTCCGTTTAAGACTTTTTGAATAGACTGTATATAAGCTTCATTTTTCTTTAAAGCAGTGGTTAATGAGTCTGATTTTAAAGCTAATTCTGTTGCATCTTTTTTAAGTTTTGTAGAGGAATATCCCGGAATATACTCTCGTAGCGGACTGAAGGCAATAATAAAAGTAGTAATTGAAATTAGCAAAATGGCTCCAATAGTTGCTACAACAAAAACGTTCATCAGAGTCAACCTTAACGAAAAGGTTTCCTCAAAAGTATCTTCATTCAGGATCACTAATCGATTTTTAGTGAATAATTTACTGTGAAGTTTCTTTCTTTTTAATCGTTTCTTAGACATATTTTTCCTTTATATGACAAATATAATAATTAATGTCAATCATAGTACTTTCAAGCCTTAGTTCAGAGATAAAGGGTAACATTAAACTCTTTTTAATATATTTTTAACTTTACACACTTTAAATAAGTGCTGTTAAATGAGCGCAGGTACCGTTATTCTATTTACCTTTGTAGCTACATTAATTACAAATTTGCCTCGGCAATAAATTATTCAATCATGGGAAGATTTGGTGTTACAGAAATCCTAGTTATTTTAGCAGTGGTTTTATTACTTTTTGGAGGCAAAAAAATTCCAGAATTAATGAAAGGATTAGGTAGTGGAATTAAAGAATTCAAAAACGCCGCTAAAGAAGATCAGCCAGCTGACAAAAAAGAAGATACTAAAGAGTAAACTCTAACGATTCTATTTAAACCAATATAAAAGTTTAAATAAGGTAATCCCAAATTCCAGTTCCTGGTGTTTGGGATTTTTTTGTACCTAATTTTAAACATTCCAATAAAAACATAGAAAAAAAGAAATAAATATTTAACTTTATTTAAAATTTATTTAACTTTATTAAAATGAAGCTACCAATTGTTTGTCCCAGCTGCGAAAATTCTTTAAGAGTTAGTCAGATGAAATGTGACCAATGCGAAACAGAAGTCAACGGGAATTATGAACTACCTCTCTATTTGAAACTAAACCGAGAGGAACAAAATTTTATCCTCGAGTTTTTTATAAGTAGCGGAAGTATTAAGGAAATGGCCAAGCAAGCAGGCAATTCCTATCCCACTATGCGAAACAAAATGGACGACCTAATCGAAAAAATCAAGAATTTAAAATCATAACGATGAATTGGCAAACTGTTTTTAATCCGTTTTCAAAGTTCTCCGAAAAGCAATTGTTTATTTTTGGTTTCTTATTCTTTATTGTTAATTCATTGGTGTGTTTTTATACATCCACGAAAATGGATAGTATTTTTCATTTCTCACCAATAGAAAATCTTACACTCACAAGCGCGCTTCTGTTTGTTCTTGTATGTACTGTTTCGGCTATTCTATTTCTTTTTTTACTAGGTCTTGCATTCTATAAAAAAACTCGTTTGATTGATATCGTAAACACCGTTTTACTTTCGCAAGCTCCCAATTTTATGATATTATTCTGTATCAAATTTAGCGGACTCGATACGTTAGCAACTAAAATAAATGGTACAAGTGGGTCGGTTCCCTCGCTAGATTTAGATTCGATTGCTATTATCCCATTTACAATAGGTGTTTTTTTCATGCTTGCCTTAATTATTTATGGCTTCATGTTGATCTACAACGGATTTAAAACGGCCACGAACCTAAAAAAAGGATACCATATTGCACTATTTATAATTACATTATTTCTATTTATTACTTTTCATCAAGTTTACATTCAGCACTTAAAGCTTTAAGATCTTATTCCATTTTAAAAATATTAACACTATGAAAACAAAATTGCTACTACTTGCCTTATTATGCATGCAATTCCTTTTTGCACAAGAAATAACAGGCTCTTGGTCAGGGGAACTTTCCGTTCAAGGGATGTCACTCCCCCTAATTATTCATATAAAAAAGGATGTCAAAGGTTTTGTATCAAGTATGGATAGCCCTAAACAAGGAGCTACAAATATTCCGCTTGCTACCACTACATTTGTCGATAATCAACTAGCAATAAATGCGCCTGCCATGGGTTTAAGCTATTCCGGAAAATTGAATGTGGATCGTATTGAAGGAATCTTCAAGCAAGGCGGAATGGAGTTTCCGATGACTCTATCTCGACAAACTGAAACGGTAAAACTAGTAAACAGACCACAATCTCCTGTAGCGCCTTTTAATTATCAAACTGAAGAGGTTAGTTTTGTAAATTCAATAGACAAAAACACTCTCGCGGGAACACTTAGTGCTCCAAAGAATTTTAAGAAATCAGCTCCAATAGTAGTAATGATAACTGGTTCTGGTTCTCAAAATCGTGATGAAGAACTTTTTGACCATAAACCTTTTGCAGTTATTGCTGATGATTTTGCCAAGAAAGGAATCGCTACGCTACGACTTGATGATCGTGGAATAGGAGGTTCGTCTAAAGGTACAAAAAAAGATACCTCAGCAAATTTTGTTACTGATATCGAAGCTGCAACAACCTTTTTAGCAAATAAAGGCTATTCAAATATTGGGTTATTGGGTCATAGCGAAGGCGGTATGATAGCACCTATGGTTGCTGTGAAAAGCAAAAACATACGATTTATAGTTTTAATGGCAGCACCTGGGACAGCAGTTGACGAATTACTAACCCAGCAAAATTATTTAGCTGGGAAATTAGCTGGTATGACTGAGGCGCAATTACTTGAAAACAAAAAAATAAACCAAAAGTTGTATACTTTTATAAAGAATTATTCAGGTTCAACTTATGAAAAAGACCTGCGTTCTCTATTAGCAAATGAGAATGGAAAGGTAGACGAAACGCTACTAAACCAGTTGAAAAATCCTTGGTTTACCTACTTCATTAAATTTAATCCTGCAACTTATCTAAGTCAAGTTAAAATACCTGTTTTAGCCATCAATGGAGGTCTAGATTTTCAAGTCCCTGCCAAAGATAACTTAGCCGCTATTAAAAATTCTTTAACTAAAGCAAAAAATAAAAACTTTGAAACTTATGAATTTGAAGGCATGAACCATCTTTTTCAAGAATGTAAAACGGGCGCCTTCTCAGAATATGGAGAAATTGAACAAACCATTTCGCCTAAAGTACTTGATAAAATGAGTAGTTGGATTTTAAAACTGTAACTTTAAAGATCCCAAATAATAGCATATTCCTAGAATTCTAAAATAAGTAAATACTTCATTTAAGAAGTAATGAGCTCGATAGTGTATCGGGCTCATTGTATTTTAAATCCACTTGATTCTATTTAATTCTACTTGTTGATTAAACCAATAAAAGTTTTTAAAGTCTTATCTAGAATTAATCTTAATTAACTATTTTTACGCCTTTAAAAACATATCAAAAACCTAATCTGATAATAAAATGACAAAAAATAAGAAATCAAATAATTTAATGCGCATCATTCACAGATACTTAGGGTTTTTTCTGGCCGGAATTATGGCTGTTTATGCAATAAGTGGTGTTCTACTCATTTTTAGAGATACCGACTTTTTAAAACAAAAAAAGAATATAATTAAAACAATCGCCCCTAATTTAAATGGTGAAGATTTAGGAAAAGAATTGCATATAAAAAAGTTCAAAGCAGAACGAGAAGAAGGTGATGTGGTTTTCTTTAAAGATGGTACCTACAATAAAAAAACTGGAGCAGCCGATTATACGACTACTACCCTGCCTTATATTGTGGAGAAAATGAACCATTTGCACAAAGCAAAAACAGGTGAACCCTTGTTTTTTTTGAATATATTTTTTGGATTGTCTTTGTTATTCTTTGTGATTTCCTCTTTTTGGATGTTTTTACCCAAAACAACCATTTTCAAAAAAGGATTGTACTTTACCGCAGCCGGAATTGTACTAACGTTGTTAATGTTGTTTTTATAAGCTGTACCATATAAAATTCAAAACCCATCTTTAAAAAGATGGGTTTTTTATAATTTATAATACCATGGTCAACTGAATACGTTTTCTATCCTCATCCACTTCCGTGACTTTTACAGTAACGTGCTGGTGTAACTTCACTACCTCATTTACATCGCTTACAAAACCTGCTTTGAGTTGTGATATGTGTACCAAACCACTTTCCTTCACTCCTATATCTACGAAACAACCAAAATTGGTAATGTTATTCACAATTCCTGGCAAAATCATTCCTGATTTTACGTCTTTAATCGTTTTGACATTTGGGTCAAATTCAAAAACTTTAGCGGATTTTCTAGGATCTAAGCCTGGTTTTTCTAATTCTTTGATAATGTCTTTTAAACCTAGTAAACCTATTTCGGGAGTGATGTAGTTTTCAGGTTTAATTAAGGCTGTTTTTTCTTTATTGGCTATCAAATCATTCACAGTTAATTTAAGGTCTTTGGCCATTTTCTCCACTATTCCGTAGGATTCTGGATGCACAGCCGAATTGTCCAACGGATTTTTAGCATTCGAAATTCGGATAAAAGCGACTCCTTGCTGATACGCTTTTTCGCCCAAGCGAGGCACTTTTTTGAGCTGTTTTCGATCCATAAACGGACCGTTTTCAGAACGATAATTCACAATATTTTCGGCTAGCTTCTCTCCTATTCCACTCACGTAGCTCAACAAATGTTTACTCGCTGTGTTGATATTGATTCCAACCGAGTTCACACAACGAATAACCGTATTATCCAGTTCTTCTTTCAACTTAGATTGATCCACATCATGCTGGTACTGCCCCACTCCAATGGCTTTTGGATCAATTTTTACCAATTCGGCCAAAGGATCCGAAAGTCGTCTCCCAATCGAAACCGAACCTCTAACAGTTACATCATAATTAGGAAATTCCTCTCTAGCAATTTTCGATGCCGAATAAACCGAAGCTCCAGCCTCAGAAACAATAAATACTTGTACCGGTTTATCGAAAGCTATTTTCTTGATGAAGAATTCGGTTTCGCGTGAAGCGGTTCCGTTTCCTATAGAGATCGCATCAATTTTATAGGCGTTTACCATCGATTTTATCTTTTTCATCGCCATGGCTGTTTCATTTTGTGGCGCGTGCGGATAGATATTTTCGTTGTATAATAAATCTCCTTTTTCGTCCAAACAAACCACTTTACATCCCGATCTAAAACCCGGATCGATCGCTAGAATACGTTTTTCACCCAATGGAGGTGCTAGTAGCAACTGTCCTAAATTATTAGCAAATACCTGAATCGAATTGGTATCAGCCTTGGCTTTGGCTTCTTGCAAGGCTTCATTAGAAATCGCTGGATTTAATAAACGTTTATAACTATCTTCAATGGCCAACTGCACATGTGGAGTACTCGCGCTCTGGCCTTTTAGAACTATTTCGTCTATAATTGCATACGCATCATCAATGTCAACTTCGACTTTAAACTTAATAAATCCCTCATTTTCGGCACGCAACATAGCCATTAAACGGTGCGAAGGCGCTTTGGTCAACGGCTCTGACCAATCAAAATATTGATTGAATTTTTGGGCTGCTTCGTCGTCTTTTTTGGATTTAACGACCTTAGTGGTGATCGTAGCTTTACGCTCGTATAAACGACGCAATTGCTTTCGAACATAGATATTTTCATTAATCCACTCCGCTACAATATCACGTGCGCCTTGTAAAGCAGCTTCTTCATTGATTACATTTTCGTTCAAATACTTAGTTGACAAGAAATCAACATCATCTTTACCTTGCACCATAATGATTTTAGCCAAAGGTTCTAACCCATTCTCACGAGCGACATCGGCTTTGGTTTTTTTCTTCTTCTTGAAAGGCAAATAGAAATCTTCCAATTCTTGTAAATCAAAGCTTTTGTCAATTTTAGCAAACAAGGTTTCGTTCATTGCTCCTTGCTCCATGATCGATTTCAAAATCGCTTCTTTACGCTTTACAATTACTTCATACTCCTTTTGAAGCTTGGCTATATTTTCGATTTGCACCTCGTCTAGATTTCCTGTCGTATCTTTTCGATATCTGGAAATAAACGGAATCGTACAATCTTCTTGTAATAATTGAACCGTTTTTTGAATGTTTATGGCTGCTGTTTGTACAGTCTTAGCGATGAATTGTATGTTTGTCATTTTAATTTTTTTCGGACAGCTAAAATAATATCTTTGATTTAATAAGCTTGCCAATATTTAGGTTTTTAAGATCAAAATAACGCTTATTTACTGAGAGCCTTATCCAGCCATTCGCTGTAACCCTAGTTCAAAACGTTTTTTTTAAATATGTAAACACCGCTTTTTTTTTAAATAGTAATACTACTTAATAAAAATTTACTCCTTTTTTAAAATATCCTATCTTCGAATCCTATTTAGATATTTTCCAATGATTTTTATTTACTACACATTAAGCGTTTCTATTTTTGCCTTTATACTTATCGCCTATGATAAATACCAAGCAAAAAACCAAAAAAGACGTATTTCAGAGAAAACACTTTTAACTTTTGTGTTGATTGGAGGTACGATTGGTTCGGGATTAGCAATGCTAACTTTTAGACATAAAACCGCTAAAAACAGTTATTTATGGAAGTTTTGGGGGATTGTAATTCTTCAAATTGGCGTTTTATACTTCCTTTTTACTAATGGATTACTCAGATTCTAAAGAATAAAATCTAAATAATTAAACTTGGAAATCAGCTAAAAACTTGCATCTGGATAGGCGTTGACGAAAGCCGTAGGAATGATAACTTTTTTGTTTTCATTCCATTTGAACTCAAAACCTGCTAGCGCGTCTGCTTTTTCTTCTAACCAATCTAACTCTCGCTAGTCATAGGTGCGCCATAAATAATGCTTAGTATTCGATTTTTGATATTCTTGTTTCTCAATACGTTCTACAGCCAAATATGGAATAAAAAATAGTAATTCAGTCAGTGTAAAATAAAAAACGAGTTGGATTTAAAACCCAACTCGTTATCAATTGGGGCTTACCCCGAATTTTTTTTTTATAAAAGCTACTTATTGACAAGCAATTTTATTCACTCTATTTTGATGTCTACCACCTTCAAATTCTGTATTTAAAAAAGCTTCAACGATTTCTATTGCTTGTGGTATTGACGTAAAGCGCGCAGGAATACTAACAATATTAGCATCATTATGCAAACGTGTTAAAACTGCAATTTCTTTTGTCCAGCATAAACCTGCTCTAACTTTGGCGTGTTTATTTACAGTCATTGCAATTCCGTTGCCACTGCCGCAAATTACAATTCCATAATCCGCTTTTCCCTCAGACACATCTGTAGCTACAGGATGGGCAAAATCAGGATAGTCTACGCTCTCTTCAGCATCTGTTCCATAATTTGTTACCTCATGTCCTTTAGCTTCAAGCATTTTTACTATTGCTTTTTTGTAATCTGGACCTGCGTGATCGTTTCCAATTGAAATTTTCATTGTATGTTCTATTAAGTTGTGTGTTGCAAATTTACCAAAAGATAACTAAAAATTATACCTAGTCAATTGTTTGTTTTTTTAATTGTGTAGCGATTCAAAAATAAGCTACTTAAGTACCACAAATACAGAAATTTATGATGTTATTAACAATTTAGAATAGTGTATAAAGTATTGATAATCAATAAACAATTCAAAATTAAAATGTTAATTTTTTACATTGTTAATAGCAAAATGCAATTGCTTGATATTCAGTTAACTTTAAATTAACATTAATTGTTGATAAGTTCGGATAGAATATTAGAAGTATTTTTTGGTTATCTAAAAAAAAACCTTAATCCAAAACCTACTTTTAAAAACCTAATTTAGTTAGCTTAATTTTTGTAAAAGTTATCAATAGTAAAAACTAGTTTGTCAACATATTTTATAAAAATACTTATTTACAATTTACTTTGTTTTTAAATTATCAACCATTGTTGATTACATTAAAATATCATTTGAAAATAAGAACTTTAAGTTCTAATTACTATGTTAATAACTCTGTATAAAAGACTAAAACTTCTTTTCAAAACCTTTTTTAATAAATTTATAGCAACTATTAACAAGCTATAATAACCATTAAAAAGAATTTTAAATTTAATTTTTCTTTTTGTTTATTTAAATATGTGTTGACAACTTTGAAAGAATTAAACGATTTTTAAATTATTATCGTATTTCATTTCTTGTAGAATTGTTTTCACTGTTTCAAAATCGTTTGGATGAATTTTAAGTTTGATTCCGCCCAGTGCATTCGAATACATTGGCGCAAAAGATGACATGATTTCATTTTCAAAAAAATACTGTAATTCCTCTTGATCCAATCTATGTTTTAAAATTTGAATTTCATGGATATAATCAAAGACTGCTATTGTAATAAATTTTTCCATTCTTGGTTTCTTTTTATAAAGATACGATTAACTCTTGAAAGTTATATTTTCTTTAAAACTGCTTCCTATTTTGTTTTAACTGTTAACTATTTTGTAATTTTCAACTTTTAAGAAAAGATTTATGAGTAAAAGATTAAGAAAGCCGATTAAAAAAGAGAAAGACTTCTCTGAAAAGATTATTAAAATTTTATCGCAAAGTGCTAACAAAGCGTTCAATTATAAGCAAATAGGAGCAAAGCTCGAACTTGATGATACACAAAGTAGAAATCAAATTATAAAAGATTTAAAAATTTTAGCTTCCCAAAATAAAATTATCGAGAGCGAGCCAGGTAAATATTTAATTAAAGCTGCCAGTCAAGATTACTATGAAGGAAAGATAGATATGACGGGTCGTAAGACCGCTTTTTTTGTTTCTCCCGATTTAGAGGATGATGTTTTTATACCAACGGCTAATTTAAATCGTGCATTAGATAAAGATATTGTAAAAGTATATGTCTACAATAGAAGAAAAGGAAAACGTCCTGAAGGAGAAGTTATTGAAGTTATTGAAAGACATAAAACCGACTTTGTAGGTGTAATTGATATTCAAAAAAACTTTGCCTTTGTATCTACAGCTAATCCTAAAATGTATACTGATATTTTTATTCCAAAAGATAAAATAGGAGAGGCAGAGCAAGGAGATGTTGTATTAGTTCATATCGAAGATTGGCCTAAAAGAGCCGATAGTCCTTTTGGAGCAGTTATAAAAGTACTTGGTAAACCAGGACAACATGATACTGAGATTCACGCTATTTTAGCTGAGTACGGTTTACCTTCTGAATTTCCGATTGAAGTAGAAACTTTTGCACAAAAAATTGATACTTCTATCACCGAAGCGGAAATTGCAAATCGTAGAGATATGCGTGATACGCTAACTTTTACTATTGATCCAAAAGATGCAAAGGATTTTGATGATGCTTTATCATTTAAAAAATTAGAGAACGGAAATTACGAAATAGGAATTCACATTGCGGATGTTTCTTATTATCTTGAAGAAGGAACCATACTTGATGACGAAGCGTATCAACGTGCAACCTCTGTTTATTTAGTAGATAGAGTAGTACCAATGCTACCTGAAGTATTATCTAATTTTGCTTGTTCACTGAGACCTCAGGAGGAAAAATATACTTTCTCAGCTATTTTTGAAATTTCAGAAAAAGCAGAAGTAATCAATCAATGGTTTGGGCGTACAGTTATTTTCTCAGATCAACGATTTGCATACGAAGAAGCACAATACATCATAGAAACTAAAGATGATACAATTCCGGTCGAAACTTCTATTACAGGTAGTTCGTACAAAGTTTCACCAGAAATTGTCGCAGCAACGCTTAAATTAGATGAGTTAGCTAAAATTTTACGAAGAAAAAGAATGAACGATGGAGCTATTTCATTTGATAAAGTAGAAGTAAAATTCAACTTAAGTGAAGCAGGTGAACCAGAAGGGGTTTATTTTAAAGTTTCTAAAGATGCCAATCACCTTATTGAAGAATTCATGCTACTAGCTAATAGAAAAGTAGCGGAATTTATTGGTAAACAAAAGAAAACATTTATTTACAGAATTCACGATGAACCTAACGAAGACAAACTGTTTGCCATGCAAGCTTTGATCTCGAAGTTTGGTTATAAAATTGATTTTAGACAAGGAGATGTATCCAAAGCATTGAACCAATTAATGGCTGATGTAAATGGTACTAAAGAACAAAATTTGATAGATACATTAGCGATTCGCTCTATGAGTAAAGCTAAATATTCTACTGATAATATTGGTCATTATGGACTTGCTTTTGATTATTATTCGCATTTTACATCGCCAATTCGTCGTTATCCTGACGTTATGGTACACCGTTTGCTACAGCATTACTTAGATGGAGGTAAATCTGCTGATGAAGAATTGTACGAAACTAAGTGTTTACACAGTTCCACTATGGAAGGTTTGGCTACGAATGCCGAGAGAGATTCGATTAAGTACATGCAAGTGAAATACATGCAAGATCATCAAGATCAAGAGTTTTTGGGAGTTATTTCTGGCGTAACCGAATGGGGAATATTTGTGGAAATTATTGAAAACAAGTGTGAAGGGATGGTTAGAATTCGAGATATAAAAGATGATTATTATACTTTCGATGAAAAACAATATGCACTCGTTGGAGCTACTTCTCATCAATTATTACAATTAGGAGATGAAATCTACGTTAAAGTTAAAAATGCCGATCTAGTTAAAAAACAATTAGATTTTAATTTTTTAAGAAGAGTAGATGAACCTATAAATTAAAATAAAATGAAAAAAGTATTTATTGTAGCAATAGCACTTGTTATGCAAACTAGTATTGCACAAGTAACTAAAAGTTTAGGTGATTTTAATACCCTAAAAGTGTATGATAAACTGAATGTAAAATTGATTGCTGCTTCAGAAAACAAAGTTGTTATAACAGGGTCTAGAGAGAAAGAAGTAGAAGTTGTAAACAATAATGGCGAATTAAAATTAAGGATGCCGTTTCCTAAATTGTTATCTGGAAATGATATTACCATCCAATTATTTTATAAAAATATTGATGGACTAGATGCTAACGAAGGCGCGTATGTTGCGAGTGATGAAACCTTCGATGCAACAATTATGGATATCAGTGCAAGAGAAGGAGCAGAGATTCACCTAAATTTAGATGTAAATAAAGTAAATGTAAAAGCAGTTACTGGAGGAATAATAGTTCTTGAAGGTAAAGCAACCAATCAAGATATTACTATCACAACTGGTGGTATTCTTGAAGCTAAAGATTTAGCAACTGATCAAACTACAATAAGCGTTTCTGCAGGTGGAACAGCTGAAATCTATGCCACAGTATTAGTTGATGCAAAAGTGAAAGCTGGTGGATCTGTATTGGTTTATGGTAAGCCAAAACAAATCAATAAAAAGACTATACTAGGTGGTACAATTGAAGAAAAAAATTAACTTGTGCTTTTATTCGGTATCTAAATTGTAAGTTTTAATGATAAACGATATTTTGGCAGGTATTCCGTGGGGAATATTTTTAAGTTTTATGATAGGGCCTGTTTTTTTTATTTTACTAGAAACTAGTATTTTAAAAGGATTTAGGGCTGCATTAGTATTCGACTTAGGTGTAGTGTTAGGTGATATTTTTTTTATTGCAATAGCTTATTTAGGTAGTTACAGATTAATTCAAAGCTTACAAGATAAACCTGCACTTTTTATTTTTGGTGGTATTTTAATGTTAGCCTATGGTGTTATTTCATTTATAAGTTTAAGAAAAGAAAAAAAGATAAATACAACCGAAATAGATAAGGAGATAATTAAGAAAAATTATTTCAGTTTATTTGTTAAAGGTTTTTTATTAAATGTCATTAACATTGGAGTTTTAGGCTTTTGGATGGCTGTTATAATTTCAGTAGGGCCTAAATTAGAAATGGAAAATTCCAGAATGCTAACTTTTTTTGCAGCTGTAATCATTACTTATTTATTAGTTGATTGTGTAAAAATCCTCCTAGCGAAACAGCTAAAATCAAAAATGACGCCCATTAACATTTTAAAGATCAAAAAAGGTATCAGTATTGTTCTTATGGTTTTCGGATTAGTGTTAATTACTCAAGGTTGGTTTCCAAAGGAGAAAGAAATGGTTAAAAATGCTTTTAACAAAATTGATAAACAAAACTAATATTTTCGTAATATTATCTTTAAACCACTTAATATGAGTGTTTTTTTTTGACTTTGATTTTCCATTAATACTATTTTATCTTTCTAACAGAGGAGGAATCTCTGTTACTTTTTTTAAATAATGTCTATAATTAATGTAGATTTCTCCTTCGTCGAAATGACAATTTTGTTTGAGTTTGGTACAGTAGAAATTCTAAACTACTTTTTAATTTTGAAGTCCTGTTA
>Ga0206125_10001416_pt1 | contig 28143 bp, 23 predicted proteins | sample Helgoland_Spring_4_FD_148598 | JGI IMG/M metagenome (GOLD analysis project Ga0206125, IMG submission 148598) | Pelagic subsurface seawater microbial communities from Kabeltonne, Helgoland, North Sea - Helgoland_Spring_Bloom_20160331_1 | ecosystem: Environmental > Aquatic > Marine > Epipelagic ... | reverse complement strand
AAACGGAAGCTGTCTATGGAGTACTCATCCTCCTACAAGAAAGACCTTACGTACACAGAAAAACTCTGGTCAGAGTTTCTCAAAAAGAATAAGCTGTCTGACAAACCCATAACCGAACTAAAAGTAGAAGCTGTAAGAGATTTCATCTTTGAATACGCCCCCTCTCCTTCCAGTATGGCTAACTTCAAAAGGAATGTCTCAGCCCTTCTCAAGGACGAATTAGAATCCAACGGAGTATCACTTAACCTCAGCAAAATAAAGCTTCCAAAGCAAGGACAAGAGCTTCACAGACCCATCAGTGACATACCAGCTGTATTGGAAGATATTAAACAGTATAATGATAATCTATACCTCTGCTGTTTGATGACCTACAGTATGCTTCTAAGACCGCACAGGGAGATACGTTGCCTTAGGTTCTCGGACTTCAATACAGACTTTACGATACTTAGTTTAGACGGTAACAGGGTCAAGTCCAAACGGAACAGAATAGTTCCTGTTCCAGCTGTGGTAAGGGAAGAAATAGTCAGTCGTTTTGAGACGGTAGAAAATAGAAATGCAAATCTGTTTTCAATGCGCAGGTACGAGCACAATCCAAGTTATTTTAAAGGGATATGGTCAAAGTACAAGAGGCAATCTGAACTTCTAAGCGATAAACAAACCCTCTACTCCTTCCGCCACACAGGAGCTATAAAAGTCTTTGAGAAAACAGGCTCTCTACTCAAGCTACAGCAAGTAATGGGGCATAGTGATATGAAAGTATCACTTACCTACCTGCGAGGGCTGGAAATTAAACAACTGGATATTGAAGACTTGCCAGAGTTGTAGATTGTTCTCGTTAATGAGACAGAAACCCAATGAGCCAATAAAAACAAGTGCGTAGAGGTGATTTATCAGTCCATAATTGATATTTAACTCATTGGTTAGAGTTTTAGTTAACCTTAACTTGATGAAGTAATATCTAAACCAATACACCTATGAAGCTTCTATCTACAATTGCAGCAGTACTGATATCAATCTCTGCTTTCAGTCAAGACCTTATTGAATACGATAATGGAACCTTCACTCATAATGGAGAAGAATTATCAATGCAACAGATTGATGATTTAACTGTATTACATAAAGTTGGAAAAAGTAATGTTCGCAGAGGGATTAATTTTGACCTTATGTACAAGGATGTAGACCTACGTATGAACAATGACGGTCTTAACTTTATTGGTGGTGCTGCAACTGGTTTTTTGGGAGTTCCTTTTGTTTTGTTTGGTGGGGCGCTTATTGGTTTCGAGATACGAACAACTGATTTGTACTCTTTAGGGCAGGGTGCTCTTTTATTGGTCCCAGGAACAGGTCTCTGCGTAGTCTCGTACAGAGCATTTTCAAGGATTACCATATCACCAGAAGGGTGTCTCAGAAAAAGAGATAAGCAATTCAATAAAGTAGCGGATAAGATAAATCAAGCTATAGCTGCTGGAGGTCCGTTAGTCCAATCATCTAATCAGTAATACACCAATGAAACTACTTACTACAATCGCAGCAGTACTGATATCAGTCTCTGCTTACAGCCAAGACCTTATTGAATACGATAATGGAACCTTCACTCAGAATGGAGAAGAATTGTCAATGGAACAGATTGGTGTTTTAACCCTACTAAATAAAGCTGGAAGGGGGAATTTTCGCAGAGGGATTAGATTTATCCGTTTCCATAAGAATCAAAACTACCGTATTGCGAACAACATTGGGAGCTTCGTGGTAGGTAGTGCAACTGGTTTATCCGGAGGTTTTTTGGTTTTGGTATCTGGGTATATTGTCTGGTGGGAAGAAGAAGTAACCTTAGAAGCATTCGGCTACGCAGCTCCAGGAGCAGGTCTTAGCGTAGTCTCTTACAAAGCATTTTCAAGGATTGCTTTATCACCAGAAGGGTGTCTCAGAAAAAGAGATAAGGAATTCTCCAAAGTTGCAGATAAAATAAATCAAGCTATCCAATCATCTAATCAGTAATACGCCTATGAAACTACTATCTACAATTGCAGCAGTGTTGATATCAGTCTCTGGTTTCAGCCAAGACTATGTTGAGTACAATGAAGGTGTTTTCTTTAGATATGGAGAAGAAATTTCTTTAGATAAAGTGGAAGGTTTAATGAATCATTATCAAGTTCCATTCTACCAAGTGAGTTTAAATGGTGTAAAAAAACAAATAAGAAATTGCGAAAATAAATCCAGGCGTATTGGTATGCTATCGCTATCTATCATAGAAACTCCTGTTGCGGCTCTTGGAACTGGATTATTTGGACTTCTTTCTCTTATCTCTGCAGACAGCGGGGATATGGTAGGTGCAGTAGGGTTTGGGGTTATAACAGTTGGTTGCGCAGCAGCGACTGCTCTTTTTCCTCATTTGGCTTATGTCCATTCTACAAAGGATAGGTGTCAAAATAAAGTTGATAAGCTATGTGAGAAATTAGTAGAGAAGTTGAATAAAAAGATAGAGGCTAAATACAAACTGCTCGGATATTAAAACCGATATAACTACTCAAGCTACAACAAGTAATGGGACATAGCGATATGAAGGTATCACTTACCTATTTGAGGGGATTAGAAGAGAAGCAGTTGGATGTTGAGGACTTGCCAGAGTTATAGACATCGCTTGACAACCACATTATATTATATACGTGTGTAACCAAAGCTGTTGAATATGAATGTTGAGAGTATCGTTTATGACCTATTCCAAGAATTAACAACACTACGTGAACGTGTTTACGAGTTAGAGAGGTACAAGAAGCTTGTCGAGGGAGAGCTGCATCATATCGAATTCGATATCAAGAAGCTAAAGCGGTCAAACCTCTACGATGATGATAATGACCTACCGTTTTAAAATAGAGAGGGCTGGTTTTTAGACCAGCCCTTCACTAAAACAAAACCTATGTACCTCACGTACTATGCAATACTAAGGCGGTCAGTGTCACATCACCAAGAATTGTGAGTAAGTAATAGTTGCTAACAAACAGGTACAAAATGCACCACATATATAGGAGCAGGAATAGTCCATAAAGGAACACTTGATTATAATTGGAGGGTATTATATTAGAGGTCAACTAAGATTTAACCGATGACCGACCACAAGCAACAGCTGCAATCACAGCTCTGGAATATAGCCAATGACCTACGTGGTAATATGGGAGCTGATGAATTCCGTGACTATATACTTGGATTTATATTCTTTAAGTACCTCAGCGAGAAGGTAGAACTCTGGGCAGACGGACTGCTTAAGGAGGACGGCATTACGTTCAAAGACCTAATCAGTCACCCAGACAAAGAAGAGTTCTTACAAGGCTTAGAAGAGGATGCTGTAGGGGCGTTAGGTTTCTTTTTGAAGCCAAGTCAGCTATTCAGTACGCTGGCTGCGAAAGGCGGTGAACACTCCGCAGGACACGAATCACTCATACAAGAGATGGAGACCGCTTTTAGAGACATAGAGCAGTCCGTTGCTGGTGCTGAGAGTGAGGATGACTTTGACGGTCTCTTCGATGAGATAGCATTGGATTCCACCAAATTAGGTAAGACCGATTCTGCAAGACGTAAGCTTATTGGCAAGGTGCTTATACACCTCGATAAGATTAATTTCCAGTTAGAGAACACAGATATAGATGTTTTAGGCGATGCCTACGAATACCTCATCTCACAATTTGCCTCAGGCGCTGGTAAGAAAGCTGGTGAATTTTACACACCACAGGAAGTATCCAGTATTCTTTCTAAAATTGTTACCTCAGGGAAGGACAGACTCAAATCTGTTTATGACCCCACGTGTGGCTCTGGTTCTCTATTACTTCGTGTAGCCAAAGAAGTGAAGGAAGTAGGTATGTTCTATGGACAAGAAATGAATCCTACGACATACAACCTTGCCAGAATGAATATGATACTGCACGATGTATCCTACCGCTTCTTTGACATCAAACAAGACGATACTCTGGAGAGACCTCAGCACGATGGACAAGTGTTTGAAGCTATTGTAGCAAACCCTCCCTTTTCAGCTAAATGGAGTGCAGACAGCTTAAAGCTGGATGAACCACGTTTCGGTCAGTATGGTAAGCTTGCGCCTTCATCTAAGGCGGATTATGCCTTTGTAACACATATGCTCCACCACCTTGATGATAGTGGAACTATGGCGCTCGTATTGCCTCACGGAGCATTATTTAGAGGAGCAGCGGAGGGACATATTAGGAAGCATATAATAGAGGAATGTAACTGGTTAGATGCTGTAATCGGTCTTCCATCCAACATCTTCTACGGTACGAGTATCCCTACTTGTATTATGGTGTTCAAGAAGAACAGAAGCTATGACGATGCGGTGCTATTTATTGATGCCTCTAATGAGTTTGAGAAGCAAAAGAACCAGAACTATCTGAAGGCTGAGCATATAGATAAGATTGTACAGACTTATAGAGACAGAGCGGCACTGGATAAGTACAGCTACAATGCTACGATGGAGGAGATAAAAGAGAACGACTATAACCTCAACATCCCTCGTTACGTGGACACGTTTGAAGAAGAAGAGCCAGTAGACCTTAAAGCTGTTCAAGCTGAAATCAAGGAGATAGACGCTGAGCTTTCTAAGGTAGAAGATGAGCTTAAGGGCTACCTAAAAGAGCTTGGCTTATGACACCAAAACTGAGGTTTCCAGAATTTAAAGACAATTGGAAGTTAGTGCGATTAAATGAAGTCGCCTCATTAGTCAATGGATTAACCTATGACCCCTCTATGATTTGCGATGAGGGTATATTGGTACTTCGTAGTAGCAATGTTCAAAACGGAATATTGACCTATGCCGATAATGTCTTCGTTGATGTTACGGACTATAATGGCGTAAAGGAAGGAGACGTTTTAATGTGTGTTAGAAATGGAAGTCGGTCTTTAATTGGGAAAACTGCTGTTATCGACAAAGCCGCTGCTGGGCTGGCATTTGGTGCATTTATGGTTGTTGTAAGGTCAAAAAGTATTGAGAACCAGTCATTCTTGTCACAAGTTTTTCAAACCAATATTTTCTTTAGGGATGTACATCGCAACTTGGGTGCTACCATAAACAGCATTAACAATTCTTCATTAAATAAATTTCAATTTGGTATTCCTTCGAATACGACAGAGACAAAAAAACTCGGTTCTTTTTTCGAACTATTGTCATATAAAATCAACCTTCTTACCAAGAAGAAAGAAGCCCTTGAAACCTACAAGAAGGGTTTAATGCAAAAGATATTCTCGCAAGAGCTTAGGTTCAAGCGTGAGAATGGTACTGATTATCCAGAGTGGAAAAAAATTGTCTATTCTGAGTTCCTAAAAGAAAGGGATGATAAACATCCACAATCTGACGAATTTCCATTGTGTTCTTTTGTAGCCCACAAAGGAGTTGTTCCAAAAGGAGATAGGTATAATAGAGAGTTTCTGGTCAATGATAAAAAGGGTAAAAAATATAAGCGGACTAAGAAAGATGATTTCATTTACAGCTCCAATAATTTAGAGACTGGCTCAATTGGCTTAAACGAATATGGTAATGGTTGTATTTCTCCAGTATACAGCGTCTTCAGTATCGATAAGGGCTGTGACATTAACTTCATAGCTCATTACCTCGTCACAAAAGCAAACCTTCATAAGATGATACGATTTAGACAAGGTGTAATGTATGGTCAATGGAGAATTCACGAGACTGATTTCCTTAAGATTAAAGTAGCCATTCCAAGTAATGAGGAGCAAAAGCATATTGGGGAGATACTTGAATCAATGAACTCTGGATTAGAGGAATTGGAGCGATTAATATCAGCCACGAGTAAGCTCAAGAAAGGACTCCTACAACAAATGTTTGCCTAACCGATGTCAACCGAACCAGAATACATACTCGAGAATAAATTCATAGCACAGCTCACTGGGCTTGGCTATCAGTTGACCTATGTCAACAACGCAGAGCTATTGAAAGATAACCTACGTACAGAGCTGGAGAGGCTCAACAATTGTAAGCTGTCAGATTCTGAGTGGTATAAGGTTCAGACCCAACTCACTAAAGGAAAAAGCATTGATAGAGCAAGGCTGTTGAAGGAGCAGCTCATTATAGAAAGAGATGGACAACCAGCACTGCGTCTAAAGCTTGCAGACCAAAGGAATTGGAAGAACAACAGCTTCCAAGTACTTAACCAGTTCCAGAAGGAGAACGGCAACATTAAGAATCGGTACGATGTAACCATTTTGATGAATGGTCTACCAGTAGTACAGATAGAGCTGAAACGTAGAGGTGTTGAAATCAAGGAGGCTTTCCAACAAGTACAACGCTACCAGAGGGACACCTACCACGCTGGTGAAGGATACTTCCAGTTCATACAGATGTTCGTTATCTCTAACGGAGTAAATACAGAGTACTTCGCTAACAATAGCACACTGAATAAGCTGTTCTCATTCAATTGGACGGACGAGGACAATAATGCTGTCAACCAACTAACAGATTTCACAGATACCTTCCTGAATCGTGAACATCTGCACAAGATGATATTCCATTACACTGTACTGACTACGGAGAATGTAGCGATGATGCTCAGACCCTACCAATGTTATGCCGTAGAAGGCATTCTTAAGACTGTAGAGGAAGGTTCTGGCAACGGATATATTTGGCACACGACTGGGTCTGGAAAGACGCTCACAAGCTTTAAGGCGAGTCAAATCCTAACTCAACGTAGCGATATCAAGAAGGTAGTTTTCGTGGTGGATAGAAAGGACTTGGATACTCAGACGGTACAAGAGTTCGCAAACTTTTCTGACGACAGCTTTGAGGATACTGACAAGACAGCAACTCTGGTAAAGCAGCTCAAGAATGATGCTGTACCATTGATAGTGACCACTATCCAGAAACTGAATAAAGCGGTCTCCTCGCTCGAGCGTGAGATTAGCCATTTAAAGGATGAGAAGATTGTATTCATCTTCGATGAGTGTCACCGTAGTCAGTTCGGAGCTACGCACAAACGAATAACGGAGTTCTTTACCAATACCCAGCTGTTTGGATTCACTGGAACGCCCATCTTCGCTGAGAACTCATCCACTAATGAACACGGTAAGCGGACTACTACAGACCTCTTCGATACGTGTCTGCATAAGTACCTCATAGTTGATGCCATTGAGGATAGAAATGTGCTGCCCTTCAAGATTGACTATGTAGGCAAGTACGAAGACAAGACCAACTCGAACACCTTCGTGGATATGGAGGTGCAAGGCATTGATATAGCTGAGCTGATGAACTCTGACGAAAGGATGGAGAAGATTAAGCAGTACGTCATTGATAGGCACGGCATCTACACAAGAATGACAGAGTACACCTCTGTATTTGCTTGCTCGAGTATCGATAATCTGTGCAAGTACTACGAGATGTTCAGAGCAGACCAGCAGCGTCAGAAGATGGGGCTGAAAATTGCTGCTGTGTTCTCCTTTGGTGCTAACGATGAGTTCAAGGATGACGATGGAGGCGGTAATGCTCGACAGAACAGTGAACGTCTGGATGAATATGTGAAGGACTACAATAAAACCTTCGGCACATCATTCAAACTCAGAGAGCAGTTCGGTTTTGACCGTTACAATAGAGACGTGTCCAAGCGAGTAAAGAGCGGAAACATTGATATTCTGTTCGTAGTGAATATGTACCTTACTGGTTTCGATTCCAAGAAGCTCAACACACTCTATGTAGACAAAAACCTACGTCATCACGGCTTGATACAAGCCTTCTCACGAACAAATAGGGTACAGACTAATCGCAAGCCTTACGGTAACATTGTGTGTTTCAGAAACATCAAAAATGAGGTGGATGAAGCTGTGGCATTGTTCTCTAATAAAGCTCCTAACGAGACTGTATTCTTACCAGACTACGAAGTACTGCTTGAACAGTTAAAAGCCGCTATACAGCGCCTTAGAGAGGTCACACCAACTGTACAGTCTGTAGACAGTCTGAAAGGGATGAACGCAAAGGAAGAGTTTATCAAAGCCTTCCGCTCTGTCCTTAGAAAGCACAACGTACTGTGTAATGATACGGATTTCAAGTATGACGATGTAGACATCACCGAACAGGAGCTTGCTGATTATGGAAGCAAATACCGTGACTTACAACCAGCCGTAAAGCTGTACAAGGAAGAGGCGGTAAAGGAGTCTATATTAGGTGAGATAGATTTTGAGATAGAACTACTCGGCACAACAAAAGTAGATGTAGACTACATATATGAGTTACTTGGCAAGATGGTTGGCTCTGATATTGAAAGCAAAGAGAAACTCAAAGAAAAGCTATTACAACAGATTACAAACGATATAAAGCAGCACAGTAAACGAGAGCTAATCCAACGATTCATAGAAGAGCAACTGGTGCATATTGACAACCCTATGAGTATCGCAGATGCTTTAGAGGATTTCTTTGCTGATGAACGAGAGAAGACTCTATTCAAGCTGTCGACTGAATATGCAGTCCAGCCAGAACAACTGAGTGAAGTAATCGACAAGTACGTGTGGCTGGGTCAAGAAGTACCGAAGGATGCAATGACAGACTTACTCAGGGGTAAACACAGTTATATGCAGACCAGAAAGCTTAGTACAAATCTGTCGGATGCGGTTAATGAATATGCTGAAACGTACTATACTGGATGGTAAATGATTTGGACAACATAGTAGCTAAAGCAATAGAATCAATAGAAATCACTTGGTCAATAAGCAAGCTCCGAAAACTATCATTTGATATTGGTGATTCAATTTTGCTCGATTGCTCTATTCCAATTGAACGACCAACTTGGTCAGCCTTTAAGAATGGATACATATATCTATTCTCTGAAGCAACAAGAATAGAGTGTATTCACGAGGCTATTAGAAGAACAATCATTGTGTTAGACTATTGTTCCAGACCAGCATATTACGAACTCCAGGCTAACATTGAAAATGCTGTTCAATTAGGAAAGCACCAACAAATGCTTCAAAACAAGCGTGAAGAAGAAGGATTGTTAGGTAGAACAGTACCAAAAGGAAAACGTGATGGAAAAAAATCTAAAGTGGATTATTCAGTCTGGACGGTAAAGAAGAAATAAGATGGCAAGCCAGTTTGATAAGACTCTCGCTGAGTTCCGTGAAGATGACTTCACCAATGAGACCATCTGGCGTTCTATTATTCTGTTCGGCAAGAACACTGCTTCCTATAAATTCTCTCTGGCTAAGGGCATACTTGATTTAGCCAAACAAGGCAAGTCTGTTGTGAGCTACGATGAATTAGCTCAAGCTTATTCACCTCATCTGTTAGAACATTACAAGTCTGGGCTAAGCCAAGATACACGGTCAACAGATTCAGCATTAGCAACCAAATACAAGGGCTATATCCAAGGAGACATTACCTATGATGAGCTAATCAGTTTTACAGCTAAAAACGGATTCAACAATGTAGTACCACGTTTCCACAATGTACAAGGCGGTCTACCCTTTGAGTTCTACGACTATAATGAATCAGCCAAGCAGCTTGTGCTTAGCGACAGATTATATGAGCTACAATCTGATAGTGGACTCTTATTGGAAACAGAGGTAGAAGCAAGATGGAACTTGGTTGAGACAGCGTGGAACGTAGGTATTCCAGTTAATCTGTTGGAGGTAAAGATTGATGATAGTGGAAATGAACTCTATATCGAAGGGGCAGATTACAGAATCGCTGTTACTGCAGCACGTGACGCTTTAAGCGGATACCAGAAAGGAAAGTGTTTTTATTCCAATCGAAGAATTGATATTACCAACATTGATGTAGACCATTTCTTTCCAGTATCTAAGCAGTCCCTTCACGGAGAGGATAATCTGAACGGTGTATGGAATTTAGTACTGGCAGAATCATCTGTAAATCGTTCTAAGAGCGATAAACGAGCAGATGAGTACTTTCTCGCTAAGCTGTATGAACGTAATGAGTTTTATATAGCCAGTAGACATCCTCTTGGTGAGACTATAGCAAGGCAGACTGGCTCTACACCAGAACGCAGGCTACAGTTCCTAAAAGAGCATAATAAGGCTGCTAAGCAGTATTCTCCGATTGGATGGAAAATAGACCCTAACGATTTATATTAGCGGTGTGAGTGTATTCTTAGACATCCCCAAAGACCAGTGGATATTGAAGACAGACTATTTCTTTGTCATCAAGGATAAGTATCCAGTTACGGAAGGACATCTACTCATAATATCCAAGCGTAAAGCTGTTGATTACTTTGCTCTGAACGAGAGGGAGCAAGCAGAATTGATTACAGCCATAAGTATTTCTAAGCAGTATCTCCTGAATACCTACGGGGAAACAGATTACAACATAGGTATGAACTGTGGGCAATATGCTGGTCAAACGGTTTTTCACTTCCACTGCCACATTATTCCCAGACGCAAAGGTGATGTAGAAGACCCAAGAGGCGGTGTTCGACATTCTGTGATAGGAAAAGGCTATTATTAATCTGTTCCACAGGACTTGATATAGCTATCCTTTATTCAGTGATGTAATCTTGCTGTGTGATGCTTTCAGAACATATCACACGTGATGAAAGCTGTCAAGCGTTGAAAACTGTTTTGATGATGTAGTTAGTAAGGTAACCAGTTGTTGATTGTGGTCGCTTGGCGGGGGTGTTTGAGACACCCGCCTACGCCTAAAAAAAGACTTTTAAACCTTACCCGTTGAGCTTGTCACTAAGGCAAAGTTACAGTGTATTTAAGTGGTATTCAAGCAATGTGAATAAGTATCAATAACCGATTAACTCACTGAATCACAGTGTTTTACTATCTAAACTTAGGTGTCACGCCAAAGAACTCAGTGGACAGTTTATTACAAGCATTTATAACTGCTTCTTGGTGCTTTTGAGGCACATAAATAGCATCGTGGACTACGAAGTAGTTGAACGGCTCAAGCTCCTTAAGAACAGCTGGCAATAACTCGTGGAAGAACTTTGATTCAGTCTGTTGTAGTAGTAATGCTAAGTCTCTTGATTTCTTTTTCTCCTTGCTCTGAGATGCACAGATTCGGCAAAACTCATAGACCGTATAGTATGTTTTAGCAAAGTTCTCCAAGTACTCTGAGCTGATTGAAAGCTGTCCCTTTACACCGTAGTTCTCTTTGTTATAGTAGTTGAAGAATATGTCTTTGAAGAACTGTCTCTTCGCTTGGTCACGTGCTTCTCCAACAAGTGTTTTTGAGCCAGACAACCTTGCAGAGCTGTGTACTAAATAAACCTCATCACCGACTTGCATATAAGCATTCTGAGAGATGTTCTCTGGGTTAGCATCCTCGTATATATCATCAAAGAATACAGCGCTTACAAAGGCTCTAAAGTCAGGAGGGTATACACCTTCTTCAAGCACATTAATGGGTTCATTAAGAAGCGGTATTATCTGTTCTATTAGATTGTTAGTAGCTGTTGCTTGCTTACCAAACTCAAAGGTGATTAGCCTGTGCTTTAAGGCAACGGCTATCACTTTACACAAGAATACTGCTTGTGAGCTTCTAAGGTCTACCTCAAAAAAAGGTTGTCCTTCGTCATCTACTACAGCTTTACGATACTCTCTGGGACAGTTTACAAAGGGATGGTACACCCTTCCTTTTATATAACGTACTCTAGCATCCAGTAAGTCCTTTGCTTCTGTAAGCTGTAGTATTTCTTCCTTATGCCTTGTAGCATTTATTATAGCCAGTTTCTTGTTTGGCTTGTCAGATGTATTGATGTCTGCTACACGTTGCTCATAAAGCTGTTCTAAGCTTGAGGTGTCAATGTTTAAGTGTAACAGCATATCTGCTTCAGATTCTATGAAGCTGTATTTCTTTACTTGAAGGCTTAGTGTTGTTCTTCTCCACTTCTCTATTTTCCCTATCAGTGGCTTACTCGTTATATAGATAATAGTGGTATTCCCATCTATGACGTCTTTAATTAGGGCATTATTTAGTCGGTATGACTTAGGGAAATGTAACTCTGTTGAGTATGAATCGTCTGCTTCAATAAGTTCGCAATCTAAGAGTGGGGTAATGACACTATCACGGTAATCTGTCGTGTAATGGTGTTTGAGGTATTTGGATGATATGTCTTTAAAGTAAAAAGCACTTGCACTTGGATATGAACTCTGTATATGATGAGTCAGAAAGGATAGTAAGTGAGCTTGCTTGTATTGGACAGCGTTACCATCAGCGGTTACATCAAGATGTTTTAACACCCCTTGAGGTACGGTTATATAGAACTTACTTTTCTTCCTTCCCATTAATAGCTCCCTATATATGTGTTCAGTTTTGTACCCTTTGAAGGTAGAACACAATGTTTACTGAGGCAAGTCATACAGATTTATGGAACAATCACACTCCTACATATCAAATATGAGATAACAACTCAACATAGGGTACACACATCAAGAAATACTGCTTAGAAATACAGAGGGGTGGGACTATATACATATACAGTCGGACGGAATTGAATACCGAAACAGATTCAGAGAGGTATGGGGGTATAATTGCTAATGTAGCCTCAGAACTTTTCAGGTTTAGTGACAGTAAAAGTGACACATTGAATGAAATTAGTGACACATTGAACTTTGCGATTGAATGACAGTAGTAGTATATTAGAGCTATTATTAACCAGTCATTCTGGTTGGTGACCTTTTGCTAAAGTCAGTAAGTACAATAGGTACACAACAAAAAAGCACCTGCTATTTCTAACAAGTGCTCTTAGTGACCGAGGAAGGATTCGAACCTTCAACCGCTTGATTCGTAGTCAAGTACTCTATCCAGTTGAGCTACACGGCCATCGTTCCCGTATGGGGTGGCAAATATAGCGGAAAAAGTTAATTGTAAAAGGGGTGTTGGGGATTTTTTGAGATAAAATCAAAGGGGTAATACGAAGTGAATCGGTAGTTACTGAACCTCAACGGTTAAGCCTACATCCCCCATCAGCTCTGCTTTAATCTTGAGATCATCCAGGTCTCCAGAGAGGACTTGGCATTTCCCTTTGTAGTGGGTAATCCAAGCACATTGTTCGGCTTGTATCTCCGTATGGTCGCATACGGTGCACAAAATCTCAATGACAAAGTCAAAAGAGTTCTCGTGGTCATTAAACAATACTAGGTTGTACTCTCGCTGGGCGACAGTGGCTGTAGATTGTTGTAATTCCTCTTGATAACTCATGATGTAAATATAAGGGTAAGGAAAGTTATTCTTCAATTCCGAATCTGCGTTTTAATAACATGATTTTCCCTTTGCCCGCAAGGTTATAAGTAAAGGCTGGAGCATCGCCTTTGGCTTTAACGCTGCGGTCCTTCGCATCTTTTTCTAGGATACCCTGATTAAACGCTTCATCACTGCTGCGAATGCTCATGACTATACCTTTAAAGGATAGATAGAGGTAGTCGGTACCGTTGTCTAGATACAGAATGATTTCACCACCCCGTCGACGTTCCTTCACTTCAATCAAACAAGAGACTTCTGCAAATACGGGCTGGTTATAGATGTTCTGAATGGTCGCTGTGCCCTCACTAATAAAACTCTTGTAGCGACCGCTGTAGCTTAAGTTTACTTCACTCAATACTAACGTTTGTCGCAAGAATCTCGGGAATTTACCTTCGTTTTCGTGCAGTCCTATATTTTCCAGGAATTCACCACCGTCTTTTTGACCAAGCAACGCATAAATACCATCGATGTAGGCGGTTTCATCGCTTCGTAGGGAACCTGAACCGTCATTAAACAGTTGGGCAACTGCCTCCCACGCTTTTTCATCTAGCGGTGCATTCATAGTCATCACTCCATCAATACTAACCTCGTCTTTCACGAGGTCGTGACGCACCGCACCGGCTAAAGCAGTGGTTACCGCACCTGTATTTTCCAGCACTTTTAGAGGTCCTGTTCCGTATAAGTCACAATCGTAATTATGGAAAATCAAATACGGATCTGGAAGTGTGAAATCTTTAAGCTTTTCGTAAGTCGTTACAACGTAACCCTCCTCCTGGCGATCGTAATAAAGTATACCATCCGCCGAGAGTACCTCAATATCTGCGCGATCCGCATATTTTGATAAGAAATTCGAATGTCCCCCCAAGCTGTCTTGCGAGATATATACACCATTGAAGGTATTGTCGCTGAGCTTATTAGGGTCGTTAAAGGGAAGCTCAATGACAATGTCATTTGGATCTATGATACTGGCGATGTCGAACCACGTGGTTTGAAGGTTGCGACAATCGTGCTGAATGAGAATAGAGCCCATGAAGTACATCGGTAATTGGTCCGCATGCAGTTCTACTTTTCCTCGATAAGCAAAGTAAGGGCTTATATAAAACTCATCGGTCTCGTCAATAATCGCGCGTCCCAGGGTTATTCCTGCCGAATCTGGCGCTATGCTTTCAAATGCGATAGGCCAAGTATTCTCCTCCTCATCTAAATAGTCGTACATCCCGTGCGCAGTGTAGCGGTATTTTCCTCGAATACGTGCTGTCGTCTCGTAGAAGTTATGAAGTTTCGTGAATCGATCGGCCAATATTGTTGAATGCTCCAGCGGGTCCATTTCAGCATTGATGCGGATCACGACATACCCACTGTCGGGATAAATAGAGGCATCTGCTACGTCAATCTGAGGTACTTCAAAAGCTTCAATGGTGCTCGGTGCAAGCGCAAATCGGGCATAGGCCGCTGTAAAATCTAGACTGTCTTGCCGAGGATGCGTGCTGACGAGATAGGCCTGGTTGTCCTGCGTATGCTTGATATCAACCGTCGCTTTAGCCATATCCCATTCTGCATGATCCATGTACGCCATGTATTGATTTGATGGGAACTCTAAGGTGCTGTACGGGTCCAATTTATCGAAGACCCCCTCCTGCTTATCAAAATCTACCTCAGCTGACGATGCCAACATTTGGAACGCCCATTGCTCGTCATCGATTTTAGTTTTCACTCTGAAATCCTGATCCGCTGAAACAAAGGATCGGCGGAAGAATTGATAGCCCTCCACTTCACTGTTGTGTTTAGCCGTGCCGTAGCGCAATTCACCAGTACCAAACATTCCGCGACCGCCGTAGGTCAGCGAACCCTCACCGGCAACTTCTGGCGACCCATACAATGCAAAAGGGGTTTCACGAGTTTCTGCACGGATGTAATCTTCATAGGGCATCCAAACGAATGGATTGCTCGTTCCGGCGGCGTAAGGATAGCCCATGCCCAGAGTGCTTTCTTCAACAGCAAACGTGGCGGCACGGCCGCTCGCTTGCAACGGAAAGAATAAGATATCAGGACAAACAGTGCGGCTCTGTAAATAATCCAAAGCTCCTTCTGCGTGCAATCCTTGATTTGATAAGGATAAGGAGCCTGTGTACGTTCCAGATGCTTTGTACGCTGGCGTGGCTGGCATCTGGGTTTCGAAACCTAAACTATAGTCTGGCATGACCGATAACGGTTGTGCGAATACCGGAAAAATGTCTGCGCTATGGAAGGTCGCGTCGAAAAGAATACCGTCCGTAGTCGTATTGTCGAGGGAATCTATGGTAAAGGGCTCGAGTGCCATGTAGAAGGCCGATCGCTCGTAAACTCCTCCATGAATGCGGGGGTGATCGTAGTAAACAAATGAATTGTTGAGCGCTTGAAAGATGGGATATTCAGGATGGTACTCTTTAGAGCTTTTATTATCAGGTTGATCGATAAGCAACTGTCCTTGTAAGTCCTGTAGTACAGTCTGCACATTCACTAAAGCAGCACGCTCGCCAGGCTTTGGATTGAATTCTTTCACCTTGAAACGCATGGAATCGACCTGCGGCATGTCTATTTTGAAGTAATCGTAGTCAAAGGAATAGCCTTGTCCCCAGTAACTAAACAACCCTGCATTGATGCGCCCGTCGAAATCAAAATCCATTCCCTCATTCACAGTAATCCGGCCACCGCGCGGGTAAAGATTCACTTCTTGAGAATCACTCACCGCAATACGTGAAATACCAGCAATATCCATCTGGTAATTCAATAGGCTGACCTGGGCGTTGTTACCGGTAGGAATACGAGAAACGAACTGAATCACATCGTAATCGCGCTTGCCTTCCCAATTCAATAAATATTCGAACAAACGATCGGTTAAACTGATCGTCTGGGCATCCACATCAAAGGTGACAAACCCCTGAATGGCCATATGGTAGAGGAAAAATTCGCCTTCTTCCGGAGCCATACGCAGCGCGTAAGTCAAATCCTTTAAGGGCATGTCTTCATATCCAAAGCCATAGGCCGCGTCTCGTAGTTCACGAAGCGGATGGTTTTTCTGGAGCCCCGCTATTTCCTCCATACGCTGTACCCGGAAGTACTGCTTACTCTCAAAGATTGCTGCTTGTTCGGATCCTAAGTTGAGGTTTTTGAAGTTCAAAATGGGTGTGCCCTGGTTCCAAACCAATTGGTCAACACTCATGTCCAAAGCGTGGTAAGAATCGGTAAACGACGCCAATCCCAAACCAGTCTCATAGCGAATAACCCGAACTTGCCCCATACGCGGATCAAAGCGCATTTCACAATACGGGTGATAAATACTGTCCACTCCCAAATGGGCAATGACTTCCACTCGTTTAGAACTAAGTAGACTGTCTTTAAAAATAAAACTCCGCCCTTTAAGGGTAAGAACGGTGTCCAATTTATAAGTGAATTTCAATGCCGCGAGCGCACTATCGGCCGCTGTCCCATAAAACTGGGCACCTGCCACCCCTAATCCACCTTTAAAATGAACATCTGGATAGATGTTTTCAAGCACAAAGTTGTCGCGGTATGAGGTGAATTTTGGGAAGCGTGCATCTTTTAGGTTGACAGAGGAAACGCGCTCCTCTAACACACCCTGAAGCGGCTCGTCATAGAATTCAGTGGCGAAAAGCGTTACACTATCGGCTTTAAAATTGGTTTGATTGACCTGCAGAGTCCAGGGTCCTAATTCTGCATAGACTTCTTTATCAAGCTGCCCTTCACGAGACCAGATGATTGTACCGCCATTTGCTTTAAGTAAACCCGCCTGAGGATAGAAAACCGCATTCACCCCCATGACCATAGTACTGTCTCCACCGTTCAGCCCGACAATATCTACCATTTCCATAGTGAACTGCGGCTCGCCTTCAATGAAGTTTAGCGTCCAAAAACTTGCCGGAGCCTTCCACACCAATTCGCCGGGTTCGGAGAATTCATGTTTAACTAGGTTGCGGTAAAATTGGTTTTGATAAGAGCGAATCCGGCTTGAAGGATTCTTTTTCGAGAAAGCGTAAAAATGCTCAAGCAGCGCGCCAAACCGATCGTATTCCTCATTTTCTGCCACGTATATGAGCGCGCGCAGTAGCGGCTCCCACGTTTGCGCGTCGTCCAATCGCTTGCGAAGTAATTGGTTTGCATAATCCAGCCAGAGTTCCTCCTTTTCGAAATCTACAGCCGCCAAAAAGTTCGGCACTAAAGAATCTTTAAATACACCGTCCAACTCTTTCGGGACGGATACAAGCTTATCAAACTCTTCAGAGAAAGCGTCAAATGAAGAAAAACGGGTCACTTTTTGTGCCTGAAGCCCAAAAGAAACAATCAATGCAAGAAGCAACCCAAATTTTCGCATGCGCTATTTCACCATTTTAATACTGCGCCATTGTTCGCGTGCTTTTACCCCTTCAAAGGTGAGCCCTAAGGCCTCAGCAGCAGCGCGTAGCGTTGGTACATTATCCTCATAAAACCCACTGAAGAAAATACTGCCTCCCTTACGTAATGCTTTTTCGTAATGGGCAATATCCGCCAATAGCACATTCAAGTTAATGTTTGCAAGAATGAGGTCGTAAGTACCTGATAAAACTTCTGAACCGCCCAGATCTGCCGTCATTACAACACCATTTCGCTGCGCATTTTCCAAAGTATTTTCAATACACCAGGTATCTACATCTATACCATGGACCGATTTTGCCCCGCGCATACCAGCCAAAATCCCCAGTATCCCAGTACCACATCCCATATCTAAAACATCGGCATGATTCGACGGCGTTTCTAACAACCACTGAATCATCATGTGCGTAGTTTGGTGGTGGCCTGTACCAAATGACATTTTTGGCTCAATAAGCATGGCGTATTCAAAGCCCGCTCTTTCGGCATGAAAAGGTGCACGTATGTACACTCGTCCATCAACCTCGATAGGATTAAAATTTCGTTCCCACTCTGCATTCCAATTGACCTGCTCGATCTCTTGTTCTTTCACAGAAACCGTGACTCCATCCCATTGCATCTGTTCCATAGCCGCAGAAGCGCTGTAGTCTTCCTTTAGAATGTACGCGGCGAAGCCCTCCTCTGTTTCAGAGAAACTTTCAAAACCAACCGCACCGAGCTGGGCAATGAATAAATCGCGAAAAGGCTCCAACGGCGACACCGTAACGGCCAATTCAATATAAATAGGGGTATCTGATGCCATTAAGCCTTAGTTCTCGCTTCAATAATGGACGTAAAATCAGCCGCATTTAAAGACGCACCGCCAATCAATCCACCGTCGATATCTGCTTTTGCAAACAACTCCGCAGCATTGCCTGGCTTGCAAGATCCGCCGTACAAAATGCTTACATCTTGAGCTGTTTCCACGTCAAAACGCGCGTTCAACCACGCACGAATACCCGCATGCACTTCCTGTGCTTGTTCCGGCGACGCTGTTTCTCCTGTGCCAATAGCCCATACCGGCTCATAAGCTAGGATAATATTATCCATGTCATCCCCGATGAATCCTGCAAGTCCCTCCTCACATTGCTTCAAAATGACGTCCATATAGGCACCACTTTTACGCTCTTCTAAAGTCTCTCCAATACAGTAGATCGCCGCTAATTCGTTGTTCAAGGCCTGTGAAATCTTAACATTACATGCCTCATTCGTTTCACCGAAGTATTCACGACGCTCGCTGTGCCCGATAATGATTGCATCAATGTCCAAAGAGGCCAGCATCGGTGCACTCCACTCACCGGTATATGCACCCGATTCCTTTTCATGACAATTCTGAGCAGCCACAGCGATAAATGGATTATCTACTAAAGACTCTACTGCATCAGATAAATACAATGCCGGCGGGGTGATAATCACACCCGTCTCCCCCACAACCTCTTCTGTAAGACTTTCTTTAAGGGCATCTACCAAAGCCATAGCTTCTGTGTAAGTGGTATTCATTTTCCAGTTTCCGGCAACGATTCTTCTTCTCATTTTATTTTGCTATTGATGTGTTTCTAAAAAAATTCTGCGCGTATACGCGGGTCCAAAACTGCATATAGTACATCCACCAAAGTGGTCAAAACCACGAATAAAGCGGCAATGACTAATACACAGCCCATTGTGATGGGCAAATCTCGGGTATTTAATGCTTCCACCAATAATTTACCCATGCCATTCCAACCAAAAATAATCTCGACAAAAACGGCACCTGCAAGCAGTGATGCAAACCAGCCGCTTACGGTGGTTATAATGGGATTGGAGGCAACCGGTAAGAGGTGCCTAAAAAACACCGTTCGCTCGCGCAAACCCTTGGCCCGAGCCGTTCTAATAAAATCCATTGCACCTACTTGCAATAGGCTGTTGCGAGTCAATTGCAAAATCACACCCACTGGTCGAATACCTAAAGTCAGCGCCGGTAAGATCAGGTTTTTTAGGTTGAGGTACCGTTCACCACTATAGTCGTCAACACTGTAGAGTGAACCGGTCAAGTTCAGACCTGTCCAGGGCCCCAGCAAATACGCGAAAACCCACGCGAAAAGAACGGCCGTAAAAAAGGACGGAAGACTCATTCCTAACGAGCTAAAAGTAAGTAAAGCTTTGTCCCAAAACGAATCGGGCCGGTAGGATACCCAAGCACCCAGCGCACCGCCAACAAGCAATGCAAAGCCAATAGCAGCCGCGGCAAGTAACGCAGTGTTCGGAAACGTTTGTCCTATCAAACTAGTGACCTGCTGCCCCTGACGCTGAAAACTTTCACCTAAATCTGGCGCTTTAAAGATGCCGTGTTGATCGTTTGGCCACCCAATAGGGCTGATGCGCTTCAGGTAATTTGCATATTGCACAGCGATCGGTTTATCCAACCCATATTTCGCTCGAACCGCAGCCAATGCGGCAGGATCTTCGCGTTTGCCCAACATCATTTGCGCACTATCGCCAGGAACGATGGTAAAAAGAAAAAACACCAACGTAGCAACCCCCCAGAGGGTGAACAGCGCTTGTCCTAGTTTTTGTAGTGCGAATCGAATCAATTTGGGCTATCGTTGAAATGATACTTTTTATGTACCACACCATTTTTAAGCACAACCCATCCTGGATTAGAACGGACCATAGTTTTTAAAGTGGTTTCATCTGTGAAGGCAAAGGACGTAGTATCCGTAAAACCAAAGGAGCGAAAATCTTCCGGCATAGCGGCAGAAAGTACTACATAAGGCAGACCTTTTTCTTTTAACATCGCTGTAGTTTCTAGCACAGGTGCCCAGCCGTGTGCCTTCGTCTTTCGCACATTATAAGCTACTAACAACCAAACTTCATCCAACGCTAGAATACTGTCCGTCAGTTCACCGTAGTCATTCATGATACTGAAATCATGTACGGGCGGTTCGTATCCTTCCTTCACTTTAATAGTTTTAGAAAGCTCACTGAGCATCCTCCATTCCTTTTTCTCCCACCATTTCTCATCGACGTATTGCGTGGAGCTGATTTCCTGACGTAAGCCTTCGGAATTCTCCATGGTATATAGGACCTCATACTGCGGCGGTTCAAGGCCCAATTCTTCTGCACTTTTCATGCCTTCAACAATACTTTTGCCTTCAGCATACGCTCTGAAATCCACCACCGGTAAATGGTTCAAGACGTGGTAGGTCAGTCCAAAGCAAAATAGTGGAATAGCTATTAATTTTATGCTCACCAACCACTTTGGCCAGCGGTCGAAAAGTTCATCACGACCCCACCACAGTACAAGAATCAAGGCAGAAAGAATAACGTCTTTGTAGAAACTTTCCCACGGGGTAAGCGGAATGGCATCGCCGAAACATCCACAATCCGTCACCTGATTGAAATAGGCCGACCAAAAGGTGAGAAAAGTGAAAAAGCCTATCATGGCCGACAACAGTACCAGGGTCCAACGTTTGTACAAGCCTAAAATAAGGGCCGCACCCAGGAGTACCTCAGCAATGACCAATAGCACTGCAATGGTTAGTGCAAATGGTTCAAAAATGGGCAAATTCAAGACCTCCTCTGAGAAATACTCTTCTAGTTTAAAGCTAAATCCAACGGGGTCGTTCATTTTAACTAAACCCGAAAAAACGAATAATGCACCTACGGCGAACTGAGAAATAATCGTCAGAATCCTCTTCATCATTTTTATGCTTTTGATTCTTGTGTTTCCATGAATTTAATCAGGGCAAAGACACTGTAGTTGATCATATCGAGATAATTCGCTTCCAAGCCTTCACTTACAAGAGTTTTGCCGTGGTTGTCCTCAATCTGCTTGACGCGCAAGAGTTTCTGCAAAATGAGGTCAGTAAAGCTGGAGACCCGCATATCACGCCATGCCTCTCCGTAGTCGTGATTTTTACGAAGCATAAGCGCTTTTGCTTCCTCCGCTTTCTCTAAATATGTTGTACTGGCCCGCTTCCAATCCATATCAGGCTGTTCTGCCACACCTTTTTCAAGCTGTATCAGCGCCATTATGCTATAGTTCAATATGCCAATGAATTCGCCCTCAAGCGGATCATCAACCAATTGAGTCCCTTTATCCTCTATGCTGCGCAAGCGCTGGGCCTTTATAAATATCTGGTCGGTCAACGACGATAAGCGCAAAATGCGCCATGCGGTGCCGTAATCTTTTCCTTTTTTCTCGAAGAGGCCGTGGCATTTACTTAGTACGGCATCGAATTGGTCAGCTGTATTCATTTGTTAGCTTTGCTATATCTAACGAAGATACAAAGAACAATGCCTGAGTTTCTGCTGCAATGTCAAGGGACAATTCACACCTTATCCACACCGTGGATCATGGGGATATTGAATAGTACGCCCGATTCCTTTTATGCGGGAAGCCGCTTAAATGCTCCCCAAGAGGCCGCTGAGCGGGCAAGAGCGATGCTGACCAGTGGCGCGCGCATCATTGATATTGGTGGGTATTCTTCACGTCCAGGTGCCGATCCGGTGACTCCCGAGCAGGAATGGAATAGATTAAAAGAGGTTATTCCCGCCGTCGCTGAGGTACTTAATGACTTCCCAGGAAGCTTTATTTCTGTCGATACCTTCCGAGCTGATATCGCTGACAAAGCATTGCTTGCTGGAGCACATTGGATCAATGACATCAGTGGCGGTAACCTCGACCCTGAAATATTCAACGTCGCTGCAACCCATCGCTGTCCGTACATTATCATGCACATGCAGGGTGATCCCAGTACGATGCAACTCAACCCCGCTTATTCGCACGTTACCCAAGACATAATTACTTTTTTCAGCGAGAAACTACCTCGCCTTCACGATATGGGCATCCACGACACTATAATTGATGTCGGATTTGGCTTTGGCAAAACCCTTGAACAGAACTATCAGCTGCTCCGAGAACTTCATGCCTTTCAACTTTTAGGACGTCCAATTCTTACCGGGATCAGTAGAAAAAGTATGATTTATAAAGCGCTCGGCAACAGCGCAGAGGAGAGTCTTAATGGGACCACAGCACTACATATGGCCGCCTTACTGGGCGGGTCTCAAATTCTAAGGGTACACGATGTGGCGGAAGCTGCGGAAACCATTAACTTGTTCAACCGCCTCATGCCCGATGGCTTGGAGCATTTATTACAACCATGGGAACGTTAAACTTTGGCATCCTCGATGCATTAGACATTATAATTGCAGCCTTTCTGCTGTATCAAGTCTACAGACTCTTAAAGGGCACCGCAGCCATTCGTATACTCATTGGTATGGTCGCTATATACCTGCTGTACAATCTCGTACAACTGCTTCAAATGAATCTATTAAGCGAGATATTGGGTTCCTTCATGGGCGCCGGGTTAATCATATTGATTATCGTATTTCAGCAGGAGATTAGAAAGTTTCTGCTCGTCGTGGGCTCTGCCACCTTCAGCCGCCGTCGTGGACTCAAAAGCATGTTCACGCTAGGGAATAGCGAAACTAATGCCCTGGCTACGGAAGCTGTGGTTAGCGCGCTTAAAAACCTAGCCGCTACAAAAACAGGAGTGCTTTTAGTCGTAGAACGCAAGGATCCTTTGGGTGCCTTCGCAGGAACCGGCCACAACCTAGGGGCAACAGTAAGTCGTATAGTTTTAGAAACAATTTTCTTCAAAAATGCACCACTTCATGATGGCGCCACAATTATCACAGGAAATACGGTATCCGCTGCGGGTGCCATACTGCCCTTGAGTGAGAGCAATGAACTTCCTTCCCAATTTGGCTTGCGCCATCGTGCAGCTGCGGGAATTTCAGAACGTACAGACGCCATGGCCCTCACCGTTAGTGAGGAAACTGGAAACATGCACATTTTCTACGATGGAACTTTTGAAAAGCTTACCGCAAACACGCTTGAAAAAAAGATTCAAGAAGTCCTTGCCGGTTAATTTCTTCCGCCGTCTTTAGTACCCAGCTCACCCAGCGTTCGAAACTACTGTTCCACACATCCAATGCCCAACAAGGAAGAAGTGGGCCAAACAACAATACGAGCAAGGCGGACCAAATGTATACTACGAATAGAGGGACAATCAAAAGGTTTCCTACGAGAAAATAAGGACTTGCCCCTCCAAAATGGTGCATGACTAATGGTAAGGTGGCCGTCCATGCCGACAGCGAGACTTGTACAGGAACTAACACCTTAAACTTGCTTCCTGCCAGCGATTCTCCTTGCCAAGATTGCAGGAATTCTGCTGCCGGCAATCCATTTAGACCAATCAATATCCCGCAAACCGCACTAAAACTCAATTGAAAGCCTAAGCGTTGAACAACCTCTGGATCGTAGCACCACATCAACCACGCCACAAGCAAAGGCCAATGTAAGGGTGCGATTCGCCAATTTTGTTGGAGTGCAATAGCTGCAAAACAGAAGGTCCCTACTGCACGAACCACAGAAGGCCCTGACCCTACCACCGCGGCATAAATGCATAGAAACGTCCCCATTAAAAGTACATAGAGCCCTCGCCACCTTCGTAGGCGAAACAACCCTTTCAATGGCCGTCCCAAAACCACCCAAAAACCCACATGAAATCCGCTTACGGCGAGCATATGAGATATTCCAAATGTTCGAAATCCTTCTTGAAAAAAAGGGGTTAATTCGCTACGATCTCCTAGTAATACACCATAGAGAAAACCGTGGAGCATGCCTGTGGCTGCCTGGTCAATACGGTTTTGCATAAAAGCGCGAAGACGCCCAGCCCAAGGCTCAATGAATGCAGCTATAGCCGGGCCGGGGTACCAATACCGCCATTCGCTAAAATAGTGGGCCCCCATAAGCACTACAGCCGTCCAAAGCAGTGCGCCGAAATCTGTCCGTAGTGTGCGCCAAGGGCCTAGTCCAAAAGCCACTAAAAAGACCACCCCCAGATCTAGGCGGTACATTGTTGTCAAGCTAGAGGTAATACATAAAACTGCTGTAGATCGAAATACCATCCTTTCAATATGCAGGATGGTAATGCAGCTTTCCTAAAAATGTGGATAATTAAAGGTTTTGAACGGATTCAAAATCCAGGTCTTTGAAATAAAAATCCAGGATTTCCTTCCAATCAAAGCCTGCATCGCCCATGAGCATCGCGCCTTGTTGAGCCATGCCCACACCGTGACCAAATCCGAAGCCGTGTATTACGACACCGTCAGCGGTTGCCTCTGGAAGGACATAGGCGCTGCGCCATTTGAAGTCCCTACGAACGGTTTCCATTTTAAAGGTTTGTGCACCTAAAGTCCATGTTGTGCTTCGGGTATCGGGCAGCTGTTTGAAGAAGGTAGTCCAATCGGACACCGTCCAGGTAATGGAACGCGACCAATACTTCTGCCATTCCTCCCAAGTGTAGGTTTTTTCCCATTGAGCTTTGGACGCTTTTTTAGAGAACGGATCCAGCACTGAACGGCAATAGGGCAAAGCTTTCGACCATACCTGTTCCGGCAAGGCCGTATAGCCGCCTGAATTGCTGTGGTAAAACCCTAGGATAGGTGCACCGTTATACAGCGCAACAGTATCGCCTAAAGCTGCACAGGCGGTGGCTATGATCGTGGCATTTTTACTGTGCGGTACGCCTTTGAAAGCTTGAGAACTTTGATCGTCCTTAATGTGGTAGCCTTCAGTAATGTGCTTTTTCAGATTGGTGATGAGCCATGTTCTTGCGAGTACGGCTTGGGCCTTGTAATATGCCTGTGATACCGACGAAGAACCGCCTTCGGCTTCTACTACACCCGCGATATACGGCTCTAAAGGTGTGCGCACAATACTCTCAAGGTAGATGAGGTTAGGACGAAGTGTAAAGTCACCTAAATAAGGGCGTTCTGCGGTCCAATTCTTACCCCGTAACACCCGAACAATAAAAGTATCCTTTGTAGTAATTCGAATGGAATCACATCCTGCTCTATTGAGTCGTAAATCCCCGCGAAACGTGTACAGCGGATGAACGTCGTCTGGACCGTAATCCATAGCGAATATGGAATCGGGCGTGTAAGCAGTAAGTGTATATGAACCTCCTTTGACTTTGATTTGCAAGCGACTGTATTCCTGATCCGCAAAAAGCAATACGCGCGGTGTGGTTTGCGCACCCAATTGAAGGGCACAAAAAAACGCTAGTATGAATGCGAAGTACCGTCCTTTCATGCCTCCGAAGATACCGCTAAAATATGTTCAGCGGCAGTAGCGGCAGGGTCCTTTTCCTCTAAAGCTTTACGCAGCTTTGCGTAAGCAATGAATTGGTCAGAAGGATCCTCGATCAATACGCGTAAGCGTTGTAACAGCGAAGCTCCACCGGCAGCCTCTTGCAATAGTTCTGGTAAGGCACCTGCGTCCAAGATAAGATTCGGCAATGAGATGTAGTTCACTTTAACAAAGCGCTTTGCGATCGCAAGTGAGATGGGATTTGCGCGGTAGACAACAAGCTGCGGCACACCTAACAAAGCTACTTCCAGCGTGGCGGTACCACTGCATACCAAAGCGGCACTGCATTGGCGCATGCCGTCTTTTAGTTCTCCGGTAAACAGTGTGGTGTTTTTTGGAAGCTCAATCTCCGGCCATATTGGCACAGCGCTTTCTGGGCGAATCAAAACGAATGATCGTTCCTGCATGGATTTCGCAACTTTAATAAATTCCGGAAGTAATCTGGCAATTTCTTGCGAACGAGACCCCGGCAACAAAGCGATAGAACCTGTAGGCGAATAGGCATTGCTGCCCGCGTACTTCTGAGCCAGTGGGTTGCCCACGTACGTATAATGGATATCGCGCTCCGAATACCACCTTTTTTCAAACGGAAGAATACCTAATACGGCATCGCAATGTGCCTTTAATATTTGTGCCCGACCGGATTTCCATGCCCATACTTTAGGCGGGATGTAATAGACTACGCGAAGCCCTTGCGCTTTTGACCATTTTGCCATGCGCAAATTAAAACCGGGGTAATCTACCAATACCACAGTAGTGGCGCCGGAAGATAGAATCTGCGACTTTACAGCTGCAAAAGATTTGTAAATGCTGCGAGCCCGCACGACAACCTCAACAAAACCCATAAATGGCTTTTTTGTGACGTCTTTTAATAGCGTTACACCTGCTTCCTCGAGGAATTGGCCACCCCAACCCCATTGTTTTACTTCTGGATGGTGCGCTGTAATGTAACGCGCCACGGCGGCAGCTTGTACATCGCCTGAAGGCTCACCTGCAATCCAGAATAAAGACATTAGAGTATGAATTGAAAATAAATGACCGCAATAACACTTGGTACACATGAAGTTAAAATACCTCGTGCGACGCGATCACGTTCAAAGTTGAGTGCCGTAAAAAATAAAACCGCATTGATGATGGTGCCGAAGCTTATGGCACGCATGGTTACTAAGCGCCATGCGGGGTTCGTCACATCACCCACTTCTTGAAGTACGGGATACGCCTCCAAAGCAACAGCAATGGAGAATAATGGCGCGCCCAATCCAACTAACAGGCCCGCTATAAAATCAATTTTTCTATTTCTCAAAATTCCACTGGTTAAGGGTAGCTACAGCATGATGGGCTGTAAGATCGACAGTGACAGGAACGACACTGATGTAGCCGTCTTCAAGGGCAGCAATATCCGTATCGTCTCCGTGATCATAATTTTCATATTTGCCGGTGAGCCAATAGTAAGGACGGCCAAAGGGGTCTATTCTAGAATCAAACTCCTCCACCCAGTTCCCTATAGCCTGACGACAAACTCTCATTCCTTTGTAAGGCGCTTTATTGTTTTCAGGAATATTCACATTCAGACATACCCCGCTTGGCAGCCCGTTCTCCAAAGTAGCCTTAATTACTTTGCGCACATAAGGTTTGGCAGCCTCAAACGATGCCTCCCAAGAAAACTCACATAGGCTGAATCCGATGGCTTGTATGCGCTCTAAAGCACCTTCCACTGCAGCACTCATAGTCCCAGAATAAATAACGTTCACGCTGGCATTCGAGCCGTGGTTAATCCCACTTAGGATTAAATCTGGACGGCGGGGCATGACCACGTTAATGGCCATTTTGACACAATCCGCAGGAGTACCGCTCACCTTGTATTCTTTTTGTGGTCCATCCGAAGGAACTTCTGTACAACGTAAACTTTGGTCCAAAGTAATGGCATGGCCTTTACCGCTCTGCGGTCCGTCCGGCGCAACCACGTATACATCGCCAAATTCATTGGCTATTTCTATTAATATTCGAATTCCAGGCGCAACGATACTATCATCATTCGTTACAAGGATTAGTGGCTTTTTTGTCATACTATTGAAGTCTCTCTGCCAAATTTACGCACCAAAGCAGCAAGGCATAGAATTTGAACGTTTAGATTGCAAACAACTTTATAACACTACTATGTTTTTTTTAATCATTCTCTTCATCGGGGTTGGCTTCGCAGTTCAAGCCCGACTAAAATCAAAATTCAAGAAATACGCTAAAGAAGCGTTGAGTAACGGAATGAGTGGCGCTGAAATCGCTCAGAAGATGCTAG
>Ga0206125_10001411_pt1 | contig 28213 bp, 38 predicted proteins | sample Helgoland_Spring_4_FD_148598 | JGI IMG/M metagenome (GOLD analysis project Ga0206125, IMG submission 148598) | Pelagic subsurface seawater microbial communities from Kabeltonne, Helgoland, North Sea - Helgoland_Spring_Bloom_20160331_1 | ecosystem: Environmental > Aquatic > Marine > Epipelagic ... | reverse complement strand
CGTCTGACGCGTTGCCCCCGCGCCGGGAAGTCAACTTTTTTCTGATAGGGGGGGTGCCGTTCCGGTTCCCCCGCCCGGATTTTTTGGCGATTGCCTGAGCGGCCCCACCTGCCCGGCCCCGGCCCGACCTGAGAGCAGAGAGTCACCCGCCCGGCTCGCTCACCGAGCCAAGGCAACTGCCCCGCGCCCGGCCCCTGCCCCGCCCCGCCCCCGGAGGGATAGAGAGGCCCACCCTTGCCCTAACCCCCCGCCCATGTGCTGCACCTGTTAACCTGTGGCCCCTTTTCCGTCCCCCTGCGGTCTTGGGTTTTGCTGTGAGTGCTGTTGGTGGTCGGTCGCTCTCCCGCGCCAACCGTGGGATGCAAGAGAAATGCAAAAATAATTGCACAGAAATAGCTGAGGAATGAAAAGGTTGTCGTACATTTACAACTCCGGAGGACACACACCCCCCTCCACAATACACTACACATTATGAACATCGATTCAATCATCTCCCGGTTCACCTCCTCCTTCACCCCAACCGAGCGCATCGGTTCCGAGTCCGTGGCAGGTCACGTTGACGGGGTGGAGGCTTCGCTCCGCATCTACTCCGAGTTGAACTTGTTTGGCATTGGGCCAATCACGGCCCGTGTCATGGTGGCCTTTAAGTACGGCTCCTACCACTACTGCGACATGGTGAGTCCTGAGCAGGCCCGTGTTGTCTACTCCTTCATTCGTGGTGCCATCGATGATGTCATGACCGCAGAGATGGACAACCAAAAGGCGGACGGCATCGCCTTCGCTTCGCACTTCGTGAACTGAGCGGCTCGCTGAACGAGCCAAGGGGCCATGGTGCTTGGCAGGGTTCGATTCCCTGCGCCCCTTCTAACCGACCGACAAAGGTCACAACGCCGGCGGGCATGGTACGCACCACAGTCATGGCAAATTCAGCCAACACCCCCACAGCCCAATTCGTCGAGGGCATCAAGTTCGGCGATGGAGTAACCACCACCACCCTCAGCAAGTCGATTGGCAAGCTGACTGACCTTGGAAACAAGGCTTTCGACCAAAACCTGTACATCGGCTTCAAGCTGATTGTGGTCAAGGATTGGTGGACCGCCGAGGGCAAGGACAGCTTCGAGGAGCAGGGCTACAGCACCAATTGGCAGGAAGCTGTGCCCCACCTGACGGGCTTATCCAAGTCTGCCTACAACAAGAAGGTCAAGGCGTACAACGACTCTCAGGAATTCCCTGAGTTGCTCGAGCAGTACCGCTCGTTGGAAGCTGAGGCCAAGCGCGAGTGCAACATGGAGCGGTGGGCGCAGTTCGTCAAGGACGGCTCGTTCGACGAGCCAACCGAGGAGGAGGCTGAGGCCAAGCCCAAGTACAAGGGTCAGTTTCAAGTGACGGGCATCACTGCTGCGGTGCGCATCACCGAGGGCGGTCAAATCGACACCAAGTGTGACGAAGACGGCATCATCTGCGGCTTGGCTGTGTTGAAGCGCGCGCTGATTGATGCGGGCATGGAGCGGGCCGCCGAGGCCATCGTCCTGCCGGAGGAGTTGGAGAACGGAGAGACCGCCGAGGAGGTAGCGGCCCGGTTCTTCGCCTAACCCCCACCCCCTGCGGCCCTTGCCTCGCAACCTTCGGGTTGCGGGGTTTTGGGGGTGCAACCCATTAACAAACCCAATACAATGAACACTGCAACCCGTACCCGCCGCACTCGCAAGGGAGCCTTCGGCCACTCCCAAGTCCGCATGGACGACTCCGTCTACCTCTTGCGCCGTCAGGTCATCGAGGTCATCTACGCCGCCAATCGCCGGCTCTCTGTCCGCCTCCCTCGCCTTGAGGTTCGCGTTGTCGATGGTGGCGACTGCCACGTCCTTGGTTACGCTGTGATGGGCGGGAAGGTGGTCCACATCCCGAAGGACACCTTCGGTCGGCCCTGCCTGTTGCAGGTGGTTCTGCATGAGATTCTGCACGCTGTATTGTCCACGGAGCATGACGAGGACTGCCGATTGATGAGCGCGTATGTAGACCACACCCTCACCGACGACGAGGCTTGGGAGCTGTTCCTCGGCTACTTCTAACGGCTCGCTGAACGAGCCGCGCCCTTCGCCTCGCACCTCTCCGGTGCGGGGTCTTGGGGGTAGATGAGATTCCTTTCCACTCCCCTTTTGAGCGCAGTTCGTTGCGTGTGTTGGTCCATTGTTCTCGGCGGCTTTTGGCTCCTCGGACTCTACGTTGCCGAGGTGCTTCTGTTCACCCTATTCCCTGCCATCATCCTGTTGGCTTACGCCGAGACTGAGGCTGACCGCCGCAGTAAATAAATAGCAACACATCAACACCATGACACCTCTTTACACCTACAGTTCCACAGGAACATTCTATTGGGTCTTTGACGAACCTCAACACACCCGCAAATAAATAGCAATTCACTTGCACAGTTCAAACATTCAACGTACATTGCACTATGATTGAGACACAGACCATTCCCCTCATTGCCCCGACAGGTTCCGGGCAGACTGACCTGCCCGCAGTGTTGGTCACCGAGTACGGCCCCTTGCAGGGTCACGCCTCACCTATCGTTCGCCGCCAAGAGGTATCGCGGTGGCACAAGCTTGACACCACTCACATCCGTGTCCGGGAGGTATCGTTGGACGGCTCGTTGAGCGAGCCAATCCACGAGGGCTGTTGGCACATCGGTCAACTCGGACCTGACTCACCTCTTTTGCTCGCCGCTCAAATCGTCTTGAACAAATGAACCAACCACATCAATACCCCCGGTTCGGGGAGGTCCACGACCGCAAGGAGACCAAGGTTGAGAAGACCCTTGGCAGTGACTTCACGTACATCAGCAAGGAAGACTTGCACTTGTTGCGCCGCGACTCTCACAACCTGAGCATTCTTGTCCGTCACCTACACCGCGACCTTGACAGGTTGGTCGAATACCTGAACGTACGGCAGTACAATGCCATTGTGAACATCGCAAAATCCCTGAACCAATGAAGGTACACATCACCTCCTATCCCCGGCTCGTTGAGCGAGCCGAGTCCACGCTGATTGCTGACGTGGACACCAAAGAAGAAGCCTTCGACCTTGCCATGCGCCAATGGTCTGACGACTTGAAGTGTGTACGCATCGAAGAGGTTGTTGACGAGGGCTTTCCTCGAACGTGGCGACTGACTGACGGCTCGCAGATTGAGCGGTCCCCCAACGACTACTGCGATGTGGGCTACCACTTGGTGTCTGCTCTCATCAACGGTGACGTGTCGGGCATTGAGTCTGAGGACGAGCATCAGCTTGATGAGTTCGTGGCTCAGTATCCCAACTGCGTGTTCACCCCTGACGAGAACGAGCAGGGCTTCATTGAGGAGCGCTTCACTCGGTGTGAGGTCACGGGCAAGTACAACAACTGTGTCACCATCAAAGTCTTCGCACGATGACCTACTATACAGTTGAGAGTACTGACGCCATCCACGATGGCGACCAATGGACGGGCAACTACAGCCGTGTTGAGCGGCATACGTTCGACGTCCCCGACGATGCCACGGACCGACAGGTGTGGCGCAAAGCAAGAGAGTTAGTTGGCCTCACGGGTTGCCGGGGCCGGTATCTGCACGACGATGCGTGGATGCCATATAGGACAACCACCATTGTATTTATCTATCATCATGACTGAACGAAAATTCATAGCGAGTTTTATTGACTTCCTCTTTCAGCAGAACGAACGCCTCATCGAAGAGTGCGAGCGTCTGCATCACCAAATTGATGCCCTCGATGAAATGCACCGCGACCAAGTGTCTCGTCTCTGCGAGAGGATTAAGTACCTCGAGCGCACTCAACCTGTTCTACGATGAAAAAATACACGGCTCGTTGAGCGAGCCATGACAGACACCGCGAGGCGATTTGGTGGGGGGTTATGCCTCCACCCTCCTCAACCAACTGAATGGGGTGTCGAACGGAATGCCCAATCCGACAAAGCGACAAAGGGAAGTCGTCGTAGGTACCACGGCGCACGAAGGCACACATGGTGACCCATTGCAAGGGGTGGAGGTTCGATTCCTCCTGTGTCTCAAACACATATCCAAGATAACACCCATGTACGAATATGAAAGTGAGACAATCATGGCTCGAGCCTTTGAAAAATGGCTTGCAGAGAACGCGCTCAAATCTTACACAGAAGCCGAGGTTTTTTGGAGTGACTGCATCGACGACGAGAGTGATGGTTGGGTGAACGTGGTGACTCAAGTCCACCTCGACGGCACTATCGAGATGTTCAACTACGACACGAAACAAATGATGATTCCTCACTGAACACATATCCAAGATGATAAAGCAAAGACTATCCAAGGTGTGCCGTGGTATCGGCATCACTGTTCCTGAGGGCGTCCGCATCCTCAACCTTTACGGCTTCAATGTGGTACGCAAACCCAACACCAAGCTATCACGCTTGGAGCGTGCGGTTCTCACCCTTCACACAACCCTCTTCAACGCCAAGAAGGTATACCTCGTATGGATGCGTGATGATTGTGACGGAGGACGCGACCGCCTGTATGGCATATACAGGGACAAAGACGAAGCCATCTCCTATGCCAAGGACAAGGTGTGGAGACACGCGACTCCAGAGGTGTTCCCTCCTCATTCCGACCAATACATTGATGCCAAGCATTATTGCAATGGCAACCACCTCATTGTCGCTGTAGGCCATGATGGTTTTTGGAGTATAACCGTTGAAGAAACCCCTATCAAATGACACACTACGACAGATGCCGGCGCAGTGCCGAGTCTCATACGACCAATGAGTTGGTCGAGATGATTGACAAACTTGACAAGGCTACCCTCGTCGCCGAAGAGCTTCATATGTTTCGCGCCCTCAAGGACGAGTATGCCTACAGGACTTGGAACAACCAAGAGAACTACAACCGCTTGCACGAGTCCGCCAAGATGGGTGGGTCGTTCAACCGAGACATCATCGCCGCCTTCTTCAGTGCGGACAACAACAACAAGCCTCGCCTTGTGGAGGCGTTCCCTGAAATTTTCATCCCATGAACTACGACTGGAAAGCCGGTGAGTTGGCGCTCACCTACAACAGAACGGAGCCTGACGGCCCGAAGGTTACGACGTCCAATGACTTGGTCAAATTCATTCGCCCTTTGTACGAGCCTGACATTGAGGTTCGGGAGAAGTTCTTCGTCATCGGAGTCTCACGCTCCAACAAGATACGCTCCTGCTTCGAGGTCGGTGCCGGCGGGTGTGCGGGCTGTGTTGTCGACCCCAAGCTTGTGTTCAGTCGGCTACTGCTCGACAACTGCGCGGCGTTCATCTGTTCCCACAACCATCCGAGCGGCAATACGTCCCCGAGTGCGGCGGACAAGAGGCTGACCTCGACCCTACAGCAGGCGGGCAAGACCCTTGACATCGCCCTGCTCGACCACATCATCCTCACGGCTGACGGGTACAAAAGTTTCGCAGATGTGGGGTTAATTTCTTAGTAATTACTTGCATATATCGAACATATTCCTTATATTGCACTATCAATTCAACACGGCTCGCTGAACGAGCCACAAACAAATTCACACCGGTGTGAAAATAAAATGAAAGACAAACTCATCAACGCCAAGGTCATCTATCCTACCCTTGGTCACACCGTACTCAGTACGGGACAGGATATACACCGCGACGAGAACGTCGAGGTCGTAGTTCACGTTGGCATCAACGCTTCGGGCCATGCGTGGTTCGAGTTCCGCGACACCAAGTGGCATGGCGAGAAGTACTACGCCGAGGGTTCCCTTGAGATTGACGGTCGCAAGCTTGTCGACTACGATGGTGTCGGCTCACTGCCTACGGTGGTGATGGACATCCTGACCAACGAGTTCTGCATCGACGTGACGGAGGTGTACGACAATGACGGACAGCCCAACGAGTACAAGGTGTTCAGGTACCACGTCAACGGCGAGGTGTTCGGCGATTGGAACGATGCCCGCGAGTACATCCACTCACTCGACCTCAACAAGGAGGACAACCGCGCCATGTTCAAATCAATCCTAGAGCTATGAGAATTTACGACAGCGAATGGAACGCAGTAGACCTGTGCAAAAATTGCATACCGACAGAGCAGGAAGCCCGTAAGAAATACGGGGTCGGACCTGACGGTCCTGATGGGCGCGGCAACTGCTTCGAGTATGACGCTGAACACCCATGGTTCTTTGAAGGGTTCAACGATGAAGAAAGCGATTGGATTGCTGATGACGGATACGACTGCGCCGAGTGCGGCGACCGTCTTACCCAATCAGATGTACACCCTCTTTTACAAAAACATATGCCCAAATCATGAGAGACCACCTTATCTGCATCCTTCGCGATGCCCGCAGAGTAATAACTGAAGCCGCGTCCGTCGACGTTCAACAACTCGCCGAGGCTATTGAGGTCGAGGCAATGGCCGCCCTGCATGGTGGCAAGACCATCATCCCAAGCAAGCTGTTTGGTGACATCACTATCCCGCAGGACGTCATCACCAAGATGAGCAATGGCGCGGACGACCTGTGGCTCAACCATGGGCGCGCCTTGGACGTCAACATCTTCTACGTCCCTGACGGTTGGCATTGGGGCATTTACCCCATCAATCACGAAGGCACCGACACCGACAACCTCATTGAAAAAGGAAAGCTATGACACAAGACGAAATCCAAAAGGTGCAACAGGCACTGATGATGGCGGAGATGTTCTATATCGCCACCCCAAAGGGGGCAATCGAAGGGCTGTCCAATCCTCTCAGCAAAGTGCTGACCGAGGCAATCACAATCACAGACAAGTACAGAGACGAATGAAGAAGTACAACTCCGTATTCACCCTCGCCTTCGAGGCTGAGCATGACAAGCATGACGCGAGCGACCTGACCTACGAGGATTTGCGCAACGCTTTGCAGGAGCGGCTCAACAGGATGGACAACACTCACCCTGAGATGCTGGACCACGAAATCTTCTGCGGACCTGACGACACAACCGAAAACCAACAAGTATGAGAGACCACATCCTCGCCATCATTAATTATGCCCGCAACGCAAGGGGCAACAACAACGAACGCACAGAACAACTGCTCTCAGAGATTGAGACTGAGGCCATGGCCGCCCTGCACGGCGGGGTATACCTCATCCCAAGCAAGCTGTTCGGAGAAATCACTATCCCTCAGAATGTCATCATCGATATGGGCAATGGTGGCGACGACCTGTGGTTCAGCGTTGACAAGTACATCAACGTCAACCTCTTCTACGTCCCTGACGGGTGGCAGTTCAATATGTACCCCGTCAAGAACGGGCACATCAATACAGACACCGAACTCGAAAAAGGAAAGCTATGAAGCAAGACAAGATTGACAACATGGTCGAACACCTCAAGGGCTTCGGTTCGTTCAGACAGATGGCTGAGTATGTGCTGTCCCTCATGTCTGAGGAGGAGGACTGCCCCCACTGCGGCGGCGAGGGGTTCGTTTACTCGACCCACTACGCCGACCCCTATGCTACCACACGCCGATGCGAATGCCAAGGCGAGCGTGACCCTGACGAGAAATACGAACAACAGAACGACAAATGATACGAACAGAACACCTCGACAACCACATGGCACACCTGTGCGATGACCGTGCCAACCGGATGGCTGAATCTAACAGACGCAAAGGATGGAACGACCTATGCGGTGACATAGACAACATCCGTGGCTTGGCCCCTCTGCTTGAGCGCCATGCCAGTGACGAAGAGATTCGCGAGTACATCAACAACATGGAGACGGCTTGCCGTGAACAGCTACCGAGCATGGTATGGAAAGCATTCACATGAAAGACTACACCCCCTCCGACCTACCCCGCCTGATGGTTGAGCGCATCAAGCGCATCAGGGTACGCAACCCGTTGCGACACAACAGACAGCTCGTTGGTGTCACTGCCTTCAGCGAGCGGTTCATCCTGCACACATGGTACTGCCCGTGGGGTTCATACTCTGCTCGTATTCCTGACACAGAGCGAGTGTCCAATCAGTATCAGTCCCTGATAGTTGAGGAAATATATATCAATTCATTTGCACAGTCCACATAATTATTGTACATTGCACTATGATTCTAAAGGTATATGCAAGGGCAAAAAGCAAAGCATCATTGAACAAACTACTCAGGGAAAACAACCTCGTCCCTGTCAAAGAATACTCTCTCCTACGTCACGGCATCAAATTCACACTCGGCCTTGACGTACCTGACGGCTCAGAGGTAGCCATCTACACAAGAATACAGAACGGGTTTCCCTACCCGCACACAATGGGAACGTACAACTACAATAAAAACCAAGTACAATGAACGAAGTAACAACCCCCGGCTCGGTGAACGAGCCACAGACCCGCGACACATTCCTCAAGGAGCTAACCAATCAGGTTGCAGACGCACTCCTTGCCTCCGAGAACACCATTGGTGTCATACGAGAAATCAGGGCAAGCCTTGCCATCGACGGCCCACTGCTCAAGCCTGAGCCACAGTACACCAAGGAGAAGCTCGCCAAGATGTTGCGCGCGGCATACGACCTCGGTGCTACGGCCCACGAGGAGAGCATGTCCGTCGCCGAGAACCGGTGGTCGAACGGCGTCGAGGTTCACGTCGAGGTTGAGGGAGGTGGCTTCAGCTACAGCGGCGAAGCCAATGTAGACTCCGACGTCATCAAGGAGGCTGTCAGCTTCGACGAGCACAACATGACCGACGAGCAGGTCGACGAAATCCTCAACTCATGAAGGGCCGCATAGCTTGGACCGAGGGCGACAACTTATTTGTGGTGCGTAAGGGGCGCACCACGAACAAGAAGATTGCACCTGAGAAAGCCAGTGTAGTACAGACCTACACGTTTGACTTGCGTCAGGCGGCCATGGTGCGCTCGGCACAATCCAATAAGGTAGACCGTGGTGAGTTCTTCCGCATGGACGGAGCGAACTGTTTGGACTGCCCGCTTGCGAGCCTCAAGGGTTGCTACACCCACAAGTATATGCAGTACAGTGGATTCTTATCCATGCTACGTTCGCTAAGTACCGAGGCCATCTACTCTCGTGAGCAGACCGACCTTGCTCCCATCAAGGATTGGTGTGCCGAGTCAAAGCTTACCCGCTTCGGCACGTATGGTGAGCCGAGCCTGTTACCTATCGACCTTGTCTCTGACATGGCTGAGGCATCGGACACACACACTGGGTACACGCACCAAGCCGGTAAGGATTGGGCCGACGACTACAAGGATTTCTTCATGGCGTCATCACACACCCAATCCCAAGCCGAGCGCCTACCCTCATGGCGCCACTTCATCTCTCTCAGCAAGGGCAACGAGGCCGATGGCGTCCAGTGTCCGGCAAGCAAAGAGATGGGCTACGTATCCAACTGCGCCAAGTGCGGCCTGTGCAGTGGAGTCAAAGGCAAGGGCCGCAAGAACGTTACAATCAACATCCATTAAGTATGAGTGAAGAACACAAAAGAATGGTAGAGGAAGCGGCTTGCACATGCGAAGCATTCCTTCATCAGTGCGGCGTCAGTCCCGATACTGTACCAACAGGCAAGTTATACGAGCTTGTTATTATCTACCACGAGTACGGCCCCGAGGGCGTCCGTGATTACCTCAACCTCAACGACGTCGGCGACGGCGGCATTACAGAAACAGTATGAAGAACAACGCACAGACCCGCAACTTTGCGGAAGCGATGGGCCAAGCTATGGCCTTCGGAGCCAGCGTCACCTGCTGTGACCTGTTCAGCAACACCTGCGCCAAGGGGTACTTCCATGGTCTCCGTGACCACCACGAGGCACAGCTCGATACGAGTACCGCGTTTACCATGGACTCGTACTTCATGTGGCGCGACTTCATGTACCGGGCTGAGACCATCGGTCACAACAGACAGCAAGACCCATGCAGTTTCGGTGTGGTCATCATCCGCATTGGCAACAAGGTGACCTTTAAGGTCATCCGCCACCACCTGTTCTTAGAGGACGCCCTCGATGCAGCAGAGGAGGAGGGCACCGAGTCATGCGTATGGAGTACCGAGCATCCTGATACGGCTGTATACCTTGACAAACATGGACGAACTCCGGGAACTCAACACGCTACTTAAAGAACTTGCCGCAGGGTACGCCGACCGTTACGGTCGCGACCCTGTGTGGCAATCAATGCAAACCACCATCAATAAATTAAATGATACACATAAGCTCCAACTACAATGAGTTTGAGTTCGCCGAGTACAATCGCGAAGTTGATGCGGCCCACGTCCGCAAGCTCAAGAAGCTCATCCAAGACATGGGGTTACGCCAACCTATCAGCGTCACCCCAAACAAAGAAATCATCGACGGTCAGCACCGCTTCCATGCGTGTCGTGAGCTTGGTGTCCCCATCAAGTACATCATCGACGACCAGCTTGACATGGGTTCTGTTGTCGATTTGAACAACGCCTCCAAGCCTTGGACGGTTCAGGACAAGGTGTTGAGCTACGCGGCTCAAGGCATCGAGGACTACGTCAAGCTCGTCAACTTCCACGAGGACTGCAAGGAGATGGACAAGCGCATCAGTATGCGCATCGCTTCCATGATTGCTCAAGGCAGTTCTTCCAGCCCCGGCTCTCGTGGTATGAACCTCAGCAAGGGGACATGGAAGTTCCGCGAAGACTATGACGTGGCTTTGAAGAGGCTGTATGCCTTGGGTCAGTTCAAGCGTTGGGACTTCTATCTGCGCATGTCTTTCGTCAGTGCGTTCCTGCGTTGCATCCGTACCATGGACGACTTCAGCCCTGCTGAGTTGCTCAAGCGTGCGGAGAACAACCCGCACCTATTTATCTACGCTGCCAACGCTGAAGAGACGCTTCGTGTATGGGAAAACGTGTACAACTTTCGCCGTAAAAAACACACAAGATTCTTCTAATTATGGAATATATTTATATCCTACAATACGAGACCGATGGCCTCGGAACGGTATGGCAAAAGGCATACAACAACAGGCTGTCTGCACGCAAGGGATTGGGTAAGTCCTTGGGCGAAGAGTTGATTAACGGCAACGACTTCAAGTCCGGCGACGAAGACAGCGTGACGTTGAGGCACGGAATCATATACATCCAAGAGATTGCTCTCGAAAGCGAATAACAATGAAGAAAGATATTTTTGACGACTACGTTGACAAGGTCACGGGTCACTTCGGCGTCAGCCGAGAACAGCTATTCACCAAGAACAAAGAGCGTCCTGTTGTGGACGCCCGACACTTCCTCTACTACCTATGCAAGTCTCGGCCTATGCCTGCGTCATACATCGCTAAGTATATGGGTGAGCACGGATACGAAATCGCTTTGTCATCTGTAACCCATGGCATCAAGCGTATCGAGAAAGAAGTTGCCGCCGACCCTGACTACACCACCATCCTTAATAGACTCAAATGAAAATGGAATCAGTTTACAACAACCTCAAGGCCATCGACGTCCGGCCTAAGGCAGAGAAGAAAGGGCGTGCTGACTACCTCTCTTGGGCTCACGCTTGGGACATGATGAAGAGCAACTACCCTCAGGCACAGCGCATTATCTACGAGCAGCCTGAGACGGGACTCAACTACTTCACCGATGGCAGGACAGCCTACGTCAAGGTGGGCATTGTGGTCAACGACTTGGAGCACATCGATATGCTTTGTGTCATGGACCACCGCAACAAATCCATCCCCATCGACAAGGTTTGCAGCTTCGAGGTCAACAAGACTATCCAACGCGCCACCGCTAAGGCCATTGCGATGCACGGCCTTGGACTTTCTCTATGGACAGGTGAGGATGTACCAACCCCACCCTCCGAGGCCAAGGACACCCCCTCTAAATCGCCGAGCGAGCCACAGCGGATATCTCTTGAGGTTGACGACGAGAACTGGGGCAAGGTGTTGAAGTTCGTGGTAGCCAACAAGGACAAAGGCATTGACGAATTGCTCAAGCAGTTGCGCACCAAGTACAAGGTGAGCACCAAGGTGCAGAAGGCTCTCAAGGATAACATCGGATGAGCTTGCCAAAATTCTATACCATCAATGAGGTCGCGGAATCATTCCGCGTTCATCCATCGACAGTTCGGAAAATGATTCTTCGCAAAGAGATTCGAGTTCTTCAAATTGGAGAGAAGGGCACAATCCGAATAGCCGAAGATGAAATTCTAAAACTCTACAGCCCAATAGAGAAACAGCCTGAAGAGAGACAGGTATACACGGAAAACCCTTCGGGATATGAATTCGACGGCCTGAATATTCGGGCGAGAAACATCTTGCAAATGCGCGACATCAAAACGGTGGACGAGTTAGCTCAGTGGAGAAGGAGAGACATCACCAAGTTGGTCGGAGTCGGAGAAACAACTGCTGATGCAATGGCTGACTGGCTGCGCAGGCAAGGGAAATCATTCAAGTTATGAGCGACATCATCGAGCAGTTACGCGACGACACCAAGTACTACGGCAAGGTCGGTCGGCAGTTCATGTCCAACTCGGACATCAAGGTCTTGCTTGACGACCCTTCCATGTTTGGTGTCCCCACCCCTGACAACCCTGCCTTTGCCAAGGGCCGCCTCTTCCATCAGCTCATCCTTGAGCCGGAGAAAGCAGCCAAGGTCGAGAGCGTCAACACTGCAAGCCGCAACAGCAAGATGTACAAGGAGGCTTGTGCTGAGCGGGGCGTAGAGTTCATGCTCCTGACCAAGGAGATGCAGGACATACACGGTTGGGCGCAGAAGATGCTCGGCAGCTACGACTTCTACGAAGCCATTCGTGATGAAGCCAACAAGTATGAGGAACCCATCGTGGGTACCATCATGGGTCGGAAGTTCAAGGCCAAGGCAGACATCCTCTGTCCGGACCGCATCATCGACCTGAAGACCACTGGCAACATCGACGACTTCAAGTGGTCGGCACGCAAGTATGGCTACGACAGTCAATGCTACATCTACCAAAGCCTATTCGGCGTACCGCTGGTGTTCTTCGCCATCGACAAGAAGACGGGTATGATGGGCATGTACGAGCCAAGCCAAGACTTCATCCTCCGTGGCAGGGATAAAGTCGAACGGGCCCTTGAGGTCCACGACAAGTTCTTCGGAGCTGATGCCACACACAACATTGAAACCTTTTATATACAAGAGACACTATGAGTGATAACAAAGACAGGGTCTACGCACCCGCCATGAATTGGACAGCCCCGAAACCCGAGGCACCAGAGTTCATCAAAGCCAAGGTCGGCATCAAGGTCGAAGAGTTCGTTGCCTTCCTCAAGGAGAACGCCAAAGAATCCGGATGGATAAACTTCGAGATGAAGGAGAGCCAAGACGGACGCTACTACTTCGAGCTCGACACATGGGAGCCGAAGGCAAAGGAGGAATCTCCGTTCTGATTAACCACCCGTACTCTATCAGACGGGGAGAGAGGGGGGCAACGGCCTCCCTCTTTTTTTTCCATGTCGGAATGTCGATTTGGGTTGGCCCTATAGAGAGAGAGAGAGAGTACTCTATTTTTACTTTCTCCTACGTATACGGGAAGAATAATCGACATTACCGACACTAAGGCTGAGTATCAATAAGTTAACTACAATAAACCGACACAAAAACCGACACACCCATGTCAGAAATCGTCACAATCTTCCGGAATATCCGGGAAACAGAGACGCCCTTCCATCGTTCAGTCAAGTTTGTTCTCGACAGAATCAAGGATGGTTCCTCCAAAGACCTTGTCACACGCATCCGTAAGGAGACCGATAAGGCGAACCGCAACGAGCTAAAGAAAGAGCTACCTGCGGTATGTTTCTCTGGTCAATTCAACAAGCGCCTCGACTCTGCTATCCTTGAGCACAGTGGTTTCATCTGCCTCGACTTCGATGGCTACGGAACCAAGAAGGATATGAAAGCCGAGCGCGACCGCCTCACCAAGGACAGGTACGTGTACTCTGTCTTCACCTCTCCGTCAGGCAATGGTCTCAAGGCCCTCGTCCGCATCCCGCAAGACGCTGATAATCATATCAATTACTTCAATGCGTTAGAGAAACACTTTAACTCCGAGCACTTCGATAAGACGTGCAAGAACCTGAGCCGGGTATGCTACGAGTCGTTCGACCCACTCATCCATGTCAACGAAGACAGCGAGCTTTGGATAGGCATCGTCGAGCGCGACTATGTAGAGGTAGAGGTCAAGCGCGACGCACCCACCATACCCATCACCGACGACAACAGGGTGGTTGACATCCTCGTCAAGTGGTGGACCAAGAAGTACGGCTTGGTAGACGGCGAGCGCAACGCCAACGTATACAAGTTGGCTATGGCGTTCAATGACTTTGGTATCAACAAGAGCCTTGCGTCCCATGTCTTGCGGCAGTTCGAGCAGCCCGACTTCAAGGCCACAGAGATAGACCGCACCCTCGACTCAGCGTACAGCAACACCGCCAACCACGGCACCAAGTACTACGAGGATACCGACCGCATCAACAACATCAAGGGTCAGCTCAAGCGCGGCGTATCAAAAAAGGAAGTCCGCTCCCAACTAAAGGGCGAGGTTGAGAGCGATGTCGTAGAGGCCGTCCTTGAGCGCGTAGAGAAAGAGAACGAGGAGCAGACCTTCTGGTCTAAGTCAGAGAAGGGGGTCATCAAGATTGTCCCTCTCGACTTCAAGACCTTCCTCGAAGACAGCGGCTTCTACAAGTACGCCCCCGAGGGTAGCAAGAACTACGTCTTCGTCAAGGTCACCAACAACCTCATCGACCACACGAGCGAGAAAGAGATAAAGGACTTCATCCTCGGCTACCTCCTCGACCTCGAGGACAAGACCATCTACAACTTCTTCGCCGATGCGGTACGCTACTTCCGTGAGGAGTTCCTTACGCTCTTAGCTACTATCGACGTGTACTTCATGGAGGATACGGCGGGCTCGGCGTACCTGTACTACCGCAACTGCGCCGTACAAATCACGCCGGACGCAGTCAAGGCCATCGACTACCTCGACCTCGGTGGGTACGTATGGAAAGACCACATCATCGAGCGCAACTACAGCGAGTGCGACCATGACGGGTGCGACTTCCAAGTCTTCATAGGTAACATCTGCGGCAACGATGACAACAGGAGCAAGACCATGGAGAGTACCATCGGGTATATGCTACATGGATACAAGAACCTAAGCTACTCGCCGGCGGTCATCCTCAACGACGAGGTCATCAGCGACAACCCCGAGGGAGGTACCGGCAAGGGCTTGTTCATGAACGCCTTGAGTCAGATGAAGAAGCTGGTAGTCATAGACGGTAAGGCGTTTGCCTTCGAGCGTAGCTTCCCATATCAGCTCGTAAGTGCTGACACTCAGATACTTTGCTTCGATGACGTAAAGAAGAACTTTGACTTCGAGCGTCTATTCAGCGTAGTAACAGAGGGTTTGACACTGGAGAAGAAGAACAAGGACGCCATCAAGATTCCTTTTGAGAAGTCTCCGAAGATTGGTATCACCACCAACTACGCCATCAAGGGTGCGGGCAACAGCTTCGCACGCAGGAAGTGGGAGCTTGAGCTACACCAGTACTACAATAAGACGCGGACCCCACTGATGGAATTCAAGAAACACTTCTTCGCCGACTGGGACGACGACGATTGGTGCGCCTTCGATAACTACATGGTGTCCTGCCTCGGCGGCTACCTCGATACCGGCCTTGTCGAGAGCAAGTTCACCAACCTACCTATCCGTCAGCTCAGTGCCGAGACCAGCCACGACTTCATCGAGTGGTGCGGACTCATCAACGGCGAGGACAACCCTGCCTTGGAGCCATACATCAAGCTGTATAAAGACAGGCTGTACGTAGACTTCATCGAGCAGAACCCCGACTACGCACCGAACGGGAAGATGACCATCTCGCGAACCAAGTTCTACAAGTGGCTCGTAGCGTACTGCATGCACAAGTATGGCATAGTCCCGGAGGAGGGGCGCGATGCTACCGGGCGGTGGATGCGTATCCGCAACAAGCACGAGGGCGAACAGCAAAGCGAGATGTCATGGAGCTAAGAGAATACCAACGCACCATCGTCGAGCGGGCCAAGGCTATCCTTAGTGCCAAGCGGTTCGTCTACCTCGCTATGGAGGTACGTACGGGCAAGACGCTAACGAGCCTATCCATCGCTGAGGAGATGGGTGTCGAGCGCGTGCTCTTCCTTACCAAGAAGAAGGCGTTAGGCAGCATCACTGACGACGCCAACAAGCTGTGTCCAAGCTATGAGTTCTGGGCCATCAACTACGAGAGCATGCATAAGCTCCCGAAGTTGGATTGGGACCTCATCATTTTGGACGAGGCGCATACCCTTGGTGCCTTCCCTAAACCCAGCAAGCGAGCTAAGACCGTGCGCGACCTCATCCGCAACAAGTACGTCATCCTCCTGTCCGGCACCCCTACCCCGGAGTCGTACAGCCAGATGTACCATCAGGTCTATGGCATCACGGGCAGCCCGTTCCGTAAGTACAGGAACTTCTATCGTTTTTCTGACGACTACGTCGACGTGCGGGAGCGCATCATCAACGGCTTGAGTATGAAGTTCTACGACAAGGGACTGCCGAGTATCCTTACAGCAATGAAGCCGTTCATGATTAGCTTCAGCCAAAAGGAGGCGGGCTTTAAGAGCCAGCTCAACGAGCACGTACTGACGGTACCTATGGAGGGCAGGACGTACAAGCTGTGTGCGGAGCTACGCAAGCATCGCGTCATCGATGGCAAGGACGAGGTGGTCCTCGCCGATACCCCGGTCAAGCTCATGCAAAAGCTGCATCAGATGTACTCCGGTACGGTGAAGTTCGAGAGCGGCAAGGCCATGGTCTTCGACCACACCAAGGCGCAGTTCATCTACGACAGGTTCTGCCGAGATAAGATTGCCATCTTTTACAAATTCAAGGCCGAGCTCGAGGCGCTACAAAACGTGTATGGCTATGAGCTAACCACCGACCTCAAGGAATTCTACGAGGGCGATAAGAGCATAGCGTTGCAGATTGTCAGCGGGCGTGAGGGCATCAGCTTACGCCAAGCTAAGTGTCTGGTCTACTACAACATCGACTTCTCTGCCACCAGCTATTGGCAGTCGCGCGATAGGATGACGACCAAGGAGCGGGCCGAGAGTAACATATACTGGGTCTTCTCCGAGCGTGGCATAGAGAAAAAAATCTACAAGGCCGTGTCAGGTAAGAAGGACTATACGCTCAGCCACTTTCGCAGCGACGTTCTTACCTTGTAGGTAGGATGACGGAGCAACAGATTCAGACACGCCGAATCAAGGAGTTGGAGGAGCAAGGATACTATGTCATCAAGCTCATCAAGACCAACAAGAACGGCATCCCTGACCTCGTTGCTATACCTCCCGACAGTGGGGTGCTTTTCTCTGAGGTGAAGCGCCCCACTGGGGTGGTATCGAGGCTGCAAGAGTACCGCATGAAAGAGCTGAGAGAACATGGCATCGAAACAGAAGTATATCGAGGTTGAAGAACCGTATGAGATTGACGAAGCTTTTGTCGATGGTATCATGGAGGTCAAGCCCAAGCATCGCGTTCGCGTACTGAAGCAGATAAAGGATTCGCTAGAGTATTTCGAGTTCAACGAGGAGGATACCTCCGAGGCCGGTGGCCGCATCGACGGCGACCTATACTATAAGATTGAGTACTACAATATTGAGGACTGGATACCCGTCCTCCTCGCGTTTACTGTCATCGACGTTGACGACTACCTCGATATGATGGTTGACAAACAACTAATACTAGAATGAAAGAACCACCACACCACCCGAACCAAGTCAAGAGGCTGTCCGAAATCTGCTTCGCTGTATTCGACGGCGACGTCTTCACCAAGTGCCGGGAGCGCCGCTACGTTGACGCCCGCATCACCTTCGCCAAGCTCTTGCAGGAGCAGGGCTATGGGTGCAGTCATATCGCTGGCCTCCTCGGTCGTGACCACAGCACCATCATCCACTACTTCCGCAAGGGTGAGGAGCTCATAGAGGTCAACCCCTCGTTCCGCAAGAGGTTTGTCAAAGCCCGTGAAGAATATATCGGCGAAGACCCTGTGTTCTATTACTCTACGCCCGAGCTTCGCGCTAAGTTCTTGGATATGAGGGACGAGTGTGAAGACATACGCAGCAGATACAAGGCTTTGCGTGAGCGCATCGCTAACGAGAGCCGACTAGACGAGCTCATCGATATGGTCCGTATGCGCACCAAGCGTGGCACAGAGGAGGAGGTATACCAAAAGCTCAATAGGATATACAACGGACTATGAAGTGCCCCGAGTGCCGAAAGAACCTTATGTGGACCGGCGACCATGACTCTGACGAGGGTGGTCAGCCGGGCCTAAAGGTCTCTTGGCTCTGCGTCAACGAGGACTGCGAGGTCCGCGCCGTCGATGTCCATTGGCTTATCTAGTCCGTATGACTTTGCTCTTCTTCTTGTCGATGTCCTTATAGATGTACCTCTGGTAGTGGTAGTTGATATCGTTGGCGAAAGGCAGCACCCCGGCAGCACCCAACGCCTTGATAGCAAATCGTATCTGCTCCTGCTCGGCACGGGCCCTGTCTGTCCTTTTCTTTTTCATCCCGACCTCTTCGAAGGCAAGCTCACCGCCAAGGAGAGTGGCTCTAACTGCTGCACTAGCTGGACCAAACGACCTAGCGATTCCATCTAGGACCCTGTCATCGAATTGTTTTTCAGGGTTGATGTCTATGAGTGGCATCATCTTACGCTTACCGAAGCCATAGTCTTCTCCTAAAATATCTCTGTTAAGAAGCTCTACCGGGATGGCGACGGCTCCCCTACCAACTTGCCCCATTGTATTACCCAATACCAGCGTAGCCATTCCCTGTATTACTGACTCTGAAGCGCGTTCAGCAAGGTCCTTTTCTTCATCGTCATCACCATACAGTAGAGCTCCCATGGTGTCCCTCAAAGCTCCTGCAATAAATTGATAGGCGAACATCCTGCTAGTTACACCAGCCATTAGCCTTACACCATCTCGCTTACGCATCATCCCGTTACCCACCATGGCTTGTACAGCAGTACGGGACGTGACGTATTCGAATACAAGGAATCGAGTCATGTAGCTGTTGACGAACGTCCACATATTTTGCGCGACATTCTGGTCGGGACGGATGGTTCCGTTCAGCATACCTAAGAACAAGTTGTCGGTAGCGCCAGCCTTGATGGACGTGTCATCAGCCTTTGCCGTAGCCGACTCTATAGCTTGGCTGTATCTATCCATATACTCACCATTGTTCTCCGCAATCTTTTTCATATCGGGCTTCTTTCCCGTACGTTCTTCAAACTCCCGAGCGAAAGACCCGAACCAAAGGGGACGGGAAATCATCTGGTCCGGCTTAGTGATGAGGTAGTCGGCAATAGCTCCAGACCCCCTCTCTAATCGACCAAAGGTTTGGTTTATAATTTGACGGCCCTTGTTTGCAGCCTCGTTACGTATCTCAGCACGGCCCGGAGAAGTGGCGGCACGCATTTGGTCTAGACCAGAGCTTTCGAAGCGAGTGCCTTCACCACCGGGGAACAGCCTCGTTGTCTGCATGCTACCTACGTTACGGAGTATATCCGTACCGTCGTTGTTGTATATGTTTCTGTATGTCTGACCTACCCTAAAAGAGCCGGGGTCTACCCAAAGGGCATAGCTTGCGTTAGAACCTAGCTCCGCTACGGCCCGCTCTACTTGACCAAGGGTAACTTGATACCCCTTTCTTTTGATGTAGTTGAAGACCTTCGTACCTAAGCTGTCTTGGTTGACAGCCTGTACAAGCATGTCCTTTACCAATGTTTCCGACGCTTCCATAAGAAGCTTCACCATCTGTCTCTGCCTTGTATTCAAGTCTTCCAAGTCCCCCAACTTATTGACCAGCCGCTTGTTGGTGCGAACGGGCTTGGTCATGTAGTAGTCGGTGAGGACAAACTTAGCGCCACGATTTACTGATGCGAACGGGTCGAAGTTTACGGCGGGAGCCTCTTTCCCCTCACGTTCGATGAGGTTCTTAGCTCTTGTCGAAGGCATCATGTTTTTATTCATGACATCTGATAGGGCCTTATCGCTGTCTTCTCCGTACTCGTTCTCTCCCTTGAGTACTACCCGGTGCATGTACTGAGAGTACGGCATGAACGGAACGCCACGAATAACGCCAGCTACATACTGAGCTTTAGGCGTAAGCTCGTCGTTGATTTTACGAATCTCATCAGCCACAGCCAGCATCTGCTTACCACCCTGTTCCTTCTTTATGATGGCCTCAATCTCATCGGCTGTACGCAATTCAATTTGGTCTCGGATAGATTTCAATACTTCTACGGAAGCGTCGTTGTATTGACTGCTTGTGCTGACTTTCTGAGACTTCTTGATGGTGGCATCGAGAAGGTCTACTGCCGAGAAGACGCCCTTCGCACTAGGGTTAGACTCGAACTCCTTCTGCATCAGGTATGCCCCGAGCAAGAACTTAGCACGGGTAACCTTGTTGGGGTTGCGACCGAGAGACTTGATGAGTGCGTCTTGAACCTTATCCATACGCGCTTCGACAACCTGTAGGTCGGCGCGGTATGACGCCGATGCCACAGCCAAATCCTTGAACACCGCATCGAACAGTCGGGTAGACTTGAAGTCGCCCCACACTTGGTCGATATAACGGGTGGGGTTCTTACGCCCACGGCGATTGAGGCTGGTGAGCCCCGTCCTATCAATCAATCTAGCAAGGCCAGACTTATCGTTGAGCACCGACTTGACTACCTCAGCACGCTTGTTGTCAGCGTCAATCTTCTCAACCAGTACCTCCGCCATATGCGGTAGGAATCCGTTCTCGATATTGTTGGCTACGCGCAGTAGGTTCTTTAGCTCTGCGTTGTCTAAACTCTCGATGCCACTGGTCTTGATAAGCTCATTAAACTGACGGAGCAAGACGTTTTCATCCCGCGTAGGGAACTTATGTGTCAGCTCAGGGATACCCTCTACTACACCGAGGAGGAACCTCTTCTCATTCTCCCTCTCCTGCTGTAGCTCGGCCTCGTCTTTCCCCTCTGGCTCAGGGAACAGCTCGCCCTGATACTTTCGCAGCAGCTTGGCTTCGTCCTCAGTGATGACGCCAGCCTCGACCATAGCCTTTATGGTCTTGGCAATACTCACCTTCCCGCTATCGTCACGCACCTTACCATCGAAGTTCTCGAACTCAGCCAGCAACTCGTCCTTGGCGTTCAGCTCTTGGTCGATAGCATCGATGATGGTCTCAAGCTTATTGCGTAGAGATTCGCGGTTCTCTAAGTTGAGTACGGCCTTGCGCTCAGACAACTGCGTTATTACCTCGGTGTATTCTTCGAGCACCTCTTCGGGGATAGCCTCGGCGTTGATACCAGCGATAGCCCTGATGACATCGATGACATCGGTGTTGATACCCGTCTTCTCCTCCGCATACTTCAACGCCCGCTTACGCATCTTGTTGAGGTCGTTCATCCTCTTGGCGTAGTCGGCATCCATAAACACCTTGTTGGCGTACTCGACGAACGAGTTTACCGAGGCTTCGTTGAGGGGGTTGGTGCGGGCCATGCGGTTAAGCAATGCCGTAGCCTGAGCGGTAGTCAGCGTTCCGTCCTTACGCAACTTAGCTACGTCTTTAGCCAGCTCCCTATTCGCCTGAGCTATAGCTGCTGCGGTGGTCCTTGAGCTTCGGGCCATGTCCCGAATCTTTTGTTTCAACCCCGCCTTCTCTTTTGCTGAGAACCCCTTGTCGTTATCAAGCGGTCCGTTTAAGAGCCTGCCTACCGAAGGTGCTGACTTAACCCTGATGCCAAGCTGTTTCTTGACACTACGTACCATAGCCTCACGGCCTACGTCAGATGCGTCTTTATAGAACTTACTCTTCTGTAGGTACCGAAGCACATCGTTCTCCAGCCTAGCTAACGCCGCTGCATCACGCTGCTTTACGGTAGGCAACCCTTGGATATCCTTGTCCCCACGGATGCGCTCGGTGGCCTTCTTGATTACGCCTTCAATCTCTTTGATTAAGCGCGTCTCCTTGGCTTCGTAGGCATCGATAGCCTGCTGTGCTCCGGGCCTGAACTTCAGGATAGCAGCGTTAGAATATCCCCTTTCCTTAGCGAACTTAACCACAGAATACGTGGCGTCGTTCTCGGACATCTCATCGTCAAGGCTGTCCCTTTGCTCACGGGCAGACAGGTTGCTTGGAGGAATCATCCCCTCCGGGAAGTCAACAAACTCTTCCCGCATCTTTTGCAGCTCCTGCTCTACCGCCTCCTCGGCCTCGGCACGGGCCATGCTTTCCTTGGCTTCGCTCTCCCGGACCTGAGCCCGCTGCTCCATCTCCACCTTCTCGTCAGCGCGGTCTTTCGCGATGAGCTTCTTGGGGTCGACCTTACGGCCCGTCTCGAGGTTGACGATATGGAAATCGTCCATCCGTGTGCCGAACTGCTTGACACCAAAGCCATAGCGCTTCAGGTTGCGGCGCAGCTCGCCGGCTAGGCTAGACTCCTTCAAGCTTCCATTGGGGCGGAACTCATACCGCTCCACCACATCCGCCACCCGCTGCTCACGGGCCTTGGGCTGAAGCTCTGCCTGCGCCTCGCTCTGAACACGGTCGTAGTACTGGAAACGCTGGTCTTCTATGCGGAAGAAATCTTCTACCGCCCACGCCTCCGGCTCAGAACCAAAGTTTACCCTAGGGTTGAGAGCGCCCTCATCGACCAATACGATGGTTCCGTCCTCCCTCATGCCCCAACTATCGGCCCTCTTGAAGTCTCCGGGCAGAATTTCGTAGTCTGCGAAATTGCCCATGCCCTCCTTGTACGACTCCAAATACGCCTGTATCTCTCCCAGCCCTTTGGGGTAAGCCTTTTCGAGTCCATTGAGGAACTTACTCAGGACGTTCAATCCATTCGGCCCCTCCCATTGCTCGGGTTGGGTTACGTTTTCTACTACCAGATAGTCCGGGCCCTCCTCAAATACAAGCGGTACAAAGCCCTTGAGGTTTGTCTCCACGTCCCACGGGTCAAGGCTTTGATTCTGCTCCAATCCTTTGGCGTTCAGTGCAACCTTCAGCGCCCTTCCGTCCCCAAGGTCATACACCACCCGAGACGAGCCTCGTCCTATCTCACGCAACGAAAACAAGTCGAACCTCTCGGCTGCAATCCTCTGGTCCTCAACCCGCTGCTCACGAGCAGATGGAACCGGAGTACGAAGCCGAAGCGCCTCATCTACCGACTTGGTTTCAAGGTTATCTAAGAAGGTTTGCGCCTCCTTCAGTCGCAGCTCTGCGTCGCGGAGCGGTTTCCTTTCCTCTCCCTTCTTACCCTTCAGCTCCTCCTTTAGCTTATTGACTTCGGCCTTGGAGTCTTTGACCGCTTTCACGGCCTGCCGAGACAGCGCGTCTTTCCGCTGCCGCTCTACCGCCGCCTCCCGCTTGGTCATCTCCTCCACGCTGACGCCCTCGACCTCGGCTCTTTTCTTCAGGGCTTCTTCGCGGTCTTTCTTTCTGAGCTCAGCGCCCCTCTCGTTTGTTCCGTCTAACTCTCTCCTCTGCTCACCAAGATTTGCGAGCTCGTCAACTATTTCATTGAACCGAGGGGACTGAGCACCACCAGTTGCCTTGAGCTCTTCGTTAAGCTGCTTGATACGCTGGTCAATCTTTTCGAGTTCGGTAAGTTCCTTTGCTTTCTTTTTCGGAACAGGCTTCTTTTTTGTGGCAGGAGCAGGCTTTACTTTGACAGCCTTTTTTTCTGACTTCTTTCTTTCAATAACCTTCTTATCCTCTACCGGAGTGTCAACAACAGGCGCTTCAGCCTTCGCCGGTCTGTCATTCATAAGGGACTCTATCTCCGCTCTGATGCTCTCAATGGCGCTGTTAGCCTGAGCCTTCATGGACTCTGTAGCCCCAACGTCTTCTAGCTTTAGAAGCTCACGAGTAGCTTGAACCAGTTTATTGTTTAGAGTCCGAAGGGTATCCTCTTTTTTCGCCCTTTCGGCTGCGGCCTTATTCTTCGCCCGCTCCTCTCGCATCCTAGCCTCGGCCTCCCTCTTGTTGTTGACCCGCTCTTGAACGAAATTCTGCACGACGGCTTGTTCGGCAGGTGTCATCTTCAGTTCGGCGACAAGCTTGTTGACCTTGGTATTGCGTCTTGTAAGAGCGTTCTTCTGACCGCGAGTGGGCTGCTCACCCACCTCATCGGTGTACTCCAGCAGGTTTCGCACGGCAGTCTCAAGCGCACTATACTTCTCTTTGCCCACCCTCTTCCTTACGGTGGACACGGTCACCTCCTCCTCCGGTGTCACCTCCTCTACTGGGGCAGCTTCAGCTTTCTTTACCTCGGCTTCGAGCTCTTGAATTGAAGACTCGATATCGGCTACAGCCTTCTTTTTACTATCTCTCTCTTTCCTTCCTTTCTTCTTCTCCTCACGAGCTTCGAATGCCTTCAGGTCGCGCTTGGCCTCGGCCAACTTTTTCTTTAGACCTTTCAGCTTCTCTTTCTCTTCGGCTAAAGCCTCTTTCGTTTTGGCTACGTCATCAACCGGGACCTCCGGTGTCACCTCCTCTGCCTTCTTCTTCTCGCCACGCAGCTCTGCAATTTCGTCTCGCAAGGCAGCACGCTTGGCGTCAGCTTCCTCAACCAAGTCAGCGATATACTCCTTCAGCTCCTCGCCTTCGAATACTTTCTTGGCGTCCTTCTTGTCCTTGTCAAGCTTCTTGGTAATAGCAGCCTGCTTCTTTTTGATGTCAGCCAGACCCGCCTCCTTACGCTTTTTCTCAGCGATGGGCTCCAGCTTAGACATGGCCTCTTTGATGCCGGGCTTAGCGTCTTCTCGAGCCTGCTCTAGACGAGCGACTTCTTTCTCCGCATCCCGCTCTAACTTGGCTACGCGCTCAGCCTTGTCAGTATCAGACAGCTTCTTCGCCTTCTTGACATCGCGAATCTTTTTCTCGATAGCCTTAAGGTTACTGTCACCAACATCTTTGAAAAGACGACGCATAGCAACAGAGAATAAACTCCCGTCTCCCTTGCCAGATTCTTCTAGCAAAACAAACAGGTCTGAAAACAAGTCGTTGGATTGACCAACAGCCTTACGCCTAAGCTCCTGAATGCGACCGATAGCAGCGTCAACTTCCGTCTCCGCCTTGACCTCACCGGCAGCCTCCTCAGTGACTTCAATACCACCCACGTCCTCAGACGTAATGGCCTCACCGCGCTCAACCTTGCCAGCCAGAATCTCCATGGCGTCAAGGACAGCTTGGTCACCCTCAGACCAAGAGGCGCCCAGCTTACGACCGAGTACGCTCTCGATTAAATTCTTGATGGCAACCTTAATCTTTGCCTTTACCTGTGGCCCGAGACCACTGTATCCACTTGCGATATAACTAAAGACCTCAGCCAAAGCTTCCTCGCTGATGTCCTGCTGGTCATACTGAGTAAGGAACCTATCGATACGGTTCTTCAAAACCGACTTCGGAGGCAACGCCTTAGCAATGGTGTTCAGAAGCACCTTCGCCTTAGCCTGAGCATCGGGGTCGCCGTCTTTAATCTGCTCCAAGAAGATGGCATGGAACGCCTCGTGGAAAGCAGTACGGCTGTTGGCACGGCTGAGGTTGATGTGTATAGTCTTTCCCTGTGTGTCAGAGATATATGTTCCCCTACCCCTCATACCTGTAGCTGCCTCGTACTGCAACTGCGTTTGGTGGGCGATAACCTTGATGTCTGGGATGAGAGACTTGAGCGAGGTAAGGACGTTGTTGGCTTGGTCGACAACGCGCTGCTGCTTCTTGGTCAGGTCGGACCCCTCCTGCCTTTCCACGTTCACACCAGCCTCGGTGGTCTCGGTCCTATCGGGCGTACCCTCAGCCGCAAACGCCGCCTCGAGCTCGGCTGCCTCCTCCTCAACCGCCGCTTCCTCCTCGGTTGCCGTCTCCGATTCTACAGCGGGCTTGAGTAAAGCTTCAAGACCCTGCTCATCCATGAGTATGGACCGGCGCAACTCCCCTTTGAAAGAATCGATTACGCCAGCTTTCTCAAGCTGGTCTATAATCTGTGTCGCACGTTGGTAGCCGATTTTAAATTTCCTCTGGATAAAGCTTGAACTAGCCTCGCCAGATTCAATGATTCGCCTTGCTACATCTTCAAATAAAGAGTCGCGCTCTACTTCTTCCTCTTCGGCAAGCTCTTGCTCGTCTTGTACTTGGCCTCCCACTTCTGGGCCAGCTTCGGTTTCGTCGCGTGTAGGAACCTCCTCTTGGGTAGTGCCCTGCTCTACGGAGTCAATGAATGCGTCCCTTTCTGCCGTATGGCTGTCTAGCTCATCCTTAGCAGCCTGCTCTTGCTCTGTACCCTTAGCCGCTTGATACGCGTCCTGAAGCCTATTCGTCTCATCGTTAAACTCAGCAGCCTTGTCGAGCTGCTCCTCGGACATAAGGTTGGACACATAGTTTAGACGGGGCCTAAGCACGTCGTCCTTTGCCCTCTGTATCTCTTCCTTGGTAGCACCCTGTTCTTCTAGCTCGGACACCCGGGCCAAAGCCTTGTCGTATTCCGCCTTAGACTTTCGTACGCGACGCTGTTGCAGGCGGTCGCGCATACGGTCTACTAGTCCTTTCTTTTCGTCTTCTGGGGCGGCTTCGGTTTCGTCGCGTGTAGGAACCTCCTCTGTGCTTTGCTCTTGAATGGCATCTGCTATCTCTTCTTGTTGGATTACTAGGTCGTCGATTTGGCTTTGCAACCTCTTCTGAAATGGCTTGGCCGTACCATTCATGCGGCGCTCCAGCTCCTGCTTACGAACCTCAAGGGCAAGGGCCTTCTTCTTCTGCTCAGAAGACATGCCCTCTACATCGCGGATTCCGTCGAGGGCTTGAACCGTACTCTCGTATCCGTTCAAAGCTTCCTTGGCCTGCTTACCCGTGAGCTCCCCTTGGTTGACAAGGTTCTTGAGGTGAGCAGCAATCATAGGCTTGGTAGCACCACGGTTGCCGGGGTCGGATAAGAAGTCAAGGATAGCTACCTGCTCGTCGCTAAGACTGGCATAGTCAGCCTTTTGGAAAGCCGCGCCGACCGCTGCTGGGGTACCGAGAACGAAAGAACCGACCGCCTCTTGAGCACCGGCGTTGACGACCTGACCAAGCATTTCGTTAAGCGCCGGAGTATCTAAATCTGGGTTGTCGCTGACAGCGTTCCAAACTTCTTTGGCTCCGATATCGGCAATCTCTTGAGCCATACCCGTCTCAAACTCTGCGGCACCAGCGTTACCTATGGTGAGTAGGCCACGGGCTATAGCGTTGTTTACCTCGAGGGCAACGGTTTCCCTAAACGACCTTTGGCCCACGCCGAGAGAACCTTTACCCAACGCCTTCATCAACCAGTAACTGGCAAAACCTTTGTTCTGCATCACGTTGCGGAACCCGATGTTTTCCAATACCGAAACGGTAGCGCCGAGGGGTACCTTGAGCAAGAGCTTGTCCTGCTCAGTGACGCCACGCAACTCCGGGTTGTCACGGAACTCTTGGTCTACGTGGTCGGTGACCTGACCGAACATACGGGCGGTACGAGAAGCAGCCTTAAACCCTGTCGTAAACAACTTCTTTCCGAGACCAACGAAAGCAGGTATCGACTCGATGGCACCAAGGATGGAGCCACCCCACCAATTCTGCTGAGCCATCTCATAGGCGTAAGGAGTCTTTTGGTCCTCACCCGTAGCCCACATGATGCCCTTATAAACTTCTTCCCCTAGTCCTTCTCCAATAAAATCTTTACCATCTTCATCAATCAATAGACTCTCCTCCAGCTCTTTGCCCCCATACTTCTGCGCCTTGCGCATATCGTCAAACATCTTCATGTCGACGTCGTGCCTTAAGTCGTCGGGTAAACCCTCGTACCAGCTATCAAAATCTTTTGTTGCTTCCTCAGAGATGGTCCCGCCCATGTCGTCATAGGTCTGAAGGAACTGCGCACCGTAGTTTTCGTGGTTGCGCATATCAATCAAGAGACCGGGAGAGGCGGCGTCCAAAACAAAGTCCGTCATACCCCGCGCCATAATGGCTGTACCCCGAGACAACGCTGTCTTTACAAGTCCGGGCAAAGTGGAGATGCCACCTTGTACCTCTACGAACTCTGCTGCCGCACGGTTAATCTCTTGGTTGGCGTATAGCAGCCGTTGACTTTGGTTCTGAAGTTGACCGCGTAAATCTTGGATGCCCTGAAGTTCAGCGTTG
>Ga0206125_10001408_pt1 | contig 28236 bp, 24 predicted proteins | sample Helgoland_Spring_4_FD_148598 | JGI IMG/M metagenome (GOLD analysis project Ga0206125, IMG submission 148598) | Pelagic subsurface seawater microbial communities from Kabeltonne, Helgoland, North Sea - Helgoland_Spring_Bloom_20160331_1 | ecosystem: Environmental > Aquatic > Marine > Epipelagic ... | reverse complement strand
TATATAATAACGGAAACCTTTCAAGAGATTTCACATATATAGATGATGTTGTTTTAGGTGTTGTGTCTACTTTAATTAAGGACTCAAAAAGTAATAAATTGTATCAGCTGTATAATATTGGAAATAACAATCCAGTAAAACTTCTTGATTTTATATCAGAAATAGAGAAAAATATAAATAAAACTGCAAAAAAAGAAATGTTGCCAATTCAAGATGGTGATGTGTTTCAAACCTATGCAGATGTCTCTGAATTTATGGAAGAGTTTGATTATTTGTCAACTACCACTATTAAGAAAGGAGTTGCTAAATTTGTTAGCTGGTTTATTAATTATAATATTAATTAAAAAATCTAAAATAATTCCATTTTAAAACTATGCATTTAAGATGCGGTACTAATTTTTTTAAAGATGATTTGGATATTCATATTTATTATGTAAAGCTAAATTAAAATTTTTTAAAAACTAGAAGAAAAAAACATTTATATCATTTTAAATAATATATTTGCAAACGATAAAGAAAATTATAAAATATGCTAAATACCATCTTCATTAAAAATAAGATAACTTTTTTTTGTGTCTTCCTAACCCTTTCTATGTTTTATCATCATGTCTGTCAAATAGTTCTTAAACAAATTTATTAATTATTTAGATTATTTGATTCTAGTTATTTGTTAACAAATTATTAAATCAATTATTCACTATTAGACGAATAATTAAATTTTATTAAATTTACTAGATAAATGCGTACAATGAATTCTAATAACGATAAAGTTAAACATTACATCATGCATCATAAATTCTTACCATATACATTTGTTATTATCTCTATCTTGTTTTCAACAATTTCTTTCTCTCAAACAGAGCAAGATGTAATTTCAGAAGCCAACCGATTGGAAATTAATTCTAGAGAGAAAGCCATCAGTGAATTAGCAGCTAGAGGTATTAGTGAGTCTCAAGCAAAAGAAATGGCTCAGTTAAGAGGGATAGATTTTGATATTTTCCTTGATAATTACTTAAAAAACAACAATGATGGTTTAAAAACTGCAAAAACAAATATTTCTAATGATGTAGTAACTGATTTAAAAGTAACATCTGCTCCAGTAGTTGTAGCTGTTCCACCAATACCAAAAGTAGTGGTTGAAAAGGATATTAAAAATTATTTCGGATATGATATTTTTGTAAACAACCCTTTTGGTCAAAAAGAGTATTTGTTAGGAAATATTGATGAAGGTTATATTTTAGCACCTGGAGATGAGTTAAGAATCACTGTTTTTGGAGACAATAATCTTGAATTTGTTTCTAAAATAGATTTAAATGGAAATATATCCTTTCCAAACTTAGGTGTCTTTTTTGCTGCAGGGAATTCCTTTGCAACTGTAAAAAATAGATTAAAAATATTTTTAGGAAAATACTACAGCGGGTTATTATCATCACCCAATCGTACATTCTTAGATGTTTCTCTAACTCAGATTAGACCTGTAAAAGTATCTGTTCTTGGTAATGTAAATACTCCAGGCCCACATTTGGTTAACGGACTTGCAACAGTCTTAAATGCATTGTATGCTTCAGGAGGTATAAGTACCTCAGGTACATTAAGAGATGTTAAAGTGTACAGAAATAACAAACTTATAAAAACGATTGACCTATACGATTATATTACGCAAGGAAATATAGATCAAGATATTAGACTAACTAACAATGACATTTTATTTGTAGGCTCTCGTTTGTCATCAGTTACCCTAAGAGGGACTGTTAAAAAATCTGCTATTTATGAATTAAGACCAAATGAAACCTTACAAGATTTAATTCAATATTCTGGAGGTTTGCCCGTTGGAGCTTCTCTAAATAATGTGAATGTATCTCGAATAAAGCCATTTAAAGATCGCGAGCAGGAGTTAGTGTTTGATCGTTTTTTAACAACCATTAATTATTCAGATTATAAAAATAATAAAAAACAAAACTTTATTTTAACAGACGGTGATGTTGTAAATGTGAAAACTATTTTAAGCAAACAAAAAAATAATGTTACTATCTCAGGAAATGTATATGCCCCAGGAACATTCGCTTTGAATGTTTATAAAGATCTTAAAACGTTAATTTTAGATGGCGCAAAAGGTCTAAAACCAAATACATATTTAGATAAAATAGATATTAATAAAGAAGATGAGAACGGAACCCTTTCTTATAAAACCTTCAACTTACAAAATATTTTAAATGGAGACATTAAAGTTATATTAGATGAAAATGATCAAGTTAAGATTTATTCTTTAGCTGAAGTAGAGGGGTCGAAAACCGTATCAATATCTGGATATGGTGTCAGGGGCAAAACGGTTACTATTAGAGAAAACCTTTCTTTATTTGACTTAATTTTTCAATCCGTTTCTTATGATGAATTAGAGTTTCAATCTAAAGTATTAACAAGTCGTTTAGATTTAAAGAGATTTGATGAGCAGACCGGTTTGTTCAATTTAACTCAATATAGTTTAGATAGGCTAGAAGATTTAAAAGCTACCTATTTAATGCCAAAAGATGAGGTTGTGTTATACACCAAGTCTGTAACTCAAGACATCACACCTACTTATAAAGTTTTAGGAAAGGTTTCTAGTCCAGGTGAGTTTTCTTTAGGGAATACAACCTATGTTGAAGATGCCATTCTAATAGCAGGAGGTTTTTTAGATGTAGCAAATCAAACATTTGTAAACATCAATCGCATAGATAGAGATTTAGAGAAAGGAACATATTCTAAATTGAATATATATCAGTTAGATATAGATTATATGTTAGGGAATAAAGATAAACCATCTAACCCCTTTATTTTAGAAAATAAAGACATCATAACTGTTACTTCACCTATCAGAGCATTAGGTCAACCAACTGTTTCTGTTCAAGGAGAGGTTAACTATCCTCAATCAATTATTATAGAGAATGATAAGGTAGCATTGGAGGAAATGATTGATTTAGCAGGTGGTTTGACTGTTAATGCTAACATAATTAGTTCTTACATTATAAGAGATGGTGCTAAGCTATATTTGGAACTTAATAAAAAATTAGATTATAAAGCGACTACTCTTATAGATAATGATGTTTTAGTAATCGGTTCTAATCTAGAGATAATATCAACCAGTGGTGGGATTTTGAATCCGACAAATTTTGTTTGGAATAAAGGAAAGAGAGCTAAATATTATATTAGAAAATCTGGTGGTACTAAGAAACGGATTGAAAGCATGGAAGTAAGACAAGCTAATGGAAAAACAGAAAAAATAGGCTTGTTTAAAAACCCAACTATATATCCTGGATCACAAATAATAGTCACTGAAAAACCAGCAAAAACTAATGATGATAGTTTGAATAAATTTTTCGATGACTTTATTAGGATATTCTCAGTTGTAACTGGCGCTTTTACAACCCTTATCTTAGCTAAAAATTTATAGGTATGAATAGTTCTCAACAACCACATATAGAATCAGAAGACCAGATAGACATCATTGCCCCAATTTCTAAAGTTTGGGCGGGTAGAAAATTTGTTATAAAATCAGCTATCATTGCAGCCGTTATTGGTGTTCTAGTTGCTATATCTACTCCAAATACGTATACAGCTTCTTCCATGTTTACTCCAAACTCTAGTGCTAGTTCACCTGAAGGTTCTGGTGGCTTAAAAGGATTGGCTTCATTAGCAGGTATCAATATTGGTTCTTTGACAGAGGGTAGCAAAGAAATTTCACCCATGTTGTATGGAAAGATTTTGGAAAGTTACACCTTTAAGAAAACACTGTTAGATGCTCCTCTAAAAAATTTACAGGAAGTAACCTCCCTTAGAGGTTATTTTGAACAAGAATTCTCATCATTTTCTTTTTTTAGAACTATTGTAAAATATACCGTTGGTTTACCATCAATAATTATTAAATGGTTTAAACCTGATACAAAAGAAACTACAATAGACTTTGAAGGAATTAAAACTATTTCTAAGGAAGAGTTTGAATATTTTGAAATTATTGATAAAATGTTAACATTAGAAGTTAATGAAACAGACGGTTATCTAGAGATATCAGCCATAAGTAAACTTCCTCAATTAACTGCTCAGTTGGTAAAACACTCTGAAAATATTTTACAAAATGAAATTATTGCCATAAAAACTAAATCTAGTTTAGAATTATTAACCTACCTAGAAGAACAATATATGATTAAAAAAAATCTTTTAATTAAAGCACAAGACAACTTAGCCAATTTTAAAGATAGAAATTTAAATATTTCTAGAAGTAGTTTTTCTAATACACAAACCCGTTTTGAAACAGAGCTTGAAATAGCAAGATCTGTATTTCAAAATGTAGTTACTCAATTAGAACAAGTTAAATTACAAGTTGCCAAAGATACCCCAGTGTTCTCATTTTTAAAGCAAGTTGTAGTTCCAACAGAAAAATCTGCTCCAAAAAGTATTTTGATAGTTTTAATTTTTATTTTTTTAGGATTAGTTTTTGGAATTAGTTATTTATTATTAAATGAAACATTTTTAAATATCATTAAAGAAATTAAAAACAACTAATTATAAATCAACATATGCAATTTACATTAAAAAATAGTTATCAACAAAACCTTTACTATTCTAGATAAGTTAAATACAAATAGCTAAATGAATATAACAATTATTGGATCTGGATATGTTGGACTGGTCTCTGGGACGTGTTTTGCAGAGATGGGAAATAGAGTTACTTGCGTAGATATTGACCTTGTTAAAATTGAAAAATTAAACCAAGGAATAATTCCAATTTTTGAACCTGGTTTGCAGACCATGGTTTTAAAAAATATGGAACGCAAAAACTTATTTTTTACTACGGAATTGAGTGAAGCGTTAAAAAATTCTGAAATTGCTTTTATTGCCGTTGGAACTCCTATGGGTGAAGATGGTTCTGCAGATTTGAAATATGTATTGGCTGTTGCAAAATCGATTGGGCAATCGATGCAAAAAAGATTGATTGTAGTTGATAAATCTACTGTGCCCATTGGAACAGCTGATAAAGTAAAGTTAATAATTCAAAACGAACTAGATTTACGGTATTCTGATTTAGAGTTTGATGTGGTGTCTAACCCAGAGTTTTTAAAAGAGGGAGCAGCTATCAATGATTTCATGAAACCAGATCGAGTAGTAATTGGAGCAGATTCTGAGATAGCCTTTAAAAAAATGAAGGCATTATATAGCCCTTTTTTTAGAACCCATGATCGTTTTATCACCATGGACATACGTTCTGCCGAAATGACAAAATATGCAGCTAATGCAATGTTGGCAACAAAAATATCTTTTATAAATGAAATTGCTAATATTTGTGAAATGGTAGGTGCAGACGCCAATCAAGTTCGCATCGGAATTGGTTCGGATAAAAGAATAGGGTATAGCTTTATTTATCCAGGTGTAGGTTATGGTGGTTCTTGTTTTCCAAAAGATGTTAAAGCGCTCACAAAAATAGCAAAAGAACATAATTATGATGCAAAATTAATCACTTCAGTCGAAGAAGTAAATGATGCTCAAAAATTTGTAATTGCTCAAAAAATAGTTAATCGTTTTGGTGAAAATTTATTTGGCTTTAACTTTGGTATTTGGGGTTTGGCTTTTAAGCCAGGAACTGACGACATGAGAGAATCTCCAGCTATTTATGTGATTAAAGAGCTAGTAAAAAGAGGTGCTAAAATTAAAGCTTATGATCCTAAAGCTGTTAATGAAGCTAAAGAACATTATTTAAAAGGAATTCCAAATATAACATATGTATCATCGAAATATGACGTATTAAAAGATTCAGATGCATTAGTTTTACTTACCGAATGGAAAGAGTTTCGTTCACCTGATTTTGAAGAGATGAAAACACAATTAAAGACGTCGGTTATATTTGATGGTAGAAATCAATATATTTCTTATAATCTTGATGATATAGGTATAGAATACTATAGAATAGGAAAATAAAAAAAAATGAAAGAAAAAATTGCAATTATAGGTTTAGGCTATGTTGGTCTTCCTTTAGCTATTGAGTTTGGGAAAAAGCTCCCAACCTTAGGATTTGATATCAATCAGGCTAGGATTGAGGATTTAAAAAAAGGAATTGATCATACCCATGAAGCTACACCAGAGCAATTAAGAAGTGCTAAACAGCTTACTTTTAGTGCAAACATTAATGACATTAAAGAGTGTAATATCTATATAGTAACAGTTCCAACCCCTATTGACGAATTCAAAACACCTGACTTAAACCCATTAAGAGGTGCCTCTAAAATGCTTGGTGAGATCCTTAAAAAAGGAGATACTGTTATTTATGAGAGCACTGTATATCCAGGCTGTACTGAAGAGGTTTGTGTCCCTTTATTAGAACAAGCAAGTGGCTTAATTTTTAATACGGATTTTTACTGTGGATATTCGCCAGAGAGAATAGTCCCAGGAGATAAGGTAAACACCTTAACTACCATTAAAAAAGTAACATCAGGATCAACTCCTGACATTGCTACTTTTGTAGACGATTTATACAGTTCAATTATTACCGCAGGTACTTTTAAGGCCGCAAGTATGAAAGTAGCAGAGGCAAGTAAGGCCATTGAAAATGCACAGCGTGATGTTAATATATCGTTTGTAAATGAATTGGCTTTAATATTTGATAGAATGGATATAGACACTCAAGATGTCCTTGACGCTGCCAGTACTAAGTGGAATTTTCTGAAGTACAAACCAGGTCTTGTTGGAGGACACTGTATCAGTGTAGACCCATATTACTTGGCATATAAAGCAGAAAATCTTGGCTATCATCCAGAAGTGATCCTTAGTGGTAGGCGTGTAAACGATAACATGAGCACTTTTGTAGTAAACAAGATGATCAAAATGCTTATTAAAGCTGGTAAACGAATAATGGGCTCTAAAATTTTAATACTAGGAGTTACTTTTAAAGAGAATTGTCCAGATATCCGTAACTCAAAAGTCGCAGATGTGCATAATGAATTAAAAGAATTTGGATTAGAAGTTGATGCTTACGATTATGAAGCTGAGCCTGCAGAAGTAAAAGAGGAATATGGAATACATCTTATAGATGAGATTAAAGAAAAATATGACGGGATATTATTGGCAGTTTCGCATAATAAATTTTCATTGTTAGATATTGAAACTTTAAAGAAGGATTCAAAAAGTATTGTTTATGATTTAAAAGGATTTCTTCCAAGAAATTTAGTTGATTCAAGATTATAAAATAGATGAAAAATATACAAATGGTTGACCTTAAAGGTCAATACAATAAAATTAAAGATCAAATTGATACTGCTGTGATTCAAACGATAGAATCAACCAGTTTTATAAATGGCCCAATTGTAAAAGAATTCGCTAATTCGTTAGAAGATTACTTAAATGTAAAGCATGTAATTCCTTGTGCTAATGGTACTGATGCTCTTCAAATAGCACTCATGGCCTTGTCTTTAAAACCTGATGATGAGGTTATCTGCCCTTCTTTTACATATGTAGCAACTGCGGAAGTAATATCTCTTTTGGGATTAACCCCTGTAATGACGGATGTAAATCCAGAAACTTTTAATATAACTGCTGATATAATTAGACCTCACATAACTAGTAAAACTAAAGCAATAGTTCCTGTTCACCTTTATGGACAATCCTCAGATATGGAAGGTATTATGGATTTAGCAAAGGAGTTTGGTCTGTATGTAATTGAAGACAACGCTCAAGCAATAGGTGCTAAATATACTTTTAGTGATGGGACTGTAAAAAGTACAGGGACTATTGGTCATATAGGCATAACTTCTTTTTTTCCATCGAAAAATCTAGGCTGCTATGGTGATGGGGGGGCAATGCTTACAAATGATGATGAAATTGCTAAAAATCTTAAAATGATAGCAAATCATGGTCAAGAGGTCAAGTATTATCATAAAGTTACAGGTTGTAATTCTAGATTAGATTCAATTCAAGCTGCAATCTTAAATATTAAATTAAATCATTTGGATAGTTATTCTTTTTCAAGAAATAAAATGGCTAAAAATTATGATGAAAATTTTTCAGAAATCTCAGAATTATCGATACCAAAAAGACAATATAATTCAACACATGTATTTCACCAATACACACTAAAGATTCTACCCGAATTAAGAAATTCTCTGATTGATTTTTTAAAGGAAAATAATATTCCAGTGATGATTTATTATCCGGTTCCACTTTATAAACAAGAAGCATTTAGCAGCTATGTAAATAGTGATTTTAAGATAGCTAATGTCGAACAACTCTGTAATACTGTTTTTTCACTACCTATTCATACAGAAATTGAAAATTCATCTCAAGAATTCATTATTCAAAAAGTAAAAGAGTTTTTTAATAAATTATAAAATGGATACAAAACATTATTTCGTTCACGAAAGTTCCTATGTTGATGAGCCTTGTCAAATAGGTAAAGGGACAAAAATTTGGCACTTTTCACATGTTATGAAATATTCAGTAATTGGAGAAAATTGTAATATTGGTCAAAATGTTGTGGTTTCTCCAGATGTTCAATTAGGAAATAATGTTAAAATTCAGAACAACGTGTCGGTGTATACTGGAGTAGTTTGTGAAGATGATGTGTTTTTGGGTCCCTCCATGGTTTTTACCAACGTAATAAACCCACGAAGTGGCGTTGTGCGTAAAGAAGAATACATGAAGACTGTAGTTAAAAAGGGAGCGTCTATTGGTGCTAATGCAACTATCGTGTGTGGCAACAATATTGGGAAATATGCATTTATTGGGGCTGGAGCAGTAGTCACAAAAGAAGTTCCAGATTATGCATTAGTAGTGGGCAATCCGTCAAAAAATATTGGATGGATGAGTGAGTTTGGAGAGCGTTTAAATTTTGATACTACAGGAATAGCAATTTGTGATAATACAGGTTTAAAATATAAATTAAGTAATAATTTAGTTCATAAAATAGATGAATAAAAATTTTGCATTGATAGGAGCTTCAGGTTACATCGCTCCTAGGCATTTACAGGCAATAAGAGACACAAATAATAATTTAGTGGCAGCACTCGATCGTTTTGATAGTGTTGGAATAATGGATAGTTATTTTCCCAATGCTAACTTTTTTGTTGAACCAGAAATTTTTGACAGGCATATTGAAAAGTTGAAATTTGATAAAGGAATAAATCTAGATTATGTAAGTATTTGTACACCAAATTACTTACATGATTCACATATTAGAATGGCGCTCCGTAGAGAAGCAGATGCTATCTGTGAAAAGCCACTAGTTTTAAATCCTTGGAATCTAGATGCACTTCAAAATATGGAAAAAGAGTCTGGACAAAGAGTTTGGAATATTCTTCAATTAAGATTGCATAAAAGTATTATTGAATTAAAAGCAAAGGTTGATTCAGCCCCAAAAGATAAAGTTTTTGATATTGACCTTACTTATTTAACTTCAAGAGGGAATTGGTATTATACATCTTGGAAAGGTGATGCTGATAAATCAGGAGGTATAGCTACAAACATTGGGGTTCATTTTTATGACATGCTTTCATGGATTTTTGGAAGTGTTAAGAAAAATGATGTTCATGTTCAAACACATGATAGAGCATCAGGTTACTTAGAGTTTGATAAAGCTAGAGTTCGTTGGTTTCTATCAATTAACTATGATGTTTTACCAAAAGAGATTAAAGAAAAAGGACAAAGAACTTATAGGTCAATTACAATTGAAGGAGAAGAGCTTGAATTTAGTGGTGGTTTTACGGACTTACACACAAAAGTATATAAAGGAGTATTAGAAGGAAATGGTTATGGTTTAGAAGATGCTAGGCAGGCAATTGAAATTGTTCATAATATTAGAAATGCGAAGCCAATTGGTTTAAAAGGAGATTATCATCCTTATGCTTCGAACCCATTGGTTAAACACCCTTTTAAAAAATGATAGATAATCTAAAAATTGCTATTATTGCAAGCTTAGAAGCAGGAAAAGTAATCATGGAAGTTTATGATACAGCTTTTGACATTGAAATAAAAGATGATAAATCGCCACTAACTGAAGCAGATAAAAAAGCTAATGATGTTATAAATTCATATTTAGTAAATACAGAAATTCCAATTATTAGCGAGGAAAACAAACAAACAGATTATGTTACAAGAAAGAACTGGACTACTTGTTGGGTTGTCGACCCTGTAGATGGAACAAAGGAGTTTATAAAACGAAATGGCGAATTTACCGTAAACATTGCATTAGTTACAAATGGTAAACCAGAATTAGGTGTTATATATGTGCCAGCAACAAAAACAATTTATGTTGCAAACGTTAAAACGAAGACAGCTTTTAAAACACAGTTAGAATCGCATGACGCTTCTGCAGAAGAAGTAATTAAATTAGCAAAATTATTAATACCAAAAACACTAAGGTCTAATCCTGTTAAAGTAGTAGGTAGTCGTTCGCACATGAGTGAAGAAACATTGAATTTTGTTGAAACCATAAAAAAAGAAGGAAAAAATGTTGAAGTGGTTTCAAAAGGAAGCTCGTTAAAATTCTGTTTAGTTGCAGAAGGACTTGCAGATGTATATCCAAGATTTGCACCTACAATGGAATGGGATACTGCAGCAGGGCAAGCAATTTGTAACGCTGTTGGCATAGATGTAATTTCACAAGAAACAAATGAATCTTTATTATACAACAAAGAAAGTTTGTTAAATCCCTGGTTTTTAGTCTCTAAATAATATGGGGAAATTAAAAAAATCATCCCATATTAGGAGTATTCTAAAAGGAGTATCTTGGCGAGTGTTAGCAACAACAGACACTATTTTAGTTGTGCTATTAATTACTTGTCTTTTAGGAGAGTGTAGTCTAGAAAATGCAGTTAAAATTGGCGCATCAGAGTTTTTAATAAAATTAATAATATTTTATTTTCACGAAAGAGTTTGGTTAAGACAATTAGGTAAACAAGCATCAACAAATAAAGAAATTGTTAAAAAATCTATTTCTTGGCGTTTTGTTGCAACAACAACAACGTTTATTATATCAGGCATAGTATTAAATAGTTTTGATGAATTAGCGCTATATATATCATTAACAGAATTATTTACAAAATTCGCACTATATTACGTTCATGAAAAAATATGGTTAAAATTACCTTTAGGAAGAATTAGAGCCTTTTTTTTAGGTAGTAAATAAATATTATGGAAGAAAATATCATATCACATAATTTCCAAGTTTCAAAATCAGACAGACAGGCAAGTAATAAGCATAAATCTTTCTTACTTTGGTTTACAGGGCTTTCAGGTTCTGGTAAATCAACGATTGCTAACGTTGTTGAGCAAGAATTATTTAAACTAGGTATTAAAACCTATATACTTGATGGAGACAACATAAGAAAAGGAATAAATAAGGATTTAACATTTGTTCCACAAGATCGAACAGAAAACATAAGAAGAATAGCAGAAACAGCGAATCTAATGGTAGATGCTGGCTTAGTAACATTAGCAGCATTTGTTTCTCCTTATAAAAAAGACAGAGAGAATATTAAAAATATTGTCAAAGGTGTTAATTTTATCGAAGTTTATATAAACACTAGTTTAGAAGAGTGCGAGCAAAGAGATGTAAAGGGTCTTTATAAAAAGGCTAGAGCTGGTGAAATCAAAAACATGACTGGAATTTCTGCACCTTACGAAGCGCCAGAAAACCCAGATATTGAAATTTTAACAAAAAATAAAACAGTTGAAGAAGCGGTACATGATATTATGACTTACATAAAACCAAAACTAAAATTAGAGCAATGAGTAAATATTACTTAAATTATTTAGATGAATTAGAAAGTGAAGCAATCTTTGTTTTACGTGAAGTTTGGGCACAATTTGAAAACCCAGTTATAATGTTTTCAGGAGGGAAAGACTCTATTTTAGTAACACATTTAGCTAAGAAAGCTTTTTATCCTGCTAAAATACCATTTCCATTAATGCACGTAGACACAGGACATAATTTTCCTGAAACTATTCAATTTAGAGATGACGTTATTGAAGATTTAGGCATAAAACTAATTGTTGGTTCTGTACAAGAATCTATAGATGATGGTCGTGTAGCAGAAGAAAAAGGTAAAAATGCAACACGTAACGCACTTCAAATAACAACGCTTTTAGATGCGATAGAATCTAATAAAATAGATTGTGCTATTGGCGGAGGAAGACGTGACGAAGAAAAAGCAAGAGCAAAAGAACGTTTCTTTTCGCACCGTGATGACTTTGGACAATGGGATCCTAAAAACCAAAGACCAGAATTATGGAACATCTTTAATGGGAAGCATTTTGAAGGAGAACACTTTAGAGCATTTCCTATTAGTAACTGGACAGAAATGGATGTTTGGAACTACATAAAAAGAGAGAATATAGCAATTCCATCTTTATATTTTGCGCACGAACGTCAAGTGGTTTGGAGACAAGACACATGGATTCCAAATTCAGAGTTTTTAGTCCTAGAAGAACATGAAGAAGTAGTAATTAAAAAAATTCGTTTTAGAACTCTAGGAGATATTACAATTACAGGAGGAGACGAATCTGAAGCAGATACATTAGAGAAAATTGCTATAGAAGTTGCAGGAATGCGCAATACAGAAAGAGGAAACAGAAGTGATGATAAACGTTCTGAATCTGCAATGGAGGACAGAAAACGCCAAGGATATTTCTAAAGATTAATTTGCTATTCCTGCGTAAGCAGGAATCTATTCAATAAAAAAACAAAAATGTTAGATAACAATCAATTATTACGTTTTACAACAGCAGGAAGTGTAGATGATGGAAAGAGTACTTTAATAGGTCGGTTATTATATGATTCTAAATCTATATTCGAAGATCAAATAGCGGCCATTACTAAAACAAGTGAAAAAAAGGGACATGATGGTTTAGATTTAGCCTTATTTACTGATGGTTTAAAAGATGAGCGTGAACAAGGTATTACTATAGATGTAGCCTACATGTACTTTACAACACCTAAGCGTAAGTTTATTATTGCCGATACACCTGGACACATACAATATACCAGAAATATGGTTACAGGAGCATCTACTGCAAATGTAGCGACTATATTAATCGATGCCAGACACGGTGTAATAGAACAAACTAAAAGACACTCTTTCATAGCATCCTTACTCCATATTCCTCATCTTATTGTATGTGTCAATAAAATGGATTTGGTTGATTTTTCAGAAGAAGTTTACAATAAAATTGTAAAACAATTTGAAGAATTCTCGTCCAAGTTGGTTGTTCAAGATATTCGTTTTATTCCAATCTCTGCTTTACTTGGAGATAATGTTGTAAATCGTTCAGAAAATATGGATTGGTATCAAGGTGCCTCTCTATTAAATACTCTAGAAACTATGCATATTAGTAGTGATGTAAATAATATTGATGCTCGTTTCCCTGTTCAAACTGTTTTGAGACCACAAAGTGAAGAACATCGGGATTACAGAGGTTATGCTGGTAGAATAGCTAGTGGAGTTTTTAGAAAAAATGATGAGATTGTTGTTTTGCCCTCTGGTTTTACTAGTAAAATAAAATCAATCAATATTTTTGATACAGAGTTAGAAGAAGCATTTGTGCCAATGTCAGTTTCTATTACGTTGGACGATGATTTAGATGTAAGTAGAGGAGACATGATTGTAAGATCTAATAATGTACCAGATTTATCTCAAGATATTGATATTATGATCTGTTGGCTCAATGATTCATCTGCTAGGCCAACAGCTAAATATAATTTGATGCATACATCAAATAACCAAAAGGCTATTATTAAAGAAGTCTTATATAAGATAGATATTAATACTTATAATAGAATTAACGATGATAAACATTTAAAAATGAATGATATAGCGAGAGTTAAGTTGAGAGTAACTAAACCACTCTTAAAAGATTCTTATCGAGATAATAGAATCACGGGAAGTTTGATTTTAATTGATGAATCGACAAATGAGACTGTGGCTGCTGGGATGATTTTATAGCTATAAAATCAGTAATTTATTTCATATATGAATAATAAAATAATTTATTGCCTTTTACCCCTTAGTTTAATTTTTGATATTTTGACAGATACAGTTTTTGAAACAGGAGGTAATTTTGCTTTAATCAAAGCTGCACTCTATTATTTATTGATTTTCTATACTCTTATTCATAGTTTTAAGCAGAAGAATAAAATTACAGGAATATTTCTTATTTTTTTATTATATGTAGTCATACAGATTCCATTTTCGAATCAACCGTTGGAATCTCTTAGAATGTCTTTAAAAGTTTTGATGTCTATCATGATGTTACCTTTGGGCTTTTATTTTATTAATAATTTCAATAAATTTAAGGTGTTAAATAAATCGGTTATAGCCATTATGGTTATTTACATACTAAATTATGCAGTTAGTCAATTTTTTGGTATTGGATTATCAGTATACACCTCAAAAAAAGAATTTGTAACAGGTAATTTAACAGATAATTGGAATGTTATTACCTATATGTTACTAGTTGTTCCCTTGATCTTGATGACAGAAAAAAATAAAAAAAAAGTATTTTTATTGTCTGCAATTCTTTTAATCCTTTTAATTATTAGTTTAAAGAGAATTGCTATTTTAGGATTGATAATAGGCTACATAATCTACATATTAAAGACAGGTAAGTTAATGAAGTCATTGAGAATGATTTTTTTATTTTCAACAATTTTTTTAATATCATTTCCAATTTTTGAATCTGTTTTATCAAAAAGAATCGAAGCTAGGGGCAGTAAACTCTCGGGATCTGCAGTTTCTATTGTTGAAAAAGAAACAAGGTTTTTAGAAACGCTAGCAGTTTATAATGAAGTTTTTTCATTTAAAAACCCAGTCAAATCATTATTTGGATTTGAAGCTTTTTATTCTGTAGGAAATTATGGGAGAGGTTTGTTTGGTGAAAGACAGTTACATATTGATTATAATTTAATATTGAATACAATTGGTATTGTAGGTTTATTTATTTATTTATCTATCTTTTATAACCTCTTCAAAAAAATAGTTTGGGTTAGAAAAAATATACAAAAAAATAAGTTTAATCTTGAATTGGAAAGCGTATTTTATGTTTTATTATTAACACAGTTTGTCACTTCTTTTGGTGGACAGATGTATGCTTTCACTTTCAGGGCAATTATATTTTTGTATTTAGGAAGTATTCTTGGAATCCTATACAAAGAAGCTTCTAATAACCAGATGTCAAAAAAAAATAAAAAAATTTATGTTTTATGATTGAGTTGTTAAAGAAAGGAATATTTAGATTATATAGTTTAAAAAATACTGTATTTGGATCTAGTAGTTTTAAAGGTGTGAAAATTCTATTATATCACAACGTTGATGAAAAGTATTTTGAAACGCATTTGAAATATCTTAAATCTAAGTATGAAGTTATTTCCCTAAAAGATATGTTATCTAAATTTTTATCAGGTGACGAGTTAAGTAATACTTTTGTTATTACTTTCGACGATGGTGTTAAGGAGAATTATAGTTTACTTTCAATAATTAAGAAATATAATATCGAGCCAACTATATTTATAACTAATCATGTAACCACCAATCAGAGATATTGGTTTAACGGTCTTCAGCAAGAAGAGCTTATTAAATTATTAGAAGTTCCAAATCATGAAAGATTAGAAATTATTGGGAATTATATTGAAAAAAAAAATATCACATCCAGAGAAGCACTTAGTCTTCATGAGCTAAATGAAATGAAAGATTTTGTAGACTTTCAACCTCATACAGTAACTCACCCTTCTCTTGTTCAGTGTAGCGAACGAGAGATTGAAGACGAGATAAAATCTTCTTATGAATTTGTCAAAAACATTACAGGAGAAAAGCCTGTTACTTTTGCTCCTCCTTTTGGTATTTATGATGAAAGAGTTATTGAGGTTCTAAAAAAGCTCTCATTTAAGGCTAGCTTAACTGTAACTCCAGGTATTAATTCAAATCATGAAAATCTTTTTGCATTGAAAAGAATCGGTGTTCCAAAAACATGTGATTTGAATGAGTTCATTACAAGAATTGATGGAGTGTGGGATATGATTAGGGGTTTACCCATTTTTAAAGATTACAGTAGTTTTTACAATCAATACTATGAATAAGAAAGTTAATACATTTATTATTGGACAACCTAGATGTGGGACAACTAGCCTTTATTCTTATCTTAAACTAAGTCGAGATATTTTTTTACCAGAGCAAAAACAACTCTATCATTTTGAGAAAGACTATAATGAGTATAGAATGAGTTATGGAGTAGCAAAAAATATGATGAGAAACTATTACAACTTCAGTTTAGAGGATTATCATAAGCATTTCGATAATATTAAAAATGAAAAAATTATTGCTGAGGTTACACCTAGTTATTTGTTTTCTGATGTGGCGGCCAAAGAAATACATAATTATAACCCTAATGCAAAATTGATTGCGATATTTAGAAACCCTATCAAATATATTGAATCAATACATAAGTTACTTTGCCTAAACAATATTGAGCAAATTGAAGACCTAGTAGAAGCCGTAAAAGCCTCAGATTTGAGGAAAAGTAATCATTACAAGCAATCAAAAAAAGAAAAAAAAGAAGTAGGAGATTATTACTTACGTGTTAAATATTCAGAACAGTTATCAAAATATTTAGATCTTTTTGGAAAAGAGAATATTAAGATTTTGTTTTATGAAGATTTTAAAAAAGATAATCAAAGGACTTTAGATGAAATATGTAAGTTTTTATCAATTGATAATATCATTATTCAAGATGATATAAAAGAAAATTCAAGTAGACAATCTCGATTTGGATTTTTAATATCTATATTAAATTCTAAAGTAGTTAACTTTTTATCATATTCCATACCAAAAAACATAAGGTCTTTTATAGGTAAACTAGTTAGAAGAGCTTCTACATCCAAAAGTAAAAGTAACCTTTCCAAAAAAGATAAGACTTTCTTATACAGTGAATTTAAATCCGAAATTGATAGTTTTGCAATTTTATTGAAGGAGAGAGGATATACCAACTCTTTAGAAGAATTAGAAAAAAAATGGAAAATATAATAAATTTGAATAAAAAATTTACTGTAGATACTGTAATCACTGTTTTTGCATTGATTATTACTGCTTTATGTGGGTTTGGTATCAATATTATTATCCAAAAAGGATTTAATAATGAAGGTCTAGGTGTATTCTCGTATATATTTTCTGTATTCTTCATCATAAATTCTATTGGAACATTGGGAATGAATCGGGCAATGGTTTACTTCACTGCATATTATTATAATAATATTCAATATAGAAATCATTTAATTACCAATGCACTTTTATTGGTTACAGTATGGACATTAATATTATTTGGTATAATTCATCTAGGAATTGATGTTTTATTTTATAAAATATTATCACATGATCAATGTTCTTATTTAGGAATTTTATCATATGCAGTTCCAATTTACTGCTTAAATAATGTGGCTATAGCTGTGTTAAATGGAGCTAGGAGGATGAAGATATACAGCTTATTGAGAAGCCTGAGGTGGGTTGTATTAGTTATTTGTTTAATTATACTTTCTAAGAAGCAATCATTAGAAGTTACTTTTTATTCTTTCATTATATGCGAAATAATTATATTGTCTTTGGTTACATATATATTTGTAAAGTCTAAATACATCATAGTAAATTATAATCAAAAAAGTTTTACAGAAATATTAAATTATGTAAAATTTGTTTATCCTTCCCAGATACTAGTTTCTCTAAATGAAAACATAGATATTGTTATTTTAGAAAACTTTGTAAGTGATGGAAATCTTGGAATTTATAGTTTTTCAAGTAAAGTAGCTAAATCTCTAGGACTTATTGGAGGAGCGATTCAAACAAATTTTAATCCAGTTATTAGCTCACTTTTCAAAGATAATTCAATATATAAACTTCGAGAGTTTAGTATTAGACTAAGATCAATTTCTTTAAAGATATTCAGTTTTTTAATTGTACTAGCAGCGATTAGCTATTATTTACTCATTGAGTTTTATATCAAAGATGATAGTTTTAAAGAATTGTATAAATATTATATTTTACAATCCTTAGCAGCTGGTTTATATGCTTCTTTTTCGTGGGCAGGAGCTATGTTGATCATGACAGGAAAAATAAAAGAAAATATCTACAGAGGTTTATTGAAGCTAATTTTAATAATTTTATTAACGTTTATTTGTGTAATATCGTTACCACTTGAATATGGAATGTATGTTGGCTTTTCTCTAGTGATGTTATCTCAATTATTTATTGATAGATATTTTATTGCGAAATATGTTGGAATAAAAATTTTTTAAATGATTATATATAAAAGACTAATTAAAATTTTAAATTCAGTTTTAAGAATTTTTCATCAACAAACTAAAATCAGAATTTATAATGATTAATATCTTGTGGGCTTCCAAAACAGGTGATGCTAATTCTTGGTATCATATAAAACCATTCCAAAAATGTAATTTAGTTGATAAATTGTTTATAGTGCGTTATAGTAAAACAAAAAGAGTTATAGATGGTGCTGAATATTTCACCTTTTCATCTTCTAATAAACCGATAGAAATTACCCTCTACATTTTAAAAACTTTTAAAGTATTGTTGACTAAAAAGATAGATCTTGTAGTAGCTTTCAATCCATACCCTTGGGGTTTGATTAGCTTTTTATTAGCTAAGATTTTTAGGAAGCCTATTTTATTAGGTTTAATAGGAGGAGAATTAGAACCAAATAGAACAAGTAAATTTAAAAGAAAATTACTATGCAAAATTCTCAAATATGTTGATATTGTTACCGTAACAGGAAAAGAAACAAAACTAGACTTAGTTAAGATGGGTATTAAGAAAGATAAAGTATTTATTTTTCCACATTTGGTAGATATAGATTATCTCAATCAAGTAGAAAAATCCTTAGTAACCTCAAATATGATAACCATTACCTCTTTCTTACCAGTAAAAAGAACTGAGGATGCTATTAAATCTCTTGCATTATTAGTCGATAATGGAGTAAACTTTAACATGGTCATTCTTGGTGATGGTCCTGGTAAAGAAAATTGTATACAATTGGCCAAAGAATTAAAGGTTGAAAAACACATAACTTTTGAAGGGTATGTAAAAGACATCAGACCTTATATTAATAACTCAGAATACTATCTTCAAACATCTTCTAGTGAAGGATTGTCGATTGCTTTGATAGAATCTATGGCTGTTGGCTTGATACCGTTGGTAACAAATGTAGGTGATGAGAAAGAAGTTATAAAAGACAAAGAAACAGGGTTTTTTATTCCTGTGGGAAGTCCAGAAATGATAGCTAATCAAATTGTTAAATTAGAGACCAGTTCTTTAAAAAAGAACATTAAAAATAACATAGAAAAAAAAATGCACAAATCAACCATACAATTTTCTAACGAATACATTGGAGAAATTCTATCATCCATAAAAAAATAATAAAGAACTAATGATAAAAAAAATTGAAAATAGTATTCAAGGTTTTGTGAATTGGCACAAAAAATTTGGAGATATTTCTTATGATCGAATGGATTTTTGGTCATCTTCTACAGGGAAGTTTGGAAAAAAAATATTTTATAGAAATAAATTATTGGGTGCTCCTTTCGGAATTTTAGGAGTGTTTTTAGAAAATTTTTTTCCAAACATTCAGAAAATATATGGAAAACCTCATAGAGAAGTTATAGGTGATGCCCATTTTGCTTCTGCTTATATGAATTTATACGAAACAGAAGGAGATACCAAATACCTCAAGAAAGCCCAAACTTACTTATCCGCAATGGAGGATTCGAGTACAAAAGGTTATTCAGGAATGTCTTGGGGATATTCTTTTGGATGGCAAACATATAAGGGCTATTGGGAACCCGGAATTCCATTAATTACCATTACTCCCTATGCCTTTTGGGCTTTTAAAAGACATTATGAAATTACAGGTACAGAAAAGAGTAAGGAGATTGCTTTGTCTATTGCAAAGTTTGCATTAGAAGATTTAAATGAAATCGAAATGCCTAATGGGACGATGTGTGCTAGTTATAGTCCAGTTTCTAAAGATATTGTTATTAATGCAAACACATACAGAGCTGCTGTATTAATGGAAGCTTATGAAATGAATGGAGACGAAACCTACAGGGCTGTTGCCCAGAGAAATATTGATTTTGTTCTTTCTTGCCAGGGCGAAAAAGGAGAATGGTACTATGAAGCAAAACCACCAAAGAACAACTTTATTGATAACTTTCATACGTGTTTTGTACTTAGAAATTTATTTCAGTGTTATCAGGTCACTAAAGATGAAAAAATTTTAAATGCTGTAAAAAAAGGATATCAATATTACAGAGAAAACTTATTTTATGACAATGGAAGACCCAAGCATTTTGCCGTTGCGAAGTATGCTAAATTAAGAAAATACGAAATGTATGATTATGCAGAAGGTATTAAATTAGGAGTTTTACTAAAAGATGAATTGCCAGAAGCCTTTGAAAAATCGAAAGAGTTGGCTAAAGATTTAGTAAGTAATTTTCAAACAAGAAAAGGCTATTTTGTGACGAGAGTGACCTCATTCAGAACTAGACATACGGTTCCTTATTTACGATGGCCACAGGCTCAACTTATTTGTTCATTAACCAATATAATTAAAGAAAGCAAGAATTAATGTGTGGTATAACTGGTATAATTAATTTCAAAAATTCACCTAGAGAAGAAGATCTTCGTCTAATGATGAAAAATTTAAAGCATAGAGGTCCAGATGACGAAGGAGTATTATTAGATAATAATATTGCTCTTGGTCATGTAAGATTAAGTATTCAAGACTTATCGGAAGCAGGACATCAACCAATGTTTTGTAACGATAACAGATATGCAATTATCTTTAACGGCGAAATCTATAACTTCATAGAACTTAGAGAAGAACTCAAAGCTAAGTACAATTTCGTGACATCTACCGATACAGAAGTCATATTAGCATCATATAAAATATGGGGAAAGGAATGTCTTGATAAATTTAATGGCGATTGGGCATTTGTCATTTATGATACTCAAACAAAAGAAATATTTGGAGCGAGAGATCGCTATGGTATAAAGCCCTTTTATTATTACAAAGATGAAAATCAATTGATTTTAGCTTCTGAAATGAAGGCAATAATTCCTTTGTTGAAAAACAGAACTCCAAATGATAAATTAATTTATGAATATCTATTGTATAATAGAACCGATCAATCTCATGAAACATTTTTTGAGAATGTAATCAAATTAAAACACGGCCACTATTTGACTATAAGAGGAGAAGAATTAGAAGTTAAGCAATGGTATAATCTTAAGGAGAAATTGAATAATCCACCTACTATGGATCCTGCCAAGTATAGAGAACTCCTGAAAAATGCAGTGGGAATAAGATTACGAAGCGATGTTCCTTTGGGAGTGAGCTTGAGTGGAGGTATCGATTCATCTTCTATCACTTCTATAGTCTATGATGATTTTCATGAAAAGAATATTCATACTTTTTCGGCAGTTTATGGAAAAGGAGAATGGGCTGATGAAAGTGATTTCATAGATGCCTACAACTCTACACTAAAGAATATGCATTTTATCAGTCCGAATGCTGATACCTTTTACAGTGACTTTGAAAACTTTATCGAAGCTCAGGGAGAGCCTATTGCTAGCATTGGACCCTACGCTCAATATAAAGTAATGCAGTTAGCACAGGGAAATGTTACGGTAACACTAGACGGTCAAGGGGCCGATGAACAATTAGCAGGGTATCATTATTTTTTCGGAAGTTATTACAAAGAATTACTGACAAGCTTTAAGTTACTAAGATTGGTTAGAGAAGTGATCTATTATATAAAAAATCATAAGTCCATAGATGCGCTTAAATACATGCTTTTCTATCTATTACCAGCTTCAATCCAAAGAAAGCTTGGAGGAAAGATTTATGGCTATATTAATGCTGATTTTGCAAGTAAATGGGAAAAAAAGTCTACTTTAGGAGAAGATTTGTACAATCCGAAAACATTGAATGAATCATTGGTAGATCATTTTGAATTCAAGTTAGAACATCTTTTAAAATGGGATGATCTTAACGCAATGAATTTTTCGATTGAATCAAGAGTCCCATTTTTAGATCATTTTTTGGTTGAAGCCACTTTGCCTTTAAGTCCAAAACTAAAGATTCAAAAAGCAGAGACAAAATACTTATTGAGAGAATCAGTTAAAAATATTCTTCCTGAAAAAATATATAAGAGAAGAGATAAAAAAGGATTTTCTACTCCCTCCGATAAGTGGTTTAGATCACCAGATTTCCAGAAGTATATCACTAACTTGTTAGATTCAGATACCTTTAAAGAAAGAGGTTATTTCAATGTTAAAAAATGTAAAGAAAATTACCAAAGACACCTTAATTGTGAAATTAACATTGCCAAAGATATCTGGAAGTGGATTAATTTGGAAGTATGGTTTAGAAAATTTATTGATTAAAGACTATGAATATATTTATTGATATCGGTCACCCCGCACATGTTCATTATTTTAAAAACTTAATTAAAATAATGGAGAAGGAACATGAAGCAATTTTTACTGTTACTTCGAGAGATAAAGAAATGGCGCATTACTTGTTGAAAAGCAATAACGTCAATTTTATAGACAGAGGTAAAGGAAAGGATAGTGTTATAGGAAAACTAATGTATTTAGTCAAAGCTAACTTTCAAATTTTGAGAATATCTCTCAAAAAAAATCCCACTTTATTTATGAGTTTTGGAGCTCCTTATGTTTCACAAGTTTCTTTTTTGATGGGTATTCCTTCCATCACAATCGATGATACAGAGAATGCAACACTAGGACAAATATTTTACAGACCGTTTTCTAAATTAATTTTGAGTCCTAATACTTTCTACAAAGATTTTGGAAAAAAACATGTGAAGTTCAACGGTTATATGGAGTTGTCTTACCTTCATCCTAACTATTTTACCCCTGATACAAGTATTTTTGATGATCTTGGATTAAAGAAAGATGAATCATATTCGATCTTAAGATTTGTGAAATGGAAAGCTCATCATGATCTTGGACATAATGGTATTTCTAGTCTAAACAAAATTTTGATAGTTAAAAAACTCCTTAATTACGGTAAGGTATTTATAACATCAGAGGGAGAACTACCGAAAGAAATAGAAGAGTATAGAATCAAATTAGCACCCGAAAAAATTCACAGTGTTTTATACTATGCGAAATTATTTTACGGAGAGAGTGCTACAATGGCTTCTGAATCCGCAGTTCTTGGCACACCTGCTATTTATATTGATAATGATGGTAGAGGTTATACAGATGAACAAGAATCAAAATATGGATTAGTTGCTAATTATAAAGAAACGCAAGAAGATCAAAAGAAATCTATTCTAAAAGCAATAGAGATTTTAAGTTCTTATAATCAATCTGAATGGGATGCAAAAAGAACGCGTTTACTAAAAGATAAAATCGATGTCACAAATTTTCTGATTGATAAGGTCATAAAAATCCAAAAAGAAACATAAATTATGAATTTCATTTCTGATTTGTCTTTCTATATTTGCAAAAATTTAATATTAAATATTTCCTTTAATTTATATTTAAAGAAGAAAAACAGAGTTTATCTAGTCTTATTAATTAAATAATATGAAGAAAATTAGCCTTTTTACCAATGATGTAGAAACAACATCAATTTGGTTAAATACTTTGAGAGATAAAACAGGATATAAGGTTTTAGAAGAAGGAATGCCTGCCTTATTAGATATTTATGCAAAATATGATGTTAAATCAACATTTTATTTTACAGGATATATAGCAAAACTTTTACCTGATATTGTTAAAATGATCATCAAAGAAGGTCATGAAGTTGCCTCTCACGGTAAATCACACTTGAAGGAGAATGGGTTTGATGTAATGCCTTTTGAGCGTCAAAAAAGACACTTAATTGAAACAAAAAAATTACTTGAAGATATTTCTGGACAAGAAGTTATTTCATTTAGAGCACCTGCTTTACGTGTTAATGAAGACACTTCTAGAGCATTAATTGAAGCAGGTTATAAGATCGACTCCTCGATAGCTTCTCAAAGATTTGACTTCTTCATGTCTTTTGGTGGTTTAAAAAAGTTAAAATGGTTGACAGCACCAAGGCTTCCTTATTATACATCTCCAGATTCACTATTTAAGAAAGGTGATGGACCATTAATTGAAGTTCCTTTATCTGCATTGTTTTTCCCTTATGTAGGAACCACAATGCGTGTTTTTCCTTTTATGACATCGATTCAGAGACGTTTCCTTCATTTAGAATCAGCATATTTAAATGGAAAACCAATTGTGTTTGATGTTCATCCAAATGAATTTATTGATGAATCAGATGAACAAAGAATTATTCATAATAGATCAAAAAACAAGCTGTCATATTTTATGCAAGATTGGCTTAGAGCTCAATTGAAAACAAAGAACCTTGGAAAAAACTGTACACCATGTTTTGAAAAGGAGATAGCGTTTTATAAAAAACGCGACTATGAATTTTTAACCGTGAAGGATTTTTGTAAAAAAGAAGGATTTTTAAAATGAGAATATTTATAATTACCATGGACGATCCAGTCCAAACAAAAGATTTTATAAAACACATTATAAAAGAGCGAAAGGACCAAATTATAGGTTTGGCTGTTCCAAATGGAGACAGATTAACATTAAGTAAAGGGAAGTCTAAATATGAATATTTACTTTCTTTATTACTCATTATGGGGCTTTATCACTTTTTAAAGAATGTTTTTATTTCTGTTCTTCATAAAGTGAAAAAGAAAGCTCATAAATTTAATTTGGTAAAAGACCCTACTATAATGGGCTATGCTAAAGAAAACAATATTCCTACTCATAAGATAAATACTCCAAATGGTAAAAATTTTAGAGAGAAGTTGATGAAATTAAAACCAGATATAATTATCAATCAAAGCCAAAGTATTATTAAGAAAGAACTTCTTGATATCCCTACTATTGGAGTGCTCAATAGGCACAATGCGCTATTGCCAAAGAACAGAGGAAGATTAACTCCTTTTTGGGTGCTTTTTAAGGAAGAAGAGGAAACAGGAGTAAGTATACATTTTGTAGAAGAAGGTCTTGATTCGGGTGATATCATTGTGCAAAAAAAGTATAAAGTAGGGAAAAAAGAGAGTTTCAACTCTTTAGTTAAAAAAAATTACAAGATAGCGCCTAAAGCAATGCTAGAAGCTATCGGCTTATTAGAGTCGAAACAAAATGAATTGATTCCTAATAATGATGATTTGGCAACCTATAACTCTACGCCATCGTTAAAAGAGGCTTGGAGTTATAGATTAAAAAAAATGGGGAGATTCTAAATTATATTGGATTTTTTCTATTTTTTTAGATTCAAAATCATGTTCACATAGCAGTAAAAATTAATTAATTCCTTATTACAGCAAGGTTATAACTTTCAAGCTTTTCAAGAGTTTTTGAATTCTGATTCAAAGAAAGTCATCCTCTTAAGACATGATGTAGATTTATTGCCTTATAATTCATTAAGATTTGCTGAAATTCAAGCTAAACTTGGTATAAGAGGAACTTATTATTTTCGAGCAGTACCCGAATCTTGGGATGAGAATATTATTAAAGAAATTAAAGCATTAGGTCATGAAGTAGGTTATCATTATGAGAATATGGACACATGTAATGGGGATGTAGATAAAGCTTGGGATGATTTTAGATATCATTTAGATAAACTACGAAAATTGGGAGAAGTACAAACTATTTGTATGCATGGAAGCCCTCGTTCAAAATTTGACAATAAAGAAATTTGGAATAAATACGATTACCGAAGTTTGCAAATTACAGGCGAGCCCTATTATGATGTTAATTTTGACGAGGTTTTTTACCTAACCGACACAGGTCGTCGTTGGGATGGTTGGAAAACATCCGTTCGTGACAAAGTATTACAACAGAAGAATTGGATCAAACAAGGCTTGGTCTTCCATTCTACCAATGATATAATTTCAGCATTAAATAATAACCAATTACCAAATAAAATAATGTTTACTATGCATCCACAAAGATGGTCTCAAGGGGGGATTCCCTGGTTTAAGGAGTTACTATTTCAAACTATCAAAAATGAAATTAAAAAGATATTGATTTTGAGAAATCAATAACAATAATTCATTCTTTTTAGTTCTTGTGTCATACTAATCACCTCTCGACTTCCCAAGTTTATTTTATGCCAGGTAAAATCAAGCATGTTAAAAAAGACTTCATCAAACAGTCTTTATTTACTTTTAAGTCACTTTTACATTATTTTAATCAAAAGGAGGAAAAGAGATGATTTCCAGAGAGTAAAGATTAGTATTGGTAAGTGACGAGAATAAGTCTTGTTGATATTTTTAAAATAGTATTTGGAAATTATTGGTTTAGTTTTTTTTAAAAACACCCATTACAATTAAATTTTGTATATTTGAAAAAAAATTGTAATCACTCTTTGCTATGGAGGTATTATTGATTAAGAATGAACAAGATTTAATTTTTAAGTCCAAAAGTTCGTCAATTCTTAGAAAATATAAAAAACAACAACTAAACAACAGCCTTACTTTTAATCCTGTTGAAAGTGATGTTGTAGCTAACCCTAAGCTGTCAAATTTTATTAATTTGTATTTTGATCTTTCTTCAAGTAGTAATTACCTTACTTCTATATCAGATCAAATTAATTTAGAGAATTTAACTTTTGGTAAATTTTCCTCTATACTTAATTTGAAAAAAGTTAATGACATTCGTTACATTAATAAATTTTTTGAAACTGTTAATACAATTTTACCAAATTCTGGATTATATCTAGGTAAAGTTGTTACATATCCTAACAGAAGGTCAGCCATATTAAAAAAATATCCTCTGATACTAAATAAGATAATATATTTTTTTGACTATATTTTTTCTAGAGTATTACCAAAAATACCGATCGCAAAAAAATTATATTTTCATCTAACCAAGGGTAAAGGAAGAGTTATTTCAAGAGCAGAGGTATATGGTAGATTATATTCATGCGGCTTCGAAATAATTGATGAAAGAACAATAAATCATTCTCTTTTTTTTGTAGCGAAAAAAATTAAAGATCCTTATTATGACCAAAACCCAACTTATGCTCCAGTAATTAGCTTAAATAGAATTGGCAAAAATGGCAAAATAATTAAAGTGTATAAATTAAGAACTATGCATCCTTTTTCTGAATATCTTCAGGAGTATGTATACAATAGAAATGAATTACAAGAGGGAGGTAAAATAAAAAATGATTTTAGAATTTCACCGGAAGGTAGAATCTTTAGAAAATTTTGGATTGATGAAATACCAATGCTAATAAATATTTTTAAAGGGGAAATGAAACTAGTCGGTGTAAGACCACTTAGTAAGCATTTTTATAGTTTATATGATGAAGATTTACAACAAAAAAGAATTAAAAATAAGCCAGGCTTCATTCCTCCTTTTTACGTGGATTTACCCAAAACTATGAGTGAAATCATGGAATCTGAAAGAAAGTACTTAGAATTATATGATAAGTCACCTTTTTTAACCGATGTAAAATACTTTTTCATGGCTTTTAAAAATGTTTTATTTAAAGGCGCCAGAAGTAAATAGAATTACTACATTTTATTTATAGCTTTTTATCAAAAAAAAAACAAAAATAACCTTATTGAATTCCTGTTATTTGTAGAAGCTAAAAAGTTCCAATATCTTTGTAATGAGATTTTTTTAATTTTCTTCTTATTTGTTCATTGAATTTAAACACTCATGAAAGGAATCATATTAGCTGGAGGTAGTGGCACACGCTTGTATCCAATTACAAAAGGTGTATCAAAACAGTTGTTACCTGTTTATGATAAACCTATGATTTACTACCCCTTATCTGTCTTAATGCTAGCAGGTATTCAAGAAATTTTAATTATTTCTACTCCGGAAGATTTGCCAAACTTTAAAAAATTGCTAGGTGATGGACAAGAAATAGGGTTACAATTAAGGTATGCAGCACAACCAAGTCCAGATGGTTTAGCCCAAGCTTTTATTATCGGAGAGGAATTTATTGGAACAGATGATGTGTGTTTGGTTCTGGGTGATAATATTTTTTATGGAGTTGGTTTTTCGGGGATGTTGCAAAATGCTACAAAAAATGTAGCAGAAGGGAAATCTACTATATTCGGATATTACGTTAATGACCCTGAACGTTACGGAGTAGCTGAATTTGATTCAAAAGGAAACG
>Ga0206125_10001406_pt1 | contig 28240 bp, 9 predicted proteins | sample Helgoland_Spring_4_FD_148598 | JGI IMG/M metagenome (GOLD analysis project Ga0206125, IMG submission 148598) | Pelagic subsurface seawater microbial communities from Kabeltonne, Helgoland, North Sea - Helgoland_Spring_Bloom_20160331_1 | ecosystem: Environmental > Aquatic > Marine > Epipelagic ... | reverse complement strand
GATAAAACAGCGATAGGGCTAAAAGTGTTTTTGGGTTCAACATTCTCATGTGATCAATTCTGTAAGAGTTATTATATTAAAAAGACGGATATCCCAAGCAATTGATGCATTCGACGCATAAAGCTCATCTGCCTCTACGGTAAATCAGTAGGGATACCCTAAAATAGCAAATGACACCCCGCATCGATATACGTATATGCGTAAACTTTTAATGGATTCACGTCCTCCGCTTGACCCGCACACAAAAAGAGGCGTTATTACTACCATTCCATCCCCTCCCCCTCCTCTATTCCTTCCTTCCCCATGAGCGCCGAAACACCCCGCATTGCGATTCTAGTCGACTCCTCCACCAGTTGGGGGCGTCGAACGATTCGTGGCATTCTGGACTATACACTCCAGCACGGGCCGTGGGACATCTGGATCGACCCGAAGGGGCAGAACGAGAAATTCACCCTCCCCGAGGGCGAACAATTCGACGGAGTGATCGCCCGTGTATCCAATAAGCGACTACTAGGTGAACTCAAATCCAGAAAAATACCGGTCGTCAATGTGTCAGGCATCCAATTCGAAAAGAGCCGATTTCCACGAGTGTGCATCGACCAGGAAAAGAACGCGGCGCTTGCACTCGAACATTTCAAAAGCCGCTCGCTAAGGCATTTCGCCTATGTAGGACCGCGCCACCTCGACTACGTCAAGCAACACGAACGCGCCTTCGAGCGTGCCGTTTCCAATAGCGGCATGACATGTCACGTCTATGAAAACAAAACAACTGCAGGAGACGACTGCTTCTGGCATCCATCTCAACAAAGACTGATCACCTGGCTGAAAAGTCTCCCCAATCCAATCGGCATCTACACTTGGGGCGTTGAAGTGGGGCGTGACCTCATCCTGGCTTGCCGCAAAGCAGGACTTCAAGTGCCTCACGACGTAGCGATACTCGGCGGTGATTACGACGAACTGCTCAGCGACGCATGCCACCCGGCACTCTCAGGGATCCTCACCCCCGCACAGCAAGTAGGTTATCAAGCGGCCAGCATCCTGCACCAGCAGATTCAAGGCGATACAGTCTCTCGTGCCCCCATCCTTCTCCCCCCTAAAACAGTTGTCGAGCGCCTATCCACTGAAGTGATGGCCGTCGATGACCCACAGGTGCAACAAGCCATTCAGTATCTACAAGCACACGCCTGCGAAAATATCACAGTGGACGACATACTGCGGCAAGTGCCCATGGCTCGCCGCGCCCTGGAACGCAAATTCAAGACGCACCTAGGACGTTCACCGGCAAAGGAGATCTGCCGCATCCGTATTCAGCGAGCACGCAAACTACTCGCCGAAACCAACCTCACGATGCAAGACATCGCAGAAGCCTGTGGCTACACCTCCTATACCTACCTTGGCAACGTGTTTAAAAAGGAGACTGGTATCTCACCGGGGCGCTATCGTAAAGAAGCCATGGGCTACAAAATTGAAAAACCGTTGTAGTGAAAGGTGGTGCTTTGGTTCAACCTTAGTTTACAACGCGCCCTTGCCCAACACCATCACGATGCAAACGCGCCCTCTTCGAGAGGCACGTCCTACACCATCATTCCGCACCGAACATTATTCGCGTTGTAGGACGCGGTTCTTTGCGAAGCAAAGGCCGTGTTGGCGCTCCCATATACACGGTTAATTAAAACCTTCCAAACATCATTCGTCGCTCTAGAATATACGAATGGAACACCAATATCCCAACCGGCCTCCTCGGCTTTCAAATGTGTTCAAAAAATTTGATCCACCGCTCTACTTTATCACATGTTGCACTTTCGACCGAAAGCCACTGCTCGATAGCGACCGATTTCATGAACATTTCGTAGCGCTTATGACACGAAAGTGCCACGATGGGATTGTATGCGGGGAATACGTAATCATGCCAGACCACATTCACTTCTTTCTACGGATCGACCCAAACCGTTATACTCTGGGAAAAACAATCGGTTTCTTAAAACAGTCGCTGTCAAAACCACTCAGAGACAAAGGAATCGCTCAACCACATTGGCAACCAGGCTTCTTCGACCACATATTACGGAGCGCCAACAGTTATTCTGAAAAATGGGATTACGTAAGAAACAACCCACTGCGAGCAGGCCTAGTTCAAAATGTAAACGACTGGAAATACCAGGGAACCATCCATACGATTTGTTATTAGTCAAAACGCGCCCTCTTCGAGAGGCACATCCTACACCATCATTCCGCACCGAACATCATTCGCGTTGTAGGACGCGGTTCTTTGCGAAGCAAAGGCCGTGTAGGACATACACCACCGAGCACGACGCTAACGACGGACAGGCCGTCCCGACGAAAATGCCTAAGCAGCTCTGCTTGACTCTTACCCGCCTAACTCCAGGCATAAAAAAAAGACGTCCGGATTGCTCCGGACGTCTTCCCCTAATATAAATCTGTTCTTCAACAGATATCCCCTGAAAATAAGGTACAACCTATGCCCGACGGCGACGAAGCATCACGCTACAGAGAGCCAATAGACCGCCCATAAGAGCGTAGGTGCCAGGTTCCGGAACGGCAGAGACGACGGTGCCGTTGAATGACAAGTCATCAAATCGATGAATGTAGTCGCTACCACCGGTGTTGTCAGCGAAGTAGAGCCTAAACTCGGTAGTCCCTGTGAGACCCTGGTATTCCGCAGCGGCAAGGCTAATAGTAGCAGCAGAACCATAATTTATACTCCCACCGTTAACATCAAAGAACTCATCGTGAAAGGCAATAAATTGGTCGCTAGCAAATCCATTGATATCCGAAAGAAGGTAAGCTCTAGACTGCTTACCGGCAAAATTACCATTGCGGCTATATCCATGTTCGAAGGTAAAAGATGAAAGGTCCATTTCGAACCCATCAGCAACTGTTAGATCGAAAGAAATGTAGTCATCAGCAGTGACTGCATTCGCAAGACTTACTTGATTATTTCCGTCAGTTACGCTTGATCGAAGAAAGAAAGAACCAGCGACTGCGTCTGGACCAGCTCCACTTGAACGCCCCACAGAGCCTCCTACATTGATGCCGGCACCAATAGCAATGGTATCTGCCGTCAGGTTTGCATCTTCAGTTGTAGCACTCAGATTCGAGGCAAAAGTATACTGCGCAATCGTGGCTGCTGACAAACTTGCGGACGTCATCAAGCCGACAGCGGCGGTAGCGAAAACTCCAGTTCGCAATATTTTAATTATATTCATAGGTATTGTTAATTGAGGTTAAAATAAGGTAAGAATGAGCATATTAACTGGATTTAAGCAGCTAAGATACATGAGATTGCGCATTAAAATTACGAGAATGCGCCATTAAAAAAAGTTATATTAGTCGACGCAGAACTAGTAATATTGCCTGCGACAAAAAATCCATCAATATATCCGAGCAAATACGTCTTGAACAGTGAATGAAAAGTAATTGTTAGAAGTAATGACATTGCCTATATTCATCGTGCTAGCAGTATTTGTTTCACTAGCTCTCGCGAGCAAGGATGCAGAGAACTTGCACTATACTCAGAAGCACCCAGGCCTGAACTCACAGTAAAGGCATTTGTGTCGTTCACAGCATCAGTTGTGCGTCCAGATTGGATGCGAAGGTATACTGCTCGATCGCTTCCACGGGCAAGTTAGCAGACGTTCGAAAAGTCTGACGCGCCTTTTTAAAATGTGAAATAACTGCTCAGAAGACTACTCTGCTTGCAGAGACAGGCGAACAAAGAGCTTGCGCTCTAATGCCACGCTGTCAGGCAGACTCACCACGACTCGGTCGATGCCGCTGCCGTAGAAGTTTTCGGAAACTGTGACTGTCACGCCATTGGTGTCGTGTACCACGGGGTTCCAGTTGGACAAGTCTGAACTATACTCAGCGATGATGGTTGTTTTTGAATCGCTGTGAGACGTTTGTTTGCGACGGTATTGAAACTCAAATCTGTTGTCGGTACGCGTGTAAGCCGGCTTGACTAATTGATCATCAGAACCATCCGCAGGATCACCGCCGAGGATATATTCAAGACCAGTCGCCAGGCCACCACCATCAAAGTCCAGAGCCTCAGTACGATCCGCCAGCCCCGGGAATCCGTCCGACCAACTCGTATAGGCAGGCGACAACTCGTAAATGCCGGTCAGTTTCAAATTACTGATTGTTACTGCGGGATTTGTGCCACTGGTATTTCGAGTAAACCCAAGCAAGAGGTAATCATAATCCCCAATGCGATCGGGAGCGGTGGTGAAACTGGACAGGTCAAACGTTGCGCTATAGCTCTGCGCACCCGTTGCTCCCGTTAGGATGGCAGCTGCGTCCGATGCAACTCCAGGCGTGCCGCTGAAAGCCCCGTCGGCCCCGCCAAGATTGTAAGCTGTCAATGCCCCATTCGATGATTCCCAAGCGTTGCCATTCGTAGCGAAGAGGTTCATTGTCAAAGTCGAGGAGCTGGAGTTCACATCTACATAGCCCCAGAGATGGGCATAAAGGGTCTCGGAGGCGCTCGCGGTTGTATAATCGAAACTCAGCTGAATCTGATTGTAATTACTGTCGGCAAAGGCGTCCAGATTGATGATGATCCCCAATGCGCCTTCGGAGACAGCATTGTTCTCTAGACTGGCATTGGACAACACACCATCTGCGGCAGACCACGCGCTGCTTTCCGATTTCACAAAACCTACAGAGTCGCGAGTCATATAGTTGGCGGCTATATTATCCAGATCCACCGTCCCAATGAGGTTATCGGAAGCCGCATACACCTGTATCTTCAACTGCGCGGTAGCACTACCCCCTAAGGAGGTGGCCTGTATCGTGAAGCGGTTTTCGGCGGTATCGCTCGCCGCTTCAGGTGTTCCGGAAAGCGTTCCATCCGCTGCCACAGTCAGCCATGCCGGACCTGAAAGTTTAGAGTATGTGATGGCATCGGAATCAGGATCTGTGGCGAAGCCTGAAAGCGAACCAGAGAAAGCTTCCCCCTGCGTCACGGCGGTTGCAGAGATGACATCACTACTAAATACCACGGGCTGATTGGCGCTTGCCGTGACCTCGCTACTGAAGGCCGATTCTGCAAAATTTTCATCTCTGGAACTTACCACATAATAGTGAGTGGAAGCATGCATGTCTGTATCAATATAATCACTACCAGTCACGGTAGCAATCGCCTGATATCCGCTGCCCGTCGCAGTGCTGCGGTAGACCGTGTAGCCAGTCAGGCCGGGCTCGGTGTTATCGGCCCAATCCAGAGAAACCTGTGTGATGTCTGACTGCGCACTGAGGCCCGCCGGAGCGGCCGGCCCTGCAGGCACCGACGGATCCGACGACACCACACGAATGCGCCAGCCTTCGTTCAGGTCCAGTGATGGCCGCGGAATGTTGAATGCATAATTCACAGTTCCATCGCCATTCTGCACACCCTGATAATAGTTGTTGGCCGCAATGTTGACTGACTCAAGATCCGTCCAGACACCGTCTGCCCAACGCTGCGCAGTCAGTTTCAACCCGACTTCAGCACCCTTGATCAGGATGGGCACATGCCCGATTCCGCCACCGTTGAAGGTAAAATCGGCAAGAACCCCGTTGCTCGGCTCCGGCTGGATTTCCAGCGGATAATTGTTAAGGCGTAGCCCTTGATGCATGACTATATCCAGTTGCACATTGTGTACAAACTCATCGCGTACCGGTTCCCATGCGCTTTCGCCGCTTTCTCCATAGGCCGTCAGACGGTTAATCAGTTCCGAATCACTCCCCCAGTAATCATCGACATGCTGCGGCGGCAAAATAAATTCGACTTCGCCCTTCACGATGTCTCCGGCATTATAGGATTCGTTTACAGAAGATCCGCTGAGGTCAAAGAGCATCGTGGAATCAATACCGTAGCGGTGCAGGTAGAGCGGAAGAGAACTGCCGTTCAGCGTCGAGGAAAGCGGTATCATACCGCGCAAGGCTTTGGTGGAATATCCCTGCCCAGAGTAGTAGTCATCTATACTTAACCATTTATCATCAAAGGCAATAGGTGCCCCCCGATAAGTATCCCCGCCTCTGGTGATCATGCTCGACAAAAGCACACCGTCCGCATCGCCGACCGTATAGTTGTTGTAGAAAGCGGATTTATAGTCGTCGGCGGCCATCTGGTAAAAAACCAGACGATTCGGGGAATCCACATCCTGCAAAAAGGTATATTCATACTCATGAAAACGGCGATGATAGTCGAGCGTCGCCCCCGCACGGCTCCTGTATGTAAACCGGATCTTGTCGTCGTCGGTAACTCCGGTATAAAGTACCTCGGTCATATTGGGTCCAGTCCAGTGATAGCAGGTCTTGAGGCGTTTCTCCCGACGGCGGGTATTAGCACTGTCGTAATAAACCAGGAAATCGCCGCCGCCTACATTTTCAGTCCAACCGTAATCGGGATTTGTTTTATACGAGGTTGTAAATGCAGGCCGTACGTCACATATAAATGCTTCGCCTGTATTTTTATCGGGGTTGTATGTCATCGACTCCCCCCAGCAGCCAATTGCACTTTCATCCCATTTCCAACTGCGATTGGAGTAACCGATCAAGCTAAGCTGGGAATGCGAAATAGCCCCTGCTCCGCCCCAGAACCCGTAGACCACACGTAGCTTGACCCAGCGATGTTCACCCGCCGCCAGAGGCAGCATAACCGAGCCGCGCAACCAAGTTCCATCATGAACGGTGCGGTTGCTATTTTGCAGATGCCAGTTTTTAGAGAGCTGAACCGGAACGCCAAGCGGTTGTCCGTCGGCCGCATCGCACAGCAACATAATGGTTCCGGTAATAGCACGCGGGGTTGGTTGTTCAAATATCAGTGGAATATTCTTTGCGCTGGCGGAGGGGTTGCTCACTTCGATCACATATTCATCCACCCGGTCAGTTGCCGCCGGAAAGGCAACACTTTCAGCCGGCACACTAATATGAATCGCATGTTCATCCTCATCGAATGTGACAGCTAGCGTAGAACCGTCTTGATAGTTCGTGGCACTTAAAACATAATCGGCCGGGTTGATAGCTCCCAGTTTTGCATTTTCCTGAGGCTTTAAAGTCAAGCGCGCCTGATTGCTCGCACTGTCAGCGACATGTCCATTCACCTGAAGCACGGTGCGCGTAATGGGATTGGTCGTCTCCGAAGAAAAATCCAGCATGAAGGTCACCCGGTCGGGCCACGCGGTGACTTCTAAACGGCAGTCTTTATCAACCTCCAGAGTATTTCCATCGGAATCCTTGAAAACCAGTCCGGTGTGATCAATCCGTTGCACGTATTGCCCGCTTTCGATTAGCCGGACGTATTCCTTTTGCGCATCCTTCACCACTGCATTCGTACAGGTATATTCGATACCGTCCTGATACACGCGCAGCACAAAATCAGTCGCAGGAGTAAAAACGGTCACATCATCAGTCAGCGCTGAAACATAGTCTGTACCGCTCAGCGCATCATATCCCGTCAACTGCATATCATCACAATCGAGCTGCAGGCTGTAATACCCGGTCTGAAAAACCAGCTCTGGCTCATTGGAAATTGCAGGAATTCCGTTTTGATAATACATGTAGGTGTAATTCAGCGGTTCCTGCACCAGTGGACCCGCTGGCGCCTGGGATCGATTCAACGCAATAATCAGATTATCCACGCGTACACTGTCCGGCCCTCGATCACGGTTTAACCGGATCGTATTCAAACCGGCATTGAGCGATACACTGGCCAGGCTCGACACAGTCCATACTCCGCCTGTCCCGGCCAGGTTGTAGTTACTGTCCACCACGCTACCATTTACCGTAAGCGTCATGGTGTTTGCACTATCCGTCCAATGACTCAAGGAGAGATCGGCCTCGGCGGCCTCCACTAAATTCACCGTCCACTCGATATAACTGCTGCTGGCCGTGTCCATCACCACATAGCCCGAGCCAGTGTAGCCGGCAGAGTAGCTGCTCGATGTCGAATCATAAAGCACCGCATCTTCCGCTTCGCGTCTCTCATTTACACTAATATTCAGCGTAGCATTTACCGGTGCGGCGATTCCGTCGGAAACACTGACGGTCCAACTGTTCATGCTCACGTCCCAACCGCCCGGCGTACCCGATAGCGTGCCGTCTGCCGCCACGCTCAACCATGCCGGGCCAGAAATCTTAGTATAGGTAAGTGCCGCTCCGGCATCTAAATCCCTTGCGGCATCAGTAATGCTGGTGCTATACGCCGCACCTGCCGCAGCAGGGGCTGCTGTCACTGGATCGCTGTACCACAGCGGTGCATCGTTAAACGCATTATTTTCAACCGTAATGTTTAAAGTCGCGGTATCGCTACCACCGGTAGAATCAACCTGCACTGTAAAGCTATTCAGGCCCACATCGCCTGGCGCCGGAGTGCCCGAAAGACCCCCATCTGAAGCCACAGTCAACCAGGAAGGACCATCCAGCTTTGAAAAGGTCATTTGACCCGCAGCCGGGTCGCTGGCATCACCTGCAATGGAATCGTTGTAGCTTCCATCTTCCGTGGCAGTAGTCTTGATGATGGGGTCAGTCGTGAAGGACGGTGTCGGGTCAGGGTTCGTAGTGGTTTCGTTCGAAGCCTGCACCCCGACCTCAAGCCAGATGTCATCTGAAGAGGAAACCGACTCCATCTTGAACGTAGTCAGGTCGGAGGGGAGCATGACATCCAGTTGCTGCTCGGACAGGGCGTTCCAGTTTGAATCGTACACCGTAAAGAGCCCGTCCTCATCAAGGATAAAATGGTTTTCAGTGCCGATGCTGCCATCCACGCTCACCGACTGCTCGCCGAGAGTTAGAGTAGGATCCACCAGCGCCTCAGGCGTTTCCGCCAGCGCAATCATCCCATCCACCTCGACGCTACAGGTAGTGCCAGCAGGGATATGTCCTATGCCGATCTGGATGATCCTCACACTACCATAATCCATGAATTTACGAGTTGATTTCGTCCAGCCCCAGTCGCGGACTCGCCAGGCGACTTCACCGGTTGGAATTTCAATCCATCGACGGCCAGTGAAATTGATAGGGACGACATAGTCGCGACCTCTTCCACGGTTTAGGCGAATCACTAGAGTGGCACCGCTGCCGTCACCAGTCACCCACAGGCCGATGCCGCGACGTGTCTTTAAGTCGAGACTCGGACTAACCTCATATGTGGTCAATTCGACGTCCGACCAAACTGGGGAATCGGTGGCATTGGCTCGCGACACAGTGAGCGAACTACTGCCGATATAAGTCATTAAATCGATATTGTCATTCGATGCCGCGTCGTAGCTCGGCAGAACCCGTCCGACAATCCGGACCCGGTCTGCTCCGGAATCCAGCTCCGTCGGAATCTCCAGAGTTTGAACATCACCGTTTTGCAGATAGAAACGCGGAGTGATGACTCCGTGTTCTTGGCCCGAGTGCCATTCATGAGTGTAAAGATCAGTGCCCAGCGCCAGCCATCGTTCAAGAACCGGACCTTTCATCCGCCATAAGGCCTTGCCGAATGCCTTGGGCCCACTGAGAGTTGTGCGAGCAGCAAGAGGACTACGGAACTCGTTCATCGCCTCGCGCTGCACCGAATCCATCGCGTGTGAGGCATGCTTCCAGTTCTTGATCGCTCTTAAAAAATCAGACGTCAAACCGTGCGCCTGTAGCGTTTCCATTGTCACACCGCTCACATCGTACGATCCAAGTGAGAATCCACGGGTATTGAGAGTTGTTTGCCGATTCAATCTATACTCGTGTTCCTCGAGTCCGATGGTAGCCCACGACTCATCGCCGAGAAACATAACGCATTGCCCGAAAGGTTTAAAGTCACCGCCAAGCGCGTCTTTTACCCGGTTAAATTTATATTCTAGCCAAGCAAGAGGAGCCGGCCCCGCGCTGCTGTCAGATGAGGTAGGATGATCCAGGTTCTGGTAAACCAGGGCTCCGAACTTCTCACCTCCCCAGGCACCGTAGGCCTTGTGGAATTCAATTCCGTCGAAAGACGCATGTTTCAGGCCCAGAGTATTGTTCAGATCGGCCCAGCGCGTGGTAATCGTTTCAAATAAAGCGGAGTTGGGGTCCGGGACAAAGTCGTTGAATGGCCGCAAATAGCCGCGCAGACTTTCAGCTTCGGAATAGCTTGCAGCGGAGGTATCCCACATCCCACGACTGACGCCTTCCAACTGCCAGGTTCCGTTGCCCAAATCTTCGACACTACTCGCCTGAATCCATTCGTTACCGATCCGGAAGGTCTTGAAGTCAAAAACGCTGGAAACAACCGGCGGAGCCTCCAGTGGTTGATCCGAACCGATCACCGGCAGTTCCACACCGGAATCCGGCACCACTACGAAGGAGGTCGCGGCAGCATCAATTGCCCCGCTCAGAGTAACCGTGCCCCAGCTCTGGAGGTCGGGGTGGGCCGTTGGAGCAACGAACTCCTTATCGCGTTCGCCAATATTCCCAGACAAGTAGTGAAACATCAACCCCAGGTTTTTCCCTGCCGCTTCGCTCTTAAATGCCTGCATGTCAGCAAGGCCGTTGGGATACATGTTCGGGTTGATTTCATCGTTCTGCCTGTAATTCAACCCGTACTCCCCGCGCCAGACTAAGTTCCAAAGATAAAAGGCCTTCGCATCCATTTTTTGGGCGTAGGGAAGAAAGTCCGAATGTTCATCGAAATCGATGGGCACCATGTTGAGATAGCTGCTGTCAGTGGACTGCGCGATCCAATCGTTGAGCCAGGCCTCGGCGGCCGCACGGGTCCACTCGCCATCGACCTTGGGATGCGGCAGGCCTTCCATCGTCCAGAGATCGAGTAGGGTCTCATCCTCCTGCTCATTGTTCTCGTAGGCATACAAGGCAAACGCGCCAAGGACATTTGTTTCCCACAAGGAGCGACGCTTGATACTCACCGAGGAGTCGTAAGACACGACCTTCATCATGTGGTCCAGCTCGATTACGCGGAGTCCGCTACCCGCTGTATCGAGGTCGAACTTGAGCTGCTCACCAGCGAGCGCAAAGCCGCTCAATGAAGTGAAACGAGCCGTCAGATAATCATTCGTTGCCTCAAAACGGACGCTGAGTTGTTCGGTTGAACCGGAAATCGTAAATTGGTATTCGCCATCACCCAGATCCGTCACCGTGTTAAACCGCCGTTTCGTACCATCTGATTCAAGCAGGTAAAAGCCATAGGACTCGACGCCATCCAACAACTCTGCCCCACTCCTGCTCCGGATAGAAACAGGATGCGCGTCTGCGTCAAACTCGATGGAAAGCTGCGCTTGCGGCTGTTGTTGGGTGGTCCCATACAGTGCCACGTCATCGAGGCGGTGATAGATGCGGTCATGGCCGGTATCGTCATATAAATAGACCCTGAACTCGATTGGAGCAGTGATGTTCTGGAATTTCGCATCACTGAGATCAATGCTCCAGGTTTGATAGGTCTCGTCCCCAGTGTCCAAGGCAGTATCTTCGGTCGCAATACTCGACACCAGATCACCCTCGGCAAACCCGTCAATACTGGTCACCAAGTTGGCTGTGAGGATTTTGCCTGTGTAACCATTATCGTTGGAATAACCTGCCTTGAGCACGAGAGAGGTCAGGTTTATTGTTCCGGTTGATTTTGGAGCCACCGTAAAAGAAACATAGTCATCCCCGGAGATGGCCTCACTCAGAGTAGTCCCGGTGGCAGACGCTTTCGCATACAGATTCAGGCTCCTTGTTGCAAAACCCGCATCGGAATCCAAACCGGCACCCACCGAAAAGCTGCCTGCTGTTACGTTCGGATCGGTCGAACTTGCTGCAAGGCTTGCGGCAAAATCATAGCTTGCCAGAGTCGTGGCGGATGCGCCCACTGCAGCCATCTGTGTGATGGCCGCAGTGATCAGTAAACCTCTTAGCATAGAACTATTTCGTTTAAGCATAGTAGTAAGCTTGTTAATTCTTCGCGATATTTGAAAATATCGGTAACGATTAGGTGCGCTAGGTTAAGTATTACTCAGCCAATTCGATCTCGACACGGAAGAAGCCGGAGCTAGCGCCAGTTGGCACGCTATTGACCACTTCTTCAAAGTCATCATCGATCACCGCAGTCCCGGTTTCGGAAATGCCGTCCGTGCTCCAATCCGGAGTTGTCAGATCCGATGCGCCGACCACTTGGTAAGTGAGCTTGCGCGCAACTGCATCGCGGCGGCGCGGATAGCAGAACTCGCCCGAGGCTCCCGACATGTCCAGGACAGGCTGCGCCCCGACATTGCTTTTTTTGTTTGGATCGCCACCGATTCCATACTCATACAAGTTACTACGTCCGTCTCCATCCGGGTCGCCCTCCGGGGTCGTTGGATCCACTTGCGAAAGCGGGAACTCGTGCAGCGTCGGGCCGCCCTCGATGGAAAGACGTATATTGGTAATCGAGACCGACGGCGATGTCGTGCCACCGACCTCCCGCGCAAAACCAAGCACGATGTAATCATAGTCCGTGACTGCGTCCGGAGCGGTGGTAAAGGTCGAGAGATCAAAGGTATTGCTATATGCCTGCGCCCCAACCGAACCGGTCAAGCCCGGAACTGCGGCATCGGATCCAGTTCCTGCGGTTCCTGTAAAAACTCCATCCGGGCGGCCCAGATTATAGACCTCCATCTGATCCGAAGATACGGCGGTCCAAGCGCTGCCGCTGTTGCCGCCGAGATGCATAATCTCCGGATTCTCCGAGGGGTCGAGATCGACACAGCCCCAGAGATGCGCGTAGAGTTTCTCGGCGGAATCTGCTGTCGTGTAGTCAAAGCTGAGCGACAACTGCGCATGATCCGTCTCGGGCAAATCCGTAAGATCAATACAGATGGCAATCGGCCCCTCTCCTAAACGACTGTTTACCGCACTGCTGCTCGCGATAACACCGTCTACAACTGTCCACTCCGTCGATGCCCACTTGTTGTAAAAGACGTTGTTCTTCTGCACTCTTTTAAAGGGCCCCACCGTACTGAGTCGGCCATCCTCTTCGGGAATGCGATCCAGCCCGTTCTCAGTCGTCCACCCACCGAAATGGTCGATAGTGCCGTGCAGTGCAAAGACCAGATCGTCCCCCGCAGTTTCAGTGGCAGCGAAAGGCCAATTAATCGATGCGCCGGCAGTCGTCTGGAGGTGAATCAAGTCGCCGCCCGCATAGGCTCCGTCACCATCCGAACGCATCCAATAGCACAGATTGCCAGTGGCCTGCTCTTTCCATTTGAGCTGGAAGGCATAAGTGCCGCTCGTCAGCACGGTGTCCTCAAAATCGATGGTGTAATAGTTTCCGGCCGTGCAGGATACGCCGCGCATGTCAATTTCCTGATAGAGTCGTGTCCGGTAGGGATCATCCGCAGGGGCACCGCTCTCATATTGACCAATCCAGAGATACAGCTCAGCGGCATCGCTGCTACCGATGCTGAAGTTAGTGAATGCCTGCAGGGTCAATGCGGAGAGGGACACCGGTTCCGACACAGTGAAGGTCTGTCCGAGCACCTGCAAGTTGGTGCCGTCATCACGCACCGCGTTTTGTAGACTCCCCACCGTGTTGCCCAATAGGACGTTATAACTCGGATAAACCGTGCCTGCATCCGCAAAGGTCGCCACACCCTGTGGCTCCCATGTGCGCAGTGGCACTGCTGTAGAGGCTTTGCCCGAATGGCCGGTCAGATAGACTGAACTATAGAAGAAAAAGTTCTCATCGATGAGGTTGAAGAGATAACTCTGCGCACCTTCCGGAATTTCGACTTCGGCCCAACCATCCTCATGATCGAACGGCACGGGAATTTTAAACCACTCTTCGTAATCGTTACCTGGGTTCTTACAATAGAGCAGGTCCAGGAATTTCACCTTGGCCTGATTGGTATTCCATGTGACCCAGGCCATCGTTTCATCGTTGCCGGTGGACAGAATTTTCGGGCTCTGATCGCCCAGAGCTAGAATCAAGCGTTCCGGATTCCAATAGAGTGGCCTGGCCTGCACTTCTTCCATCCACGCGTCCAGCTCCGCGCTCATCTCAGTGAGCACCTGCGGGTACGAGGCCTTCACATCGACCTGCTCGTTGATATCCACGGCATCACCATTTGCGTCATAGAGTTGATACAGCGAATACTTATCCAGCGAAGAGGTGTATTTTTTATACAACTTCCACCCATCCTTCAACATCGTGGTCGCATTGCGACCGCTATGCGGGAAATGCCAGAACATAGATGCACGCTCCGTGTTGGTCGCCGAATCCGTTACTTGTGCTGAATCGAGCGGGTCGTTCAGCAGTAGCGGCGACAGATCACTCGCATCCAATCCGGACGGAATGCTTGCGCCCGCCAGAGAGAGGAAGGTCGGATAGATATCCATGCCGTTGATGATGACATCGCTGAGTGTATTGGAGGAAATCCCCGGCCCCATCGCGATAAACGGCACGCGCACCCCACCCTCCTGGAGCCAGAGTTTGCCTTCATCCAGCGGAAAATTATCCGTGCCATTATCGGCCCCTTCATAACCACCGTTATCCGAGGTGAGAATGATATAGGTATTTTCGATGAGCTTATGCCCGGGCCAGCGGGGATCATCCGTAGTCTCCAGGTAGTCGATCAACTTACTAATGTAATAGTCGAGACTTTCAACCATCGCCGCGTAATAGGGGTTGTTCTGTCCTTCAGCAAAGATCTCAGTTCCGTCCAAGGGGTAGTCGTAGCCCATCAGGCCCGCATATTTCTGCAGGAGGCTCTCGGTGCGCATCTGGATCGGAGTGTGCACCAGCCAAGTGGAATAGTAGCAGAAGAAAGGCTCTTGCCGGCTGACCGCATCCGCAAAAAAGCCCAGGGTTTCCTCGGTGACAGGATCCGTGGCAATTCCATTGCCATCCAACTGATACGTATCAGAGGGATCAGTGGTCGCAAAGCCTGTCAGCTTACTCGACATGCTGCTTTGCACCCCACGACTGTTATAAGCCACGTCAAATCCCTGATCGGTCGGGTATGGAAAGCTGTAATGGTGCCCATCGGGCGACATGTGCCATTTACCAAACGCACCGGTGTAATACCCGGCATCTCTCAGCGCTTCGGCCAGCGAGTATTCCTCATCCTTGAGGCTACTGCGAAAATGCGGGGTGATACCATTCGTGACAACACTACTCGCTTTCGGGCACCGTCCGCCATCCACCATAGTAACATCGACGCGCGCCGGATGCTTGCCCGTCATGATGGCCACTCGACTGGGTGCACAGACCGGCGTCGGCGAATACGCATTCGTAAACATAACACCCTCCGCAGCCAGTGCATCCATTTGGTTTGTCTCAAAGACATTCGTTCCGCCAAAGCCGTTCACCACATCCGTCTCCAGCTGGTCATACACCTTGATGTCCTGCCAGCCGAGATCGTCGGCAAGAATCAACAAGAGATTCGGCTGCGCTGGACGCGGCGCAGGCGGAGCAGTCACCGTACCACTCAGCACAATGTCATCGATGCGGTGGATGATGCCGGCATTATTCGTGTCGTCGCTCAAATAAATTCTGAATTCGGTCGCCGTGGTGATGTCCTGAAATTGTGCTGCGGTGAGATCGATATTCAAAGTCTGGTAAACCACGGTGCCGTCGTTGGTCGACGTATTTGCGGTTGAGACGCTACCAAGCGAAGCTGCAGCAGTAAACCCGTCGATATCGGTGAGCACTGCTTGAGTGAGGATCTTACTCGTATACGATCCGCTATTGGTATAGCCCGCTCGAAGTGACAACGAGGTTAAGTCCAAGTCCACACCTGCACCAGGGGTCACCGTGAAACTCACGTAGTCATTGTCCGTGATGGCCCCGGCCAAATCATTGATCCCCGTTACATTCGTTCTGATAAATGCATTACCGCCATCCGTGCTGGAACGCGCAACAGCAAAGCCGGAACCGGATCCAAGCGCGCTCACGGTTACATTCGAACCCTCGGTCGTGGGGTTCAAGTCAATGTCAAAGGTGAAGCCTGCAATGGTCGTTGCGGATAAGCCTGTTGCTACCATCAATCCGATGGCTGCGTTGACCAGAAATTTGGCAGGGATAGATTTAAGTCGCGTAGTCATAAATGCCCGAGTCGGGTTGAATTCTTGGGGTGGAGATCGGGAAGACTAGCAGACCCGAATCAGACAAGATACGTGTAATTGCGCATTAAAATTATCAAAATGCGTCACCCCGAGGCTCCCTCTAATCCTTCAGCAAGGTATAGGAGTCCAGCGTTTGACCTTCGCTACTGAGTGTGGTGACATCCAGACGACGGCCATCGATATCCACCACCACCGATGCCAACTTTGACAAGCTCTCCACCATGAAAGGCAAATACGGTGCGCGGAAGCCAACGACCTTACCAAAACTGCCCTCCACCGTATGAATTGTGCCACGTCCTGTATGCGCTGCCTGCTGTTAGCTGCCGTCACCTTCCTGTCGTCCGTCTCCCTCATCCAGTGCGTGCAGTTCAGGATCATAGGTATCGCTTTTGCCGTAGTGGCCTTGCATCAGAATCGAGCGTTCATACGTATGACTGTGTCCACCAAAAGTCAGGTCGACACCCACCCTGCGTTTCAAGTAGTGGCAAAAAAATCAGTACATCCTAGCAGCATCCGCATAGCTAAGATATGCGCAATGGCGCATTTTTTAAACAATTAAGCTAATCGTGCTCTGCGACGAATCGCCCCGTCAGCTGAGATCCTTGCCGATTGGACGGCCTGGATGCTTGGTAAGTCAGGCTCCGCGAAGCTGCTTACAAAGATGCGCTGCATATGGAATTATGGATCGGTTGTCACATTCACGCGAACGAAGAGCTTACTGCCAAATGCTAAGCTATTAGGTAGCCTGACGACGACTCGATCAATACCATCAGTATAGAAGTCTTCGGTGACTGCGATCGTGACACCATCGGTGTTGTGTACCGCAGGATTCCAACCCGACAAGTCGGAACCATACTCAACCACGATGCTTGTGCTAGGATCGCCATTGGACAGCTCGCTACGACGGAATTCGAGCTCTAGCCCACCCGCAGTATAGGTGCAAGTCGGTGCGACTGTAAGATCATCAGATGCATCGGTTGGATCGCTACCAAGCACATACTCAAGCCCGGTCTCCAGACTCCCCCCATCGAAGTCGAGCGTGGCATCACGATCACTCAGCCCGGAAACGCTGTCTGCCCATATTGTATAATCGCTCATCTCGTTCAGCTCGATCGCGTTGCCATTGACCACCAGTTCATAGCCCGCGATTGGAGCAGCCAGAGCCGGAGTGCCCGAAATTGAGGATGCAGTGATCAGCGTGTAACTCGACAAGCTCGGTGTACCACTGATCTTAATCGTCGCATTCGGGTCGAGCGTCAGCGCGGAGGACGTTACCGGGCTTCCGAGCGTCAGTTCAAGGGATGCACCGCCATTCACCATAATGGCTGATGTGCTCATGTCCGAGCGTAAATTCAGTGTCCCTGCGGCGACGGTCGTCGCACCGCTGTGGCTGCTTGGAATGCCGCTCAAATTATTGAGTGTCAGTGTGCCAGGGCCGGACTTGACCAATGCAAGTGCCCCGCTGAAACGACCCTGGTATTCTGTATCGCTTGACTGATTGATTGCCAGTGTACCGCTGCCCGCAATCTCGACATCGCCCCCCACGTTGAGTGATTGGGACGAAGTTGCGATCGAGCCGACTGTTTGGTCAAAGCTCTTCAAGTCGAGCCTTGAGAAAGAGTTAAGTGTTGTATTCCAGCCAAACTCGAGATTCGCACCTATCGGCAAAATATCGGTCGCACCCAACTCGACGATGGAACTGAAATAGAGCCTCATATCAGTCCAATCGTGTGACCCCGTGATCGGATTCAGAATGATTTTCCTGCCGGCAACATGTAGAGGATCGCCAAGATCGTAACCGTCGCCCGCAAATTTTAGAAGCCCCGTCGCGCTGATTGGATTAGTATCAATCACGAAGTCTCCAACTAGAGTCAAATCGCCGGAACTACTAATACCGCCACTGATCGTCATCGTGCCGGATTCAGTCTGAATACGTCCACCGCCCATAATCGGACCAGTCACAGTATTAGATCCGGCAGAGTTCCAGAGCGCAGGCGCCGTATTGCTCTCGCCGGAAATCGTGAGCGGCTCTGCAAGACTGATGCCGCCTTCCATACGGAGCGAACCTCCTGAGACCAAGGTGTGACCCGCAACCTCACCGAGAGCGGCGTTGTCTCCGACTGTTAACGTCCCCCCGCTGACAGTCGTCACGCCGGTGTAGGCATTTGCACTCGCGAGCGTGAGATTACCGGTTCCGGACTTAGAGAGAGAAGCGCTACCGCTGATGGCATCCCCAGTGAAGCTATAGTCCACCGAGGCACTCACATAAACATTAGCGGGCGCGACCGAGCCGGAAATTGTTACCGTTCCTGCCCCGGTGTCGCCGAAGCTAACCTCATCGCCGTCGTTGTAAGTGCCACCAGTCCAGCTAGTGGAGTCGGGATTCGTCCAAGTCGAATCAGAGCTACCATCCCAATCCAGCGATTCCTGAGTCGTCACTGTTCCGTTCAACGCAACACTATCAAAGCGATGAATAATATTCTGATCGCCGGTGTCATCATACACATAAACCCTAAACTCGAGTGCTGTAGTGATGTTTTGAAACCTTTCATCGCTAAGATCGATGACCCAATACTGATAGTTCGCGCTGCCACCACTAACACTGGTATCTGAAGTCGAGATACTGGATACAAGGTCACTTGAGGTAAACCCGTCAATACTGGTCAATAAATTTGCAGTGAGGATTTTATTAGTATAACCATTCGAATTCGTATACCCAGCATTCAGAACGAGGGCGCTAAGGTTCATCCTAGATCCAGCCTCGGGTGTCACAGTGAAGGACAGGTAATCATCCCCGGCAATCGCAGCACTGAGGGTATCGTCGGTTGCACTCGACCTGACGAACATGTTCTGACCACTCGGCGAGTGCCCTGCGAGCGAATCAATCCCGGCTCCGGCAGAAAAATTACTCGCAGTGACATTCGCAACTGAGCTTGTCGCAGACTCGCTTGTGTCAAAATGATATTCGGCGATGATTGTCGTGCTGGGAGGTGTAACGAGCCCAGCAGGATCTGGCGTCGTGCCTTGCGCATCGAACTGTAAATAGCTCAAGCTGATGCACCAAGAGGCACCGTAGTTTGCCCAGCCCTCCAAATGGCGAAAAGCAGCCCCGGGTTGAAACGGATACATCTCACTGCCCGGCAGTGTGGCAATATTCCCCCGCACCGTTTCCAATCGCGCACAGGTGTCTTCCTTATATAATTTAGGCCAACCGCGTTCGATCTCAGGGAAACCCTGATCCGGATGACTCGAAGCCGCCGCCAACATCGGGTTACGTCCAAAGACGTGATCGACCGAGGCGAAAGCGAGTTCTTCAAGGCGCGCTTTCAGAGCTTGACCATCGACCACCCAGGAAGCTGCGGTATAAATCGCCGGCAGACTCAGCGAATTCCCCACCTCATTCATTCCAGGGATCGTCCACAGGTCGTTGCTAAACTTACGAAAGTCCCACAGGTTATCCGCACGAGCGACGGCGTTTTCGGCCCATGCGGTAATCTTTGCTTTCAACCCGGCGGGCGCCTGCTGCGGATATTTCTGTAGCAACCAGACCAGATTGGGAATCGTCCGGTGCTCGGTCAAACGGTGGCCCTTGTTCGTGCGCGGATCGTTCCAGTCCAGATTATTGATGATCCATTCGGCCTGATTCAAGGCGGCAGCCAGATAGACCGCTGCATCAGTGCGCTCTTCCCGCAAGGCAACTTCATACATCATCAGATTCGGCACAATCGAATGGCCCGGTGCGTGACGCCCCTTAAATGGGTGCATGTGGTTTGCCTGCCAATCATCTATGGGCGAATAGGTATCCGGATCCCACCAGGGACTGATGTCGAGTGGACTCGATCCTTTTCTGCTACCCGAACCGCCTTGAGTAAAGTTTCCTGTTGGCCCTCCTGCAGGATCCCAGAAGTTGAAACAGAAGTCACGACACTTGTCGTAAAAGGACTGCGGAAGCCATTGCTGCAATTCCGGCCAAGCCCACAGCACGTAGGCGACTTGTTCGAGGGTCTGCGGCTCAATCATGCTGTCATCATTGTCGAAACGAGCGCTGGGATCGCGTCCATTGGGGCGCATCAAAATGTAGCCTGCCCCCCAGTGGATTAGTTTTACCACGTCCGGTGCGTCCGGATGCGGAGCTTCCAACTCGTAGTAATCACTCACTGCATCCATCACACCCGATGCGGCACCATCTTGAATATAAACAAAGTCAGGTGCAGTGACACGGGCCTTGTCCGCCTGCCAATCAATCTGGCGTGGCATCGAGTCAATAAACTCTGGATCCGAAAGATAAAAGAGCACGAGCGAGGGAATGATCGCATCGTAATAAGTGCCGTCACGAAAGGCACAGCCGCCAAAGGCACTCGGGTGAGTGCCGACGACTGAACGAACATCGTTCAAGAAATCGGTTGCCGTTTGCCAATACTGCTCCTGAGCGAGATTTTGCCGAATGAGGAAGGGATCACTGGTATTCGAAGTCAGTGCGCCGCCGCTCAGATCAATCACATAGTGCGAGTCGGAATCAGCGGGTTTAAACGCAGTAAAATCGCCACGGCCTCCGCTGATGAGGCCTTGAAAGAGACTCTCCGTCTGGTCCTGGATTCGAATGGTAAACTGCGCTCCATCTGCCGACAACGGTGCGGTAAAGCGCTTGGGGCGATCCGTTAAGTAACCGACCTGATTGAGAATGATTTGGTGCTGGTTGTCGTCGACGATCGCATAGGGCCTGTCCGCGCCCGTTCCATCGGGAAAGGCGGGCGGCAGCCCGGTGACGTCCGGGTCGTCATAGACCGCGATCTCGCGGATGCGTCCGGGGCTCGCGGTGAGGAGCTCGATGCGTAGCTTGATGACTTGGCTTTCATCGAGATAGATGCGCTGGACGGTGTCCTGTGTTCCGTGGAATTCCCATTCGGGTTTGTCTTGCCATGCGTTGTCCACCCACAGGCGGATCTTATAGTCGGTGAGTGCCGATTCCGACCGCCATCCTGAAAAAATATCGATCCTGCGGATCGTGGTTGCCCCAGTAAAACTGAGTTCAATCCATGGAGACGGATCCTCCTCGGCCGCCAGCCAGCGCGAGGTGTCATTCACCACGCCATCGTTTGCGTTGTCTTTCGCATACCCCGATCGCTCACTACTCGCAGATACCGTGGCGGTTTCAGCCCAATTAGTCTCTGTTCCGTACGCAATTGTAGACATGCATGCATACAACAAGAATAGGATTAGGTGCCTGTTAGAATACACGTCACGGATCTTATGTAAGTTCATATGATTTTGTGGAGTTGAACTCCAGAAACCTAGGTTTGTCGCCACCCAGAAATATCGGCATTATAGAAAAATGTAGCCACAAACAAATCATAGCTGAAATAAAACGATCTATAATATATCGGATTGCGTATATTTTATAAGGATTTGGCGCCTCCAAGCTAAGCTCGAACAGCTTCCAAACATGGCAGTGATGTTCAACCTGACTGCCGCCGCTTAGATGACATCGACCTCAAGCGACCACTCCAAAGCATCTTCGGCAGCCAGAACCGGCGGCTCTTTCGCTTCGCTCAGATCATCCACAGGCAACATCGCGGGTTCGATGCCAAGATTGAAATACGGGGCCGATCCACAGCCCGACCATGCGCCGTGATTGATCCATAAGCCCAAATACGGGATCTGCTGCGCATCCCATGAAAACTTTAATCCGGAACCGTCAGCATGACGCACGGTCATCTGATCGACCACATTACAGTCGCTGAATAATTTGGCCGCCCAGGGCGCGGAATGATCCGGCAGTTCGTTTAATTGAATCCCTTGCCCCTCGAGTGCCTCAGCTGCGCCCATCGCAGCAGCCACCTGAAACGATCCGGCAGCCTCCAGCCTTAAATCAGGCGACAAGGGTAACAATGGATGCGCACACCATAGCCAGGGGAACGGCTGTTCGCCGGTATTTTTCAAGCGATAGTCACAGCGGATGCTTGCGCCATCCAACACCACCGTACGCTCGAAACGAAAGGGAAAGCAACGCCCCTGCAGCGACATCGCCAGCCGGGTGTCGGACTGCTCGTCGACCTGCCAGGGCAACTGCACCAGATCGCCATGATCCGGGACCTTGCCGCAGGGCGCAACCGAGGGGAAGATTTCATCCCAGCCACCCGTGTCGTGCTGCGCGATAAAGGAATCGCCGTAGCGGATCGGGCTCACCCCGAGGTGCGGATTGCGCCAAAACCATTCACGCCCGCTGCGCCGGTCGCGCAAGGAGCGCCACTTGCCACCTTGCTCAGGCTCGAACACCAACTTTAGTTCGGCGGATTCAAGTGTAAGGCTTTTTCCTTTCATGACTGCTCAAAGCGCGCTTCGCTTACCTGGCCGATCCTACTGGTGCTTGACCAAAGCGAGTCCCTGCTCAGCAAGACCGAGCAGTGTATTGGCATGTGCCTGCTTCGCCTGGTCGAGATCCTCTTCGAACACGAGCAGCAACGGCAAGGACGTCGCGAAGTAATCAATCTTGGCCGCCCCCTTCAGTTCGTCCTCAGCAAAGCGCTTGAATCCCTCGAACAAAGCCTGCGCCTCAGCCGCGCGGCCCAATTCAATTAGGGACAAGCCGCGGAAATAGGAGAGTTCCGAATGCTCCGTAACCGCCATCGACTGAAAGTCCCCTGCCTGGTTGGCACTCGCTTCAAACTGTACCACAGCCTCGTCCTCGCGACCCAGCGCACGCAGCGCCTTGCCGGTCCAATAGCTGACATCCGCCTTGGCCTGCAGCAAATGATAGGCCTCGGCCAAATTCTCCGGCGGCTGCATCGCCTGCTCAAAATGTTGCAGTGCGGCTGTCGCATTACCGGCATCCAGTCTCTGTTGGCCTAACAACAGATGCGCGCTGGTGTATTGGCGCAGGACCTTCCCCTCACCGCCTTCCCATGGGTGAAAACGGCGTGCCAGTAATATGTCGAGTGCTGCTTGTGGTGCGCCTGTTTCATTGTAAAGCTCGGCCAAAGAAACGGTGCAATCATCGCGTTCCTGAACGAGCTTAGGCTTGCTAAGGAGTGTTTCCAAACGTGTCTCAGGCGCATCTCCCAGCTTGCCGCGCAGCTGATCCAATTCAGCGAAGAGACGCGCGTCAGTCGGGTCGTGCTTCACCGCCTGTAGATAGGCAGAGCGCGCGGCATCACCGTCGCGGCGCACATTCCAATACGCAATCCCGAGATTCCGATGCACCGTTGCAAAGGTCGAATCCGCCGCCTGCGCGCGTTCCCAACAAGTGATCGCATCTTCATGACGCTTCTTGTCGAAGTAATAATTACCGAGCCCATAGGCCGCGTTGCGGTCTGCACCCGCCTGCTCCAAGGCCCACTCCAGCATCAACTGATCGTGCAAACGTGAAGGGAAGAAATAATCGGAGCCCATCGCACGTGCGTTCTCAAGGTGCTCTGCGCTACGCGTCAGCCATGCCAATGCATACTGCGTCATCTGAGACTTTTCGAGCGGATTTGGCACGGCGACTCCATGCACCGCGTGGCTATGATGTAATTCCAATAGCGCGATTGCCTCTGGGCGAAAACCGGCATCGACGTAATCGTAAACGATATCCAGCACAGTTTGTGCATCGTTGCGACTCTGCGCGAGGAAGGTCTCGACATCACCCGAAGCATGACGCGCCCAATGATCCAAGGGATCGACCGCAAGTAGATCGGCCAGCACCTGTGACCCATCGCGGCCCAGCTTACCTAATACCAGTGCCTTAAGCACCTGCGCCTTGTTGTTTTGACGGTTGGTATCCAGCACAGCTTCACAATGCTGCAGCGCGGTTTCGAGATCACCCTGACGACAATCCAACAAAGCCAGTTCATAGTATGCGGCGGAGCGCCATGAAGCATCCCACGTAGCTTTATAAAGCAGGCCATAAGCCTCGCTTAAGCGATTCTGAAAACGACGTGTCAGCCCGAGATAATAATGTGCTTCTCCGGTATACGGATTCGGGTGACGACTGGTCAGACGTTTGATTGCCTGCTCGAAATATTGAGCAGCCTCATCGAGCAAGCCTTGATTCAACTGACGACGCCCATAGGCGATATTGGTGCGCACATCCAGCGGATCACGGCGCAAAATTTCATCCCAATAAAGTTCAGGGTAGCGTGTCGGGTGGCGGTATTGTTCCAGGTGCTCGGCGGTGAGATACAGCTCCTCAATCGTGTCGATGGCATCCGGCATGGGCGGCTCAGTCGCGACTTCGCGATTGCGTTCCAATGTCGAAACATCGACCGGTCGATACGACACCAGACCTTCGACTGACAGTTCCAGCGTGTGAATCGCGTCACCAGCAAACTGGATCGACTGATTCTGCCACGGCGCGTCAGGCGATAAATTCACCCGCTCATCGATCAGCACTTGATCACTATCCGTCAATAGGATGCGAGCGCCCTTAAACTCGCGGGATACGACGGCACCTAGATCCAGCGTCCCATCCTCGTTCAACACCAGACGCACTGCGGCGTCCTTCGTCGCATTCTGCACTGGACCAATCTTTTTGTAAGGCCACCAGAACTGCGAAAAGGTCTTCGTCTCGCCCGGTTGCAAATAAGTAAAGTCCGGTTGGTTATCGGTGTAAACACCCGCCATCAATTCGACGTAGGGTCCGTTTTCGTCAGTCAATTCGCGATCCCATGCCCAGCCGAATTCATGATTGCCCCAGGTCCATTGCTTCTTGCCTGGTGAAATATGCTTATTCGCGACATGGATAAAACCACCCTCCGCGTCAAAGTCATATCCGCCGAAGAAGTTAAAGCTCGTATCACAAACCATGTAGCTGGTCGGCACCTGAATGTTCTTATACCAACTCAGGTCGTTGGCACCTGGTTTGGCTGCATAATCGACGCCGTAGTAGTCGTTGTTCGCGATCGGAAAGCCACTCTGCGCACGCACCGCATGATCTGCCACATAATGCACATCTGCAGGAAAGAAACTCTGATAATTATCGTGCACCTTGGCGGCAACATTGGCCCACCAGAGAAAGGTCTGTGTGTAAGGTGTGCGGTTAAACAAGCGCGCCTTGAGTTCGACCAAGGCACTGCCCGGTTGCATACGAATACCATGCATCCCCTTCAGGCGATTCAGCGGATCATGCTCAGACATCCAGACGGTTTGTGAACCGTCGGCCCCTTCTTCAAGGTGCACGTCCGCGGGCATATAAGTGCCGGGGCGGTGGTGCTGCGGCCAGTTAAACTCAACACCGCCGGAAATCCATGGTCCCGCCAAACCAACCAAGGCCGGCTTGATCACATCTTGGCGATAGAAAAAGTCGTAGTCGTCATTGACTTTGTCCTGCCCCAGAAAAATGCGACCGCCGATTTCCGGCAGCATCACCAAGCGCACATACTCGTTCTCCAGTCGCACCGAGTCGTAGCTTTGGGCTTTCGGCACATCGAACACCTTATCAATAAACGGAACCGGATAGACCTTACCGCAGGACCCCTGATAGACGCGCTTCTCAAAAAAGAGCGGATTTTTCTCCGGTGCACCCAGCCCATAGGTCGGGATGACGAGTGGTTCACGTGATGCTTCTACATTATGCTTCATACTAAAATACGTTCGATTCAAAAACGCGCTCTGCCACTGGAGCGTCGCATAGTTAAGCACAATTCAGCCCTTGCGTGAATGGCATATCCGCTACTTAGTGATGGACTATCCGATCCTAAAGAGTAAAAGTAATCGAAATGTCATCGAGCAAAGAAACACGTATCAGAGAAGGCTTCCCCAAGCAGCGCTTAGTAGTCATCCCACCGACGGTGACCAAGCGCTGCCGTTCGCGGCCAATAGTCAGCGAACTCTACGTAACTGACATCGGCTCCTACCCCTCAGCTCCCCATCACTACGTCGAACGCAGACAGGGCATTTCCGCCGCAGTGATGATCTATTGCCTGAGTGGTCGAGGCTCGATCGAGATAGACAATACAACTCACAAAATTCGATTTGGGCAGCTCGTGATCATTCCGCCGAACACGCCGCATATCTATCAGGCAGAACAAAAGGACCCATGGTCCATTTGCTGGATACACTTCTCTGGAACGCAAACACAGGCGCTCTCGGACAGCCTCAAACTCACCAAACATAAGCCCAGCCTCTATGTGCCGGATACCCGAATCATACGCGACGCGTTCGAAAACGTTTATGCTTGCCTGAACTACCACTATACCGACGCCGGGCTGTTGGCGATGAGTAGTGAACTGCTGCGTCTGTTCAGCCTAGCCAAACTCCACCAAGGCTTCCCCGGCGCACAGCGCCAATCCGCAGAAAATCGGGTCGTTTCGACACTGGCATTTATGGAACAGCACCTCCACATGCCGCTTACACTAGATGAGATGGCCGCACATTCGGGGCAATCCCTGCCCTATTTTACCAGGTTATTCCGGCAGCGCACCAACCAATCACCCATGGCATACTTCATTCAGCTCAAAATCCGTAAAGCTTGCGAACTGCTCGACCAGACCGATTCAACCATCCGCGAAATCGCAAGCCAGCTCGGCTACGACGACCCCTACTATTTCAGCCGCATTTTCAAGAAAACACAGGGCTGCTCCCCCGCCGCCTACCGGCAATCCGTCAAAGGATAATCCAATACACTAAGGGCAAACACTTCGAGTAAAGCCTATCCGTAGCAAAAATTCAACGAGGGCGCTTTGCCACCTGGAGGCACTGGTCCAATCATACTGTAGATCAGGTCATGGCTGGCACAAATCTCTTCGCAAATCACTCCTAAAAAGAGCGGCCGGGTTTTCAAGAACGTGATCCTGTGCAGAGGCTACTCACTTTCCTTTCTGAGTTTTTTCGTGCCCGTCCCGAAATCCTTGCTGATCACAGCCCGATCATACTCGTCTCCCAAGACCGTATAGGCCACATAAGTCAGCGTATCATTCTCGATGTTAATCACCTGGAAAAACTGTTTTAGATTTGCTGGTTGGTCCAACTGATAACCTTCATCTGCGTAGCTTTCCATTTGCTCACGACTGAACCTGTATTGTTTCGGACCACTGACAGAGGTCACGTAAACAGTTCCAAGATTTCCGACATCGCTCTCGGCGGCAGATCGCACAGGGACATGACCGCGGGCGTAGGTGTGATCATGCCCATTGAGCACAAGATCAACCCCGTATTTATCGAATAGAGGCTTCCACTCATCCCGCCCAAACTGGAAGTTGCGTTTCCTGGCCGGCGAAAATACAGAATGGTGACAGGTAACAATTTTCCATTTGGCAGTACAGTTCCTGAGCTGCTCTTCCAGGTAGGAGGTCTGCTCATTCAAGCAATAATTCGAATTGAGAACAATGATTCGAACATCCTGATAGTCCACCGTATACACAGTCTCATGCAGGCGCTCCGGCAACTCGTTCTCAACCGGGAGCGTGAACTGCGGACGCCATTGAATCGAGGTACTCGCGGGCTGGTTACTTCCAATTGGCAAGAATTCATGATTCCCAAGCACAGGAATCGCGGTCCATTGACGGTGAATAAAACCGCCTGCCTTATACCACTGAGCCCATTCATGATCGCGGTGCGCTAGGTTAATCAGATCCCCGGCATGGATCACAAACGAGGCATCGGGAGCGGTTTGATACGCCATACGAATCACCCGGGACCAGTGCGAAAGCACATCATTCTGCGCATCCCCAAAGTAAACAAATTGAGTGGGGGCATAGTTACGCTTCGCTGTGCGGAACTGAATCCATTCCGACCAAAAAGCGTCACCATCGCCGACTCGATATGCATATAGGGTATCCGGCTTCAAGCCATCAAAGATCACGCTATGGTAGTGGACAACAAGCGATGAGTTACCCTTGTATTGCCCCAGATCAAATGGCTCCGTTACCGCTTTCTGCGTAACTGCATGGTCTGTAAAACGAGAATTCTCGGTTGCCTCTGCAATTTGCGCCACGGCCTGCATCACGCCTGTATCCGTGCGCCAGGTTACCGCACGGCTTGTAGCCGGATCGCCATGAAAAGTCAGTATAATACGGTCTGGGTCTTTGCTAGGAATTTCCCAGTGGTGCAGATGATGGTGAGCATGGCTCGCACCGGCAGGCGCCGCCTTTTTGTGTGTTTGAATATCCTTCAGCCCCGGAGCATCGCTGCTGGCGTATACTGCGATTTCACGAATGCGGGCGAGGCCGGGCTTGAGAAGTTCCAGGCGAATCTTTGTAACCCCAGAACG
>Ga0206125_10001405_pt1 | contig 28246 bp, 30 predicted proteins | sample Helgoland_Spring_4_FD_148598 | JGI IMG/M metagenome (GOLD analysis project Ga0206125, IMG submission 148598) | Pelagic subsurface seawater microbial communities from Kabeltonne, Helgoland, North Sea - Helgoland_Spring_Bloom_20160331_1 | ecosystem: Environmental > Aquatic > Marine > Epipelagic ... | reverse complement strand
AATTGTTTAGCTCAGTTAAAAAAACTAGGAGCTATTGTATCATTTCAACTGAATTAATCAGTTGATTTTTTTTGGTTAAGAATTTCCATTACTGTGAGTAGTGAGGGCGAAGCCGTAACTTAAAGTAGTATTTTCAGTTTAATGAGCTGTAAAATAAAAAACGGACTACCGGTGGTAGTCGAGAAAAAATATAAATTATGAAAGTAGGAATCACCTTTTCAACCTTTGATTTGTTGCATGCCGGGCACGTAACGATGCTCGAAGAAGCCAAACGTCAATGTGATTATTTAATAGTAGGGTTGCAGTTAGATCCTTCGATTGATCGCCCTGAAAAAAATGCTCCTTCACAGTCTATTATTGAGCGGTATATTCAACTAAAAGGATCCAAGCATGTAGATGAGATTGTACCGTACGTATCAGAGCAAGATTTAGAAGATATTTTATGTTCTTTTAAATTGGATGTTCGAATTATTGGTGATGAGTACAAGGAAAAGAACTTTACAGGTAGAACCTATTGTGAAGAAAAAGGAATAGAGTTCTATTACAACTCGAGAGATCACAGATTCTCTTCGAGTGGGCTTAGAAAACAAGTGAAATCAGCAGAAGATAAATAAGAAATATGAATATTACAGTTATAGGATCCGGATATGTTGGACTTGTCTCAGGAACGTGTTTTGCAGAGATGGGAAACAGGGTTACTTGTGTAGATATAGATCCAATCAAGATTGAGAAATTAAATCAAGGCATTATTCCAATTTTTGAACCGGGTTTAGAGAACATGGTTTTAAAAAACGTAAAAAATAAGAACCTATTTTTTACCACTCAATTAGCTGAAGCTTTACATAATTCTGAAATCGCATTTATAGCCGTTGGAACTCCTATGGGAGATGATGGTTCTGCAGATTTACAATATGTATTAGCTGTAGCGAAATCAATAGGGCAGTCGATGCAAAAAAGATTGATTGTGGTTGATAAATCTACGGTACCTATTGGAACTGCAGATAAGGTAAAGGCGACTATTCAAAAAGAGTTAGATAAAAGAGGTTTTGATTTAGAATTTGATGTGGTTTCGAATCCTGAATTTTTAAAAGAGGGAGCAGCGATAGCAGATTTCATGAAACCAGACAGAGTGGTAATTGGAGCAGATTCTGAGATTGCCTTTAAAAAAATGAAAGAATTATATAATCCTTTTTTTAGAGATCAAGATCGCTTTATAGCCATGGATATCCGTTCTGCTGAGATGACCAAGTATGCAGCAAATGCGATGCTAGCTACTAAAATATCTTTTATAAATGAAATTGCCAATCTCTGTGAAAAGGTAGGAGCTGATGCCAGTCAAGTAAGAATCGGAATTGGTTCAGATCGACGTATAGGACACAGTTTTATTTATCCGGGAGCGGGTTATGGAGGATCTTGTTTTCCAAAAGATGTAAAAGCATTGACTAAAATAGCCAAAGAAAATGGCTACAATGCTCAATTAATAACTGCAGTAGAAGAAGTAAATGATGCACAAAAATTAGTGATTGCTCAGAAAATAGTTAACCGATTTGGAGAAGATTTAACCGGATTAACCTTTGGTATTTGGGGATTGGCCTTTAAACCAGGAACTGATGACATGCGTGAAGCACCAGCTATTTATGTAATTAAAGAATTGGAAAGTAGAGGAGCTAAAATAAAAGCATATGATCCAAAGGCGATTGGTGAAGCAAAAGAGCATTATCTAAAAGGAGTTCAAAACATAACCTATGTAACATCGAAGTATGATGTTTTAAAAGATTCAGATGCACTTGTATTACTTACTGAGTGGAAAGAATTTCGTTCGCCAGATTTTGAAGAAATAAAAGCAAAATTAAAAACTCCGGTTATTTTTGATGGCCGAAATCAATATATTACTTACGATCTGGAGAATAAAGGATTAGAGTATTATAGAATTGGAAAATAAATGAATTTAAAAAAGTCAACTAAAATATACATTGCTGGACATAGAGGTATGGTGGGTTCTGCAGTTTGGAGAGCACTAGAATCCAAAGGTTATTCTAATTTGATTGGTAAAACTAGCGCTGAACTTGATCTCAGAAATCAACAGGCCGTGAATGATTTTTTTAAGTATGAGAGGCCAGAGGTAGTCATCGATGCTGCTGCAAAAGTTGGAGGTATTTTAGCTAATAATGATTTTCCTTATCAATTTTTAATGGAAAATATGCAGATTCAAAACAATTTGATTGATGGAGCTTTTAAAGCTGTAATAGAAAAATTTATTTTTTTAGGTAGTTCATGCATTTATCCAAAGTTTGCATCCCAACCTTTAAAAGAGGAATACCTCCTAACGGATTCATTAGAGCCAACTAATGAATGGTATGCCATTGCAAAAATTACTGGAGTAAAAGCATGCCAAGCGATACGTAAGCAATATAATAAAGACTATGTTAGTTTAATGCCTACTAACTTGTACGGTTCTTTTGATAATTTTGATTTACAATCCTCACATGTATTGCCTGCGATGCTGCGTAAGTTTCATGAAGCAAAATTGAACAACAATGAGCCTGTCGAATTGTGGGGAAGTGGAACTCCAATGCGAGAATTTTTGTTTGTAGATGATATGGCAGAAGCAGTTGTTTATGCCTTAGAAAATAATTTACCAGAATACTTGTACAATATAGGTACTGGAAAAGATATTACGATTAAAGAACTGGCAGAGACCATTCAAAAGGTAACAGGGCATCAAGGAGATATTCTTTGGGATGCCAGTAAACCAGATGGTACTCCAAGAAAACTCATGGATGTTTCTAAAATGAAAAAAGTAGGATGGGAATATTCTACAGAGTTAGAAGACGGTATACAAAAAACCTATCAATGGTTTTTAGAAAATATAGAAAACCTTAAGGAGGTTTCAATGTAAAAGCATTGTTTAACGAATAACAAATAAAAAATGAAAGTAGCATTAATTACGGGTATTACAGGACAAGACGGTTCTTATTTAGCAGAGTTGTTGTTAGAAAAAGGGTATATGGTTCACGGTATTAAAAGAAGATCATCGTTATTTAACACTGATAGGATAGATCATTTATATCAAGATCCACATGATCCTAACCAAAGATTAAAATTACATTATGGAGATTTATCTGATGCAATGAACCTGACACGTATTATACAAGAAACTCAACCCGATGAAATATACAATCTAGGAGCTATGAGTCATGTTGCTGTTTCATTTGACACAGCTGAATATGTTGGTAATATTGACGGACTAGGAACTTTAAGAATCCTAGAGGCAGTTCGTATTTTAGGATTAGAAAAGAAAACAAGGATTTATCAAGCTTCAACATCAGAGCTCTACGGAGGTATGCCAGAGAATAAAAACGAAAAAGGATTTTATGACGAAAATTCACCTTTTTATCCAAGATCCCCTTATGGTGTAGCCAAAATTTATGGTTTTTGGATTACCAAAAATTATCGTGAGGCTTATAACATGTTTGCTTGTAATGGTATTTTATTTAATCATGAATCTCCTAGACGAGGAGAAACCTTTGTCACCAGAAAAATTACCCGTGCTGTAGCAAAAATAGCACTAGGGCTACAAGAGAAATTTTATTTAGGAAATTTAGATGCACAACGAGATTGGGGACATGCGAAAGATTATGTGCGTATGATGTGGATGATTTTGCAGGCAGAACAGCCAGAAGATTGGGTAATCGCTACTGGGGTAACAAAAACAGTGCGAGAATTTGTACGAATGGCTTTTTCTGAAGTAGGAATCGAAGTTGAATTTAGAGGAGCCGGTGTTGATGAAAAAGCGTATGTAACTGCTTGTAATCATAAAGATTTTCAGGTAGAAATAGGAAAAGAGGTGTTGTCTGTAGATCCATCTTATTTCCGTCCAACTGAAGTAGATTTGTTAATTGGAGATCCTTCAAAAGCGAAGAATAAATTAGGTTGGGTGCCAGAACATGATTTGGCTTATTTAGTAAAAGATATGATGAAAGGTGATGTTTCGTTGATGAAAAAGGATGTTGTTTTACTAAAAGCTGGTCATGAAATTTTGAAGCAGGCTGAGTAAAAGACATAATTTAAGCTGGTATAAGTTTCATATAAAATATTAGGACTAGTTAGAAAGTAGATACGTTGGTATTCATTTGAATAAATTTTTAAAAAAATAACTATGAAGATATTAGATTGCACCATAAGAGATGGTGGTTACTACACAAACTGGGATTTTGACAAGAATTTAATAGAAGAGTATGCTTCTTCAATGGAGCAACTTCCAATAGAATATATTGAAGTTGGTTATAGAAGTATTCCTTTAAAAGGATATTTGGGAAAATATTTTTATTGCCCTATTTTTGTTTTAGAAGAGTTAAAAAGTTTAATGCCTTCCAAAAAATTGGTAATTATATTAAATGAAAAAGATATAAGACCAGAGCATGTTGACGACTTATTGCTGCCGATTAAGCCTTACGTTACACTAATTAGGATGGCTGTAGATCCTAAAAATTTCAAACGAGCAGTAGAATTAGCAAAAGCCGTAAAAGCTTTAGGTTTTGAAGTTGCTTTTAATGTAATGTACATGTCTAATTGGAAAAAAGACCCTTCTTTCTTAGATTTATTAGAAGGATTAGATAATACATTAGATTATTTTTACATGGTGGATTCTTTTGGGGGAATTTTACCAAATGATGTAAAAGAAATTATTCAGTTAGTGAAATCAAAAACTAATGTAACATTAGGATTTCATGGGCACGACAATTTACACATGGGACTTATAAATACGATTACAGCACTAGATGAAGGTTGTGATATAATAGATGCTACTATCACAGGAATGGGGAGAGGGGCTGGGAATTTAAAGATGGAATTATTACTTACTTATCTAGAAAGGCAAAATAAAATTGAACTTAATTTTAATGTTTTAGGAAATATTGTAGCTAGTTTTGAAGAGTTAAGAAAAAAACATGAATGGGGAACCAATTTGCCCTATATATTTTCAGGGGCATATTCTTTACCTCAAAAAGAAGTGATGGAATGGGTATCTAAAAGAGCTTATTCTATAAATAGTATCATACAGGCCTTACATAACCAAAAAGAAAATATTTCTGATAATATTAAAATGCCTGAATTTTTAGAAAAAAAATCAATTAAAACGGCTATTATTATTGGAGGAGGAAAATCTGCTAAAATTCACTCAAGGGCTATTAAAGAATTAATTAAAGTAAAAGGAAATGATATTTGTATCGTACATTCTAGTTCAAAAAATGCAAATTATTACAGTTCAGTTGCAATAAAGCAATTTTTCTGTTTAGTAGGAAATGAAGGTTATCGATTAAATAAGGTTTTTAAAGATGAATTAAGTGATAAAGTTTATAAGTGTATTTTACCTGCATATCCCAGAGAAATGGGGACCTACATTCCAGAAGATTTAAAAAAGAAAACTTTCGAATTAAAAAGTATTGATTTCACTGAGAAATATTTAGATTCTCATTTTGCATTAGCACTTCAAACCGCTATTCAAATTGGAATAGAAGAAGTTTTTTTAGTTGGGTATGATGGATATTTGGATAATGTATCTAATAAGGAATATGATTTAGCAACAGAAAACAATTACCTATTAGAAAAGTTTCAAGAAACCAATATTAATATTTCTTCACTAACTGAAACAAACTATAATATAAATGTAGAAACAGTATTTAAATTTATCTAATTATGAATCTAAAATTATTAAATCAATTTAAAGACAAACTTGAAAAAAATGTATTAGGAGTTTTTTCAAAAACAACAGACAGTTCTATTATAGAAATATTTGGAGTGGCTGGGTTTGACTTTATTATATTGGATAATGAACACGGCTATACAAATTATGAGACGTTGAAAAATCATATAAGAGCAGCCGAAATATCTAATATAATCCCTATAATTAGAGTTCCAAATGGGAAAGCAGAGCATGTGTCTAAAACTTTAGACATTGGAGCTTATGGCGTTCAAGTTCCTAATATTAATTCAAAAATACAGCTAGAAAATGTTATTAAGGTAGCTAAATTTCACCCTGAAGGTGAAAGAGGTGTATGTAAATTTGTTAGAGCAGCTAAATTTAGTGGGTTAGATAAAAAAAGGTATTTTAATCAAGCAAATAAAGCGCTTATATTGATTCAAGTTGAGGGTAAAGAAGGATTAAATAACATTGATGAAATTTTAGAAGTTAAAGGTATAGATGTTTTATTTATAGGACCTTATGATTTGTCACAAGCTCTTGGGGTTCCTGGAGATATTATGCATGAAAAAGTACTTATGGCTATTGATTCAATTGTTAAAAAAGCTAAAATTAAAAGTGTTAAAGTTGGCGTTTTTTGTGATAGTTTGGAAATGGCTACTGAATGGAAAAATAAAGGCATAAACTATGTTTCATATTCGGTAGACTATGGAATTTTACTTGATTGTTCTATTAAGAGTGTTAAAAGGTGGGAAAACTAATAAACTAAAAAATGATAAACACTATTCTTTGGGACTTTGATGGCGTTATTTTAGATTCTATGGAAGTTAGAGACTGGGGCTTTAGAGAAATTTTTAAATCATTTGAAAATGAAAAAGTAGAGTTGTTGTTGGATTACCATAAGAAAAATGGAGGATTATCTCGTTATGTGAAAATTAGGTTTTTTTTTGATGAAATATTGAATAAAAAAATAACAGATGAAGATGTTTTAAAGTATGCCAATAATTTTTCTGTTTTAATGAAAAATGAATTAACCAATCCTGAAAATTTAATTATTGATGCTTTAGACTTTATAAAGAAGAATCACAGAAAATATAAATTTCACATTGTATCAGGTTCAGATCAAAATGAACTTCGTTTTTTATGCGAACAATTAAATATTGCTCATTATTTTCAAAGTATTCATGGTTCGCCAACACCAAAAAAGGAACTAGTTAGTTCTTTGTTAAAAACAAACAATTATAATATGGAAGAAACTTTACTGATTGGAGATTCAATTAATGATTTTGAAGCAGCTAGAGACAATGAAATTTATTTTTTAGCGTATAATAATCCTGCCCTTGAGAAATTAAGTGATATTGACCCCTTATTTTAAAAATAATCAATTGTAGTAATTAATAAAAAAAATATGAGAATATTAGTAACCGGTGGTAGTGGTTTTATAGGTGGTAGATTAATAGTTCTTTTAAGATTACAAGGCCATAATATAGTAGTTTTAGACAAAAAAGAACCTTCCTTCGAAGTAGAATTTATAAAAGAAGATATTAGTAATCCTAAAGTTTTAGATGTTAATTACGGTAAGGTTGATATTATATTTCATATTGCAGCTCAATCGGGAGGCTACTTCAGTTTAAATAACTCATATGAAGATGCCATGTGGAATTCGATTGGAACTATGCATATTGTTAAGTTAGCACAGAAGCTTAAAGTCAAAAAACTAATTTATACAAGTACCATGGCTGTTTATGGTAATATAGAAAACGCAACTGAAGATGGGTTAGTTAATCCAATATCATTTTACGGTTCTAGTAAATTAAGTGCTGAGTATTATGTGAAATTATTAAAAGAGCACAACAATATCCCTTATACTATTTTTAGATTATTTGCAACCTATGGAGCCGGACAAGATTTAAGTAATAAACATCAAGGTATTCTTAGTATATACTTAGATCAAGCATTGACAAGTGATACTGTTAAAATTACGGGTTCCAAAAATAGAGTAAGAGAACTGATTCATGTTAATGATGTAGTTAGGGCATTAATGCTATCTTTTAATGCATCTACTGACAATGAAATTTATAATGTTACTTGTAATGAACGTCTCACACCTGAAATCATTATTAATGAAATTGGCAAAAGACTTGATAAAGAGTTAACTATTAAGGAAATTGATGGCTATGTTGGTGATCAAGTATTGATAACCGGGTCAAATCAAAAACTAAAAGAGTTAGGTTGGGATACTACTTTTACACTAAAAGAAGGAATAAATGAATTTATTAAATCTTTAGAATAATGAAAAAATTAGTTGTAGTGATACCAATGAGAGCTGGTTCTCAGAGGGTGAAAAATAAAAATTTTAAACTGTTTGCATCAAAAAGTTTATTTGAACATAAAATTGAACAAATTAAGCAATTAACACAAGTTGATGAAATTATAGTAAATACCGATAGTGAATATGCCATTGAGATAGCAAAAAACATGGGAGTTAGCTATCACTTCAGGGAACCTTATTACGCAAGCTCTGAATGCAGTAATAGTGAATATCATGAGTATTTAGCAAAGGTTACCGAAGCTGAAAATATTATGATCGCTCAAGTAACAGCTCCACTTATTTTTGCAGAGTCGTATAATAGAGCGATCTCTGAATTTTATTCTAATGATTGTAATAGTTTAATGTCTGTTAAAGTTATAAAAGAGTTTTTATGGCATGAAGGAAAAGCATTAAATTATAACCCTAAAAATGCACCTAATTCCCAAAATTTACCTGAATATTTATCTCCAACATTTGGGCTTGTCATAGCAAACAGAGCCGCAATGTTAAAGGCTAAGAATTTTATATGTTCTAAACCTTACTTTATGAAAGTTTCGCAAGAAGAATCTATAGATATAGATACTCAAGTTGACTTTGATTTTGCAGAATTCATGTTTAAGAAAAAGATACATAATACTTTATAAATGATTGTTTTTTTAAAAAAACCAACAGACAAATCAGAACTTATCGCAGCCATTGAATATTTTCAACCAACAACATTATGGGTTTTTCTATTTGAAGAAAATAAACGAATCACGGAACGAGAGGTTAGGAAATGGAAGGATTTAGATAATTTGACTTTAAATTTTAAAAATTTCACAAAGAAAAATTTCACAAAGAAAAATCTTTTAAATCAAATTACTGAAATTAGGGATTGTAAACATGTAGGCTTACCTCTTGGGAATCACCGAGTCTTTTACAAAATAATACCAAAATTAAAATCTTTAGGTTATATAACCATACATTTTTCAGATGGAGTTAATGATTGCTTTTCATTAAGTGGTTTTTTATTAAGTGTTAAGGTTAAAGGAGTGTTTGGGTTTTTAAAATCAGTTTATTCATATTTTGAGTATAAGAAAGCTCTTGCAGATTTTTGTTTTTTCCAGCTTTATCCATTAAAATCTTGTTTGAGTAAGGATTCATTACCAACAAAACAAGTGAAAAAAAATGTATTGAACTCCATCTTGTCAAAGGAATTAAATGATAATAAAATAGATACACTTATTTTGCCTGGTTTTGGTGAAACTACTGAAAGTTTAATTTCATTTTTCAATATAAAAACTAATTATTGCGCTACGTCAAAAGAAAAAGTAATAAATATTAATGGCTTAGTGAAGCCTATAAAAAATTATATTACTGCTGAAGATGTAATACGAAGTAATAGAATTAAAAATATTTATGGTACGGGTAGTTCTGCTTTTTTCTTTGCTAAGAATCACGATAGAAATATAGAGTGTAATGTTATGATTAACGGCAAGTTAAATAAAAATCAAGGAAGATTTGCTGAGTATTTTTTCGTTAAATATGGAAAGAAATTAGGTATTAAATTTTATAAAGAATAATATTGAGTAAAATAAAAAGTAGTATCATTTCCGGCTTTTTATGGACAGGAATTCAGACAGTCGGTTCAAAGTTAATTTCACTTGTAGCACAATTGATTTTAGCATGGCTATTATTACCAGAAGATTTCGGAAAGATTTCCATTGCATTTTCTATTACCAGTATCATTATTGTTATTCAAAATTTTGGTTTAACTGATGTATTGGTTAGTAGAGGTAAAATGTTTTATCATATTTATAACCTTGCCAAATCAATATCTATTGTTGTTGCATTTATTGCGATAACTCTTGCTGTAATTTCCTCCTTTATAGCTGGCTATATTTATGCAGACAACGATATTACAAATCTTATTTTAATTTTCAGTTTATCAATACCCTTTAATACGCTCTCAGTTGTCCCAGATTCAAAATTAAGGATAGATTTAAAGTTTAAAGAATTATCAACAATTAAATTTTTTGAATTTTTTATTTCCCAAGGTTTAATAATAGTATTCGTTCTATTAGGATATGGTATTTATAGCTTTGTTTTTGGTCCATTAATAAGTTCTGTTTTAAGATATTTTTGGCTTTCTAAAGAAGCTAATTGTTCTCATAGATTCAAGTTTACTTTAAATCATTATTTATATCTTTTTGGAAATAGTATTTATGGTTTTTTTCATAGCATATTTCAGACTATAATAAGACACTCTGATTATTTAATATTGGCACTATTTGTTAGTCAGACTGACGTAGGGATATATTTCATGGCTTACAGTTTAAGTGTTCAAGCAGTAGGACTGTTAGTGAATTCATTATCTCCTATTTTATTTCCAGCTTTAATGAAAATTCCCAAAAATGAAACTGAAAAAATCAAAATAATTTTACTTAAAGTTACAGGAATTTATGCTTTATTTGGAATGCCTTTTGCTCTATGGCAAGCTTCTATTGCAGATTCATTGATTTCTATTTTCTTTAATAATAAATGGACAGACACAATATTATTAGTTCAAATATTGTCATTTGGTATTGGATTTACTGTTGCGTCTTCATTATGGGCGCCAGCATTAAGAATAAAGTCTAAATACAAAACACAAGCTTTTTACTCTCTATTATCGTTATTATTCTTTATCAGTTTAATTGTACCTTTTAGTTACTCTGGGGGAAAAGAAGGTTTAGCTTTATCAGTTACTATCTATCTAATCATATCAGGCCCTATACTGTTGTTTTATTCTTTTAGATATTATGATATTAGCTTTTCAGAACTATTTCATCCTTTACTAAAATATTTTTCATTGAGCATTATGATATTTGGAACTTGTTATTTTTTTACTCATCAGTTTAATTTGAACGATATGATAAAGTTATTAATTAATGGAGTTATGTCTCCTGTTATTTATTTTGGAATTCTCTTTTTAGTAGATAAAGACTTTTGTGTTTTCTTAAAAGAAATTAAAATCATTAAAAAATAAATTTATGAAAGTGATTATATCTACTGGCCAAGGCCGATTGCATCTTATTGAGAGTGCTAAGGCTATTAAAAAGGCAGGCGTAGAAGTTAATGTTATTACAGGTTGGGTTCCACCGGCCTATCTTCCAGATGCTTTATTAAACTTTATTGGAGGTCTTGTAGGTCGTACTAATCTAGCTTATGGTTTTCGAAAAAGGAGCCCTAAAGAACTAACTAAAGAAGAGTTATCTGGAAATTCCATAGCTGAATTTATTCTTCAATTATTATTTATATTTTCAAAATTTTATTTTATTAAAAAAAGTCAAGCAGCACTAATCGGATGGAAGATTTTTGGACTTAGTACTAAAAAGTATATTAAAAATTCAGATGTTTTTCATGTTCGCAGTGGAGCTGGTTTTAGGGCAATTGAAAAAGCTAAAAAAAAGGGAATGGTTGTTTTAGTTGATCATAGTGCTGCACATCCATTAGAAATTTATAATCAATTATTAAAGATATATAAACCAAATAAAATACCGGTAGAACCACATAAAGGTTTATGGAAACTAGTTATTGACGACTGTAAAGCATCAGATTATTTATTAGTTAATTCAGATTATGTTAAAAAAAGTTTTATCAAACATGGTTTTAAAAAAGAAAGAATATTTGTTATTCCACTGGGTATAAGAAAGGATTTTTTTAGTTTAAAATCGAACTATGAGGTCAAAAGTAAATATAAATTTCTCTACACAGGTACTTTAAATAAATGGAAAGGTTTAGATTTACTTATAGAAACAGCAGAATTATTATATAAGAAAAATATAATTTTTGAGTTCCATTTAATCGGTAGTATAAGTAAAGAATTAATTATTCCAAATAATTTAATAGAAGCTGGTTTTATAAAATTGCATGGACATGTACCCCAGGACAAATTGAAATCGTTCTTAAAAGATTCTGATATTTATATTTTTCCGTCATATTGCGAAGGTTCATCACAGGCTTTGAAAGAAGCAATGTCTGCTGGATTGCCTGTAATTGCAACAGAACAAAGTGGAGCACCTATAATTGACGGCGTTAATGGATTAATCATAGAAGATGATTCAAGTGCGGAGATTTTTAAAGCTTTGATTAAATTAATGGATGATGAATCATTAAGAGAAAAGATAGGATTGAATGCCGCTTTTACGATAAAAAACGGACATACTTGGGATATCTATGGCAAAGATGTATCTAAACTTTATCAAGAATTAATAAATGAAAAAAAATAGATCATCTAATAGTAAAACTGCATTAATTGCCTATGCATTAACCACAAATATTTACATAACCGTGGTGGGCCGTTTAATGTTTTCTGAAATTATAGCATTGTTGTCTTTTCCTTTTTTAAATTTTTCTTTTTTATATAAAAAATTCAAAGGGGTAAAGATTGTGATTAATGGATTGATCTTTTTTTTATTAGTGCAAGTTATAAGTGATGTAACTAATGGTAGTATTTCTAGGGATTATTTAAGAGGATGGTCATTAATGTTATTTTCTATAATCTCTACAGTATTTTTAGTTAGACACTTTTCAAAAAATAAAGAAGCAGTTGTTCAATTTTTGTTTGCGACCTTTATAATCCAATTATTATTTGGTGAAGCAGATTTAGATTTAGATATTATCAGCGAAAATTCAAATCTTTTTAAAGTAAGATTTGTTGGTTTTTTAAATACAGGGTTAATGTTGACAGCTTATTATTTATATGTTTATAAAAAATATTTTTTAGTGATTAGTTTATTCCTTGTTTATGGACTTGTTTGTTTAGCTTTAGATGCACGTTCTAATGGATTGATTTTTATTTTTTCTGCTATATTGTTATTTATAAAGAATAATAATATTAAAATCAACAAAGTTAGATTATTTTTGATATCGATATTCACTTTATTTTTTTTGTATTTAGGCTATGTTTTTTACGTAAATAGTGTTGTATCTGGAGTAATAGGAGGCCGAAATTCAAGAACGCAAATATCTCAAATGAGTAACCCTTATAATCCTTTTGAATTATTATATTTTGGTAGAATTGATGCTGTTATTTCGGTTTTTGCTATAATGGATAAACCATTTCTGGGTCACGGTTCATGGGCCAAAGACAAAAGTGGAAAATACTATTTTTTAGAGAAACAATTAACAGGATCAAATTTAGTTTCTGATAGAGGATTTATTAAAAATCATTCTCTTCTTTTAGGTGCATGGCTTTATGCAGGTGTGTTTGGATTTATATCTATTTTGTACATTGTGATATCACTTATACGTATGTTTTTTAAAAATATTTACAATAGTAATCAGAAAAGTCCAATTTTACCAATACTAACAGTGATGGTAATGAACATGACCTGGGCCATGTTTTTTTCCCCTTTTGGCCTATTGAGAACAAGCTTTCCTATTTTTGCAGCACTAATTATTGTATACAGTAATCATTATCTGCAACTAAATTTAATAGCACAAAATAACAAAATACATGAAAAATAAATATTTATTTACAATTGTTATTGCAAATTATAATCATGGTATATTTATCGAAGATGCCATAAAGTCTGTACTAAATCAATCTTTCAAAAACTATGAATTATTTGTAGTTGACGCAAAAAGTACAGATAATAGTGTCGAAGTAATAAAAAAATATGAATGCAAAATAGATTGGTGGGTTTCTGAGGTCGATACTGGTCAAAGCAATGCTTTTAATAAAGGTTTCAGTAGGGCAAATGGTAAATTTCTATTATGGTTGAATGCTGATGATATTTTATTACCTAATTCTTTAAAGAAGGCGGCTGATGAAATTGAAAAAAATAAGAGTGTAGAATGGTTTGTGGCAAATACTATTTCATTTGATGTAAATGGTTTAATCACTAAATGTGTAAATGGTCCAAGTTGGCATAGATTTTTATTTAAAAATGCACCCATAACTGTCTACGGTCCAACATCTATTTTTAGTAAAAAAATATTTGATGAATTGGGTTGTTTTGATGAATCATTGAACTATTGTATGGATACAGATTTATGGTATCGTTTCAAAAATGCTGGATATTGTTTTAAAAGAATACATTTCTATTTTTGGGGACTTCGGGTACACGAAGACTCAAAAACTTCTCATGCTTTTTTTGGTAAAAAATCTACTCATTTTTTAGAAGAGTCAAAAAAAATAAAAATAAAAAATAAGATAGTGTTCAAAAAGAAAAATTTGCTTTATCAAAAAATTTTCAAAATTATAAATGGAAATTATTTTAAATCTTTCTTAGATACAAAAAAAAATATGGGTAAACATATTTCAAATTTATAAAATGAAAAAAATAATATTTCAATTATTTATAATTCTACTTCCATGGAAATTACGGAGAAATTTACTGCGTAAATTTTTGAAATTTAAAATCCACGAAGAAGCAAGTATTGGTAAATCAATTATTTTAGCTGATAATTTAGAAATGGCTAAAAAATCAGTGATTGGGAATTTAACTTTTTGTAAGAATATTGGGAGCCTTGTGTTAGGAGAAAGAGCCCGGTTAGGTTCCTTAAACTATATAACAGGTTTTCCGCAAAATGATAAGAGTTTTTTTACTCATGTATCAAACAGAAGATGTGAATTGATAATAGGAAATCACAGTGCCATAACTAGCAGGCATTTTATTGATTGTACAGGTGGTATTAGGTTTGGAGACTATACAACTTTTGCAGGAGTAAATTCACAAATTTTAACACATAGTATTGATCTAGAAAAAAATATACAAGATTGTAAACCTGTAAAGTTTGGATCATATTGTTTTATTGCCACAGGCGTAACAGTCTTAGGTGGTTCGGAGTTACCAAATTATTCAATTGTTGGAGCCAAATCATTACTCAACAAAAAACACACAAAAGAAAGCACACTTTATGGTGGAGTTCCTGCCATGGCCATAAAAGAAGTAGACAAAAGTAAATATAAATATTTTAAAAGAACTTTAGGTTTTGTCAAATAATTTAATAAAAATTAATCATTCTATAAATTCAATAGATAAATCTACTGGAGGTCCAGCTAGAAGTGTTACTCATTTAATAGATTCTGTTTTATCGGAAAATAGCGCATTAGAAATTGTTCTAAACACTTTAGAATCAGAAAATCCAATTTTAAATAAGTTTAAATCAAAAAAAGGAAGTATAAATTTTCATCAGTTTGGTGTATTTCGGTATTCAAATCCATTGGTTCAAGAGCTGAAAAAATTAGAAGTTAATTTATTTCACGGTCATGGGTTGTGGCAACTACCAGTTCATCAAATGGCTAAAGTAGCTAGAAATAAAAAGGTACCCTATATTATTACAACTAGAGGCATGTTAGAACCGTGGTCTTTAACTCAGGGTAAATTAAAAAAACAACTGGCTTTAAAATTGTTTCAGTATAAAGATTTGGCAAAAGCGGCTTGTATCCATACTACGGCACAAATGGAAGTAGAAAGTATTAGAGCTTTAGGTTTTAAAAACCCCATTGCGATGATACCTAATGGTGTTAATATTGAAGATTTTCCAAAAACATTGCCACAAAAGGAAAATAAACCCAAAAAAATACTTTTTTTATCCCGTATACACGTCAAAAAGGGTATTGAAAATTTAATAGAAGCCTGGCAACAGTTAGATTTTGAAATTAAAAAAGATTGGGTTATTGAAATTGTTGGTAATGGAGAAGAAAATTATATTAATTCTTTAAAAGACAAAATAGCTTTAGAAAAATTAGTTTCTCAAATTAAAATTAAACCACCTGTTTTTGGGGAAGATAAAATAGCCTTGTTTAGGGAGGCAAGTTTATTTGTCTTACCTACTTTTAGCGAAAATTTTGGCATTGTAATAGCAGAATCCTTGGCAAGTTATACTCCTGTAATTACCACCAAAGGTGCACCTTGGGAAGATTTAAAAATACATAACAGTGGTTGGTGGATTGATATTGGAGTAGAACCATTGAAAGAAGCATTAACTATAGCAATGCAAATTAATGAAAATTGTTTGTTTGAAATGGGTGTAAACGGAAGAAAATTGATCGAAAATAAATACAGTATGGCGTCTGTGGCTAAACAAATGCTTCAGTTATATCAATGGATACTCACAAAAAATAATAAGCCTAATTTTGTAGATGTATGAGCAAAGTAGATTTATCTCAATATAAAAATATTTTATCAAGAAAGCATCAAGTTTTACGGTTTATCTGGAATATTGTTTGGTTGGTTTTGGCAAGGCCTTTACCACGCAGTATTGGAAAGCAATGGAAATTAACTTTATTACGTTTATTTGGTGCAAAAATTCATAAAACTGCTAATGTTTATTCTTCTGTGAGAATATATACTCCTTGGAATCTAGAAATGAAAGCATTTAGTTGTTTAGCACCAGAAGTAAATTGCTATAATGTAGACAAGGTTATCATTGGAGCAAATACAACTATTTCTCAAAACACATATTTGTGTACAGCGTCACATGATGTTACTAAAAGTGTTTACCCACTAATTACAGCCCCAATTATTATTAAGGATCAAGTGTGGGTGGGTGCTGATACTTTTATAGGTATGGGGGTTACGATTGGTGAAGGTTCTGTAGTAGGAGCAAGAGCTGCTGTTTTTAAGGATATAGAAGCTTGGTCAATTGTAGGGGGGAATCCTGCAAAATTTATAAAAAAAAGAGAAATAAATGAATAATAGTATACCTATAACAGTAATTGTTTCAGTTAAGAATGAGGAGTTAAATCTACCAAGTTGTTTAGAAAATCTAAAGGATTTTTCTGAAGTAATTGTGGTAGATTCAATGAGTACTGACAAAACTCCTGAAATTGTTAAAGAATTTGGGTTTAAATTAGTGAATTTTATATGGGATGGTAAATTTCCAAAAAAACGCAATTGGACTCTGGAAAACGTTAACTTAAAAAACGAATGGGTTTTATTTATAGATGCTGATGAGTATTTAACTGAGAATTTTGTTAAAGAAGTATCAAAAAAAATTAGGCAAAATACGCATAGTGGTTACTGGCTGTATTATAAAAACTTCTTTATGGGTAAAGAACAAAAATATGGCTTAAAAATGCGGAAATTAGCTTTATTTAAAAAAAATACTGGACGTTTTGAGCAAATAGCAGAGGACAATTGGAGTCATCTCGATATGGAAATACATGAGCATCCCATTATAAAAGGTAGTGTAGGTAAATTCAAGAGTACTATTTTACACAAGGACTATAAAGGTCTTGAGCATTATATTGCTAGACATAACGCTTATTCCAGCTGGGAAGCAGAGAGATTTATGAGCTTGAAAAAAGATAAAGTCAAAAAACTTACTCTTAGACAAAAATTCAAATATATTCTCATACAAACAGGGTTACTACCCTATTTGTATTTTATAGCAACCTACATCTTTAAAGGAGGTATTTTAGACGGCTTATCAGGTTTTTATTTTGCACGTTTTAAATCAAACTACTTTCTTCAAATTCAAACAAAAATCAAAGAAATAAAACAAACAGAATGAAAAGAATATTAGTAACTGGAGGAGCAGGTTTTGTCGGTTCCCATTTATGTGAACGATTATTAAAAGAAGGGAATGAAGTAATTTGTTTAGATAATTATTTTACAGGAAATAAAAAAAATATTATTCATTTAATGGAAAATCCGTTTTTTGAGATTGTTAGACATGATATTACAGAATCTTATTATGCTGAAGTAGATGAAATATATAATTTAGCTTGCCCTGCATCTCCAATTCATTATCAGTACAATCCAATTAAAACAATTAAAACATCCGTTATGGGTGCTATTAATATTTTAGGTTTAGCAAAACGAGTAAATGCAAAAGTTTTACAAGCTAGTACGAGTGAAGTGTATGGAGATCCTGATGTTCATCCACAACCAGAGTCTTACTGGGGTAATGTAAATCCAATTGGAATCCGTTCTTGTTATGACGAGGGTAAACGCTGTGCTGAAACTCTTTTTATGGATTATCACAATCAAAATAAAGTTAAAATTAAAATTATTAGAATATTTAATACTTATGGACCTAACATGAATCCTGAAGATGGGAGAGTTGTTTCAAATTTTATTGTACAAGCTTTAAAAGGAGAAAGTATTACAATTTTTGGTGATGGAAATCAAACAAGAAGCTTCCAATATGTTGATGATTTAGTAGAAGGAATGATAAGAATGATGAATTCTAAAGATTATTTTTTAGGACCAGTCAATTTAGGGAATCCAAATGAATTTACGATGCTTGAATTAGCACAGACTATTTTGAGATTAACTAATTCAAAATCTAAATTAATCCATTTAGATTTACCAAAAGATGATCCAAAACAGAGACAGCCTGATATTAGTTTGGCGAAAAAAGAATTAAATGGTTGGGAGCCTAAAACAGAACTAGAGGAAGGTTTAAAAAAGACCATTGCCTATTTTAAATCTGTAATTTAATGGGTTTAAAAATTTCCATAATAACTGTATGTTTTAATAGTTCAAAAACTATAGAAAAAACATTTCAATCAATAAAAAATCAGTCATATAAAAATATAGAATATATAGTCGTTGATGGAGCCTCATCTGATGATACTTTGAAAATTATTAAAAATTATAATAGTTGTATTTCAAATTATATTTCTGAATCTGATAAAGGATTATACGACGCTATGAACAAAGGTATAGCCTTAGCAACTGGTGATATAATTGGGATTTTAAATTCTGATGATATTTTTTCAGATATGTTTGTATTAGAAAATATAGCCAAATTTCATCAAGAAAATGATATAGATGCCTCTATTGGTAATATTATACAGTTTAATGAATCAGGAAGAACTGTTAGAAAATATTCATCTAAAAGATGGACACCAGAAAATTTAAAAATAGGTTTTATGCCTCCTCATCCGTCTATTTTTTTTAAGAGAGATTTATTTGAGAAATATGGTAAATACCGCTTAGACTTTATTAGCGGTGCGGATTACGAATTAATTATTCGTTTTTTCTTAGCAAATAAAATTACTTGGATGTATTCTGGTATTACAACTACCGCAATGTTAATAGGGGGTATTAGTAGTTCGGGATATAAGAGTTACAAGTTAATCTCACGAGAAATAAAAAAAGCATTAGAGTTAAATAATATAAAATTTTCCTACTTTAAAGTATTATCAAGAGTGATATGGAAACTAAACGGAATTTTTAAAAAGAAATAATGAAGATTGCAATTACTGGTGTCACGGGGTTTGTAGGTCAAAATCTAGCTAGATATTTATCGGATATTGATATTTTAGGTGTTTCGAGAGAGGCAAAAGGCCTAAATATTAGTTATCCAGAGTTATCTCTTAATGTTTTTAATAAGCAAAAAGCATTTATTCATTTAGCTGGAAAAGCACATGATTTAAAAAAAAAATCAAATGATAAAGAGTATTTTGAAGTAAATACTGAATTAACAAAGAGATTGTTTGATCAATTTTTGAAAAGTGATTGTGAAACGTTCATTTATATGAGTTCTGTAAAAGCTGTCTCAGATCATGCAGATAGTATTTTAACAGAGAATGTAAAACCTAATCCTATAACGGTTTACGGAAAATCTAAATTAGCAGCAGAAGAATATATCTTATCAAAAAAAAACCTAAAAGATAAACGAGTTTATATTTTAAGACCCTGCATGATTCACGGGCCCAACAATAAAGGAAACCTAAACTTATTATTTAGTTTTGTTTTAAAGGGTATTCCTTACCCATTTGGAAAATACATAAATAGAAGATCTTTTGTGTCGGTAGAGAATTTGTGCTTTATTATTAAAGAATTAATTGATAATACTAAAATAGAATCTGGAATTTATAATATAGCAGATGATAATTCTTTATCAACAATTGATTTGGTAAAAGTAATCTCTGAAGTGTTGTGTAAACCAACTAGAATTTTAAAAATCCCTAAGTTATTTGTAAGGTTTATAGCTAAAGTTGGAGATTTATTCCCATTACCAATAAATTCTGAAAGACTTTTAAAACTAACAGAGAATTATGAGGTTTCTAATTTAAAAATAAAAAAAGCAATCCAAAAAAAATTACCACTATCTTCAAAAGAGGGTATAAAAAAAACAATTACTTCTTTTTGAAGGTAATATTAAAAAACAAGATCTCCTTTTGAATTAGGGGCAGTAACTAAATAACAAGATGAAACAATTTAAAAAAGACTTTTATAAAAAAATAAGTTTTGATAAAGATCTTTCAGAAAACAAAAATGTTCTATTAAATAAAATTTATAATCAAAATATTTTAGTTATTGGGGGGGCTGGAACAATTGGCTCTAGTTATATTAAACAAGTATTAAAATACAAACCCTCAAAAATAACAGTTGTAGACATTAATGAAAATGGTTTAACGGAATTAACTCGAGACCTCAGAAGTTCAAATTTATTAGATTATAAGCCTGAATATATTACCTATCCGGTGAATTTATTAAGTAATACATTTGACAAGATTTTTAACTCTGAATCATGGCAAGTTGTTTCAAACTTTTCAGCTCATAAGCACGTGCGCTCTGAAAAAGATAAAATTTCTGTAGAAGCTTTAATTAAAAATAATGTCTTTGGCGCTATCAAACTTTTAAATTTATGTGAACAAAATCCCCCAAAATATTTCTTTAGTGTTTCTACTGATAAAGCTGCCAACCCTGTGAATATCATGGGAGCTTCAAAGAGCTTAATGGAAAAGTTAATTTTATCAAAGAAAAAGAATTTTAGAGTTTCAACTGCTCGATTTGCGAATGTTGCTTTTTCTAATGGAAGTTTATTAGATGGTTTTATATACAGGCTAACCAAGAAACAACCATTGTCTTGTCCAGAAGATATCAAGCGTTTTTTTGTTACTCCAGAACAATCGGGACAAATTTGTTTATTGGCTACCTTTTTAGGGGATACAGGAAATATTTTCTTTCCTAAATTAGATTTTCATAAGGATCAGATCTATTTTAAAGAAATTGCATTAGACTTTTTAAAAGAAAATAGGTTTGAGCCCGTGTTAGTTCATTCGGAAAAAGAAGCTAAAGAATTTGATTTTGATAGCAATCCAACAAAATATCCTATTTATTTTTTCAAGACTGATACTTCAGGAGAAAAAACATTCGAAGAGTTTTACACAGAAGAGGAAGATTATGAAATTAATACATATGATTCTCTAGGATTCATAAATACTCCAGAGATTAAAATATCTTTTGAAGATGTAGAAGCTGATTTTGATAAGGTATTTAATAATTCAAATTCTCAAAAATCCGATATAGTTACTATTATTAAAAAATATGTTCCAGATTTTATGCACATAGAAACAGGGAAGCATTTGGATCAAAAAATGTAAATTATGTATAATTTTTTTAAACGCTTATTAGATATAGTAATTAGTTTAATTACGCTAATAATTTTATTGCCAATTTTTATACCCATTGTTATTATTCTCAAATTTTCTGCAGAGGGAGAGGTTTTTTACTTTCAAGAACGTTATGGAATTTATAATTCAAGATTCCAAATATGGAAATTTGCAACTATGCTAAAAAATTCTATGAATATTGGTACTGGGAGTATTACTTTACAGAATGATCCCAGGGTTACGAAAATTGGCTCTTTCCTAAGAAAAACAAAGATCAACGAACTTCCACAAATTATTAATATTTTAAAAGGAGATATTAGTTTAGTTGGACCTAGGCCATTAGTTACAAAAACCTTTACGGCATATAATGAAGAGGTGCAATCTAAAATATATAATGTTAAGCCGGGACTTACTGGGATTGGTTCAATAATCTTTAGAGATGAAGAATCAATTATTTCAGCTGTGAAAGATGAAGACCCTCATGAATTTTATAAAAGAGTAATAGCGCCTTATAAGGGTGAACTGGAGATGTGGTATCAACAGCACAATTCATTTTTCTTAGATTTGCAATTAATTTTCATGACTGCTTGGGTTATCTTCGTTCCAACATCAAAATTATATGAAAAATGGTTTAAAGATTTACCAAAACGTAATTTTTAATTGGAATAAATATACATGTATCAAGAAATAAAAAAGGAAATCGAATCTTTTGGATTCAGAGTAATTTCTCATGATTTTGAAAGACCTTGGGGAGGGTTCTTAGTAATTGATGAAAGTCAAGCACAAGAATTCTCAAATAAGTTTTTTGAAGGTTTAGATGTAAACACCCTGAAAATTGGTGGTAAATTGAGCCCGAAAATATTATTAGTAAAACCTAATGCTCGCTTGTCTTGGCAATACCATAACAGACGTGCTGAAATCTGGCAAGTATACAAAGGCACTGCTGGGATTATTAGAAGTGATTCTGATGAAGAAAATGTGATGAAAGAATATAAAGAAGGGGATCAAATCATTTTAAAACAAGGTGAGCGTCACCGTTTAATAGGCTTAAACGAAACCTCTGTAGTGGCAGAAATTTGGCAACATACCGATGCTACCCATCCTTCAGATGAAGACGATATTATTAGAGTGCAAGACGATTTTGGAAGATAAAAAAGAATAACATGAGTAAGAAAAAAGGAATAATTGTATCTGGGTATTTTAATCCCATACACAAAGGACATATCGAGTATTTTAACAATGCGAAAGCCCTAGCTGACGAATTGTTTGTTATTGTAAATAATGACCATCAAAGGGCATTAAAAGGGTCTAAAGAATTTCAACAAGAGCAAGAACGTGTTTTTATCGTTTCTAATATAAAATCTGTAGATCATTGTGTGTTGTCTATAGACCAAGACAGAACTGTCTGTAAAACCATTGAAAAGATAGCCCTAGACTTTGGTGCTACCTATGATTTGAGTTTTGCTAATGGAGGAGACCAAAATAACAATACGATACCAGAAAGATCTATTTGCGATCAAATGGGAATTAACTTGGTAGATGGATTGGGTGATAAAATACAATCTAGTAGTTGGTTGCTAAAAAAGTAAATGTTTTAGTTGAATTTTATACTCACTATCCTCCATTCCCCAACGTCCTCAAACGTTCCATAAATACATCTGCGACAGCGTCTTTATTTGGGTTCTCCCCAATATAACTTAAAAAGGTACTTTCTCTTGAGTGTCCTGTGATCTCCATTAAAATAGGGGTTTCAATCTTTCCAAAATAATTTGTTGCAAAAGACCTTCTCATCGTGTGTGATGTGATCAATTCATATTTTGGATACATCCCAAATGCTACCCTTTTCGTTACTGAACTCATCTTATTTCCTTTGATGACTTGGTCAATGCCAGCCAATCGACACAATTCTTTAATTTTTTTATTAAAAACCGATGCATTGGTTTTTTGAGGAAAATCTCTTCTTAAAAATTCCAGGACTGTAGGATCAATAATACCAACAGTGATTGACTTTTTTGTTTTGATTTGAATAAGATCTAAATACATTCCTCCACTAGGTGCTTGTCTTAAATTTTTAGGGGTTATTTTTAGTACATCTGAGATTCTTTGTCCAATATTCAAGCCCAATAAAAACCACTTTCTAATATTTTCCAATTCATACGAAAGGTTTACCAATTCTTTTAGTTTGTTTATTTCATTTAGATTGAGCGTCACAATAATCCTGTCAATTTTTCTTTGACGATAACTTTCTATATGATTACAATAATCATGAATTTGTTCACCACCTCTTTCTGCTTCTTTAGATATTGATTTTAGTAGTTTCAATAATTGACCTTGATAATTGACTGAGTATTTTTTGAGGTGTATCATCCAATGGATAAACTGTTGCAGAATGTCTTTGTTCAATTCAGTTAAATGAACCGTTCCCCCAATATGATTTTCGAACTCATCCCAAATTCTCCTCAGTGATTTATAACTTCTAACAGAATTATCGGAGAGACCAATATTGCCTGATCCTTTCACTTTTTTATAGGGTGAACTTCGAATAAAATAATCGATTTGAAATAAGACACTATTTGAATTCATTACAATTCTATTTGTATAAATTTTGCTACCACCGGTAGTAAACATCAATACTAAAAGATGGTTTTATTGATTGTTAATATTGTTGTAGGAAAGCACCACCTTTAATTCCTCATTGTTTAAAAATGGAATAACAGGTCCCCAAACTCCATGTTTTCTGTATCCAACTTCTCGTACAATTTTACTGGGTATAATTAACCCTTGGTAAGTGAATTCATCTGAAATTTCAGCAAAAGTATAGTCAATATGAGTATGGTTCTTATTTATATTCCAAGCGTGATATACTTGATGTAGTGTTTTTTTGTTTGTAGCTATCCCTTCAACATAAAGGTGATTTTCATTTAATCGATTAGATGAGTTGCCGTAGCAGTTCCCAAATTTTATTTTTCTTCGGTCAACCTTGCAGGTATTGATTTCTATTTCATTGAGGTTAATTGGATTGATTAGGTTGAAATAAAAACAGGTCAAGGAATTAATTCCTAAAATTTCATCTTCAACACCTCTGTTAAAACCACTAATTATTTCACTTTTAATATGTTTCAAATTTGCTATTTTCATAAAATATAATATTCGGATTATTAATGTCTATTTATAATATCATTTATCAATACTTTACCTGGAGCTGTCAGATCATTATTTTTTTCATTTCTAATTTCCTAAATCGTCTCCTCGGTCGATCAAATTTTGAGTTGTAAATTTGACTTTAGAATCTTCTGTTAATCTCTCCTGATTGATTAATTTTAGAGTCCTGATCATTAAATGTGAGTCTTCTTGTTTTTTCATGATATTTATCACTTGCTCAAAACTTAGACTGACTGTTAATTCACATTCGACTTCCGGAAAAAAACAGTTTCTAAAAAATGCAAATTTCCAGATAAAAAGTGGTGGAGCACTATGTTTCAGAATAGTATTGTAGAATTCAATAAAGTCATTTGAGCTTTCTGCTAGAAATTCAAAATGATATTTAATTTTAATCCCTGAATTAATTAACAATGTATTAGTTGGATCTTTCATATTATTATTATTATTATTTTAAGCTGCTGTAGCTTGATTGATTTTAAGTTCTTCTGTCTCTTTATTTTTATTGAATTTTTCAACCATAATGGCCTTTTTAATTGACTGGTGGAAATACTTTTCCTCAATTTCGATTCCTATATGTTTTCTGTCTAATAAGAGTGAGCTCATCATGGTATTTCCGACACCATTCCAAATATCCATTATGTAATCACCTTTTTGAGATCCCTCCAAGGTTAAAACACCTGTCAGGTAAACAGGGGAGGTAGATGAGTGTCTATCTTCTTTATTTTCGAGTTGTCTAAAGTAGTCTCCTGGATTTCCAACGTTACCTCTTATAATATCTTCGCAATACGTGTTAGAAAGTGTGTTTCTGATATTTGAAAGTGACGACTGTATATATTTCTCACCTATAACACCTGTTTCTTTGTTTGAGTGATTTGTGCAACCACTCACTAACTTATAACTGATCTTTTCCCCGTCATACATTTTAAGACTATTGGTAAATGTTATTTTTGGATTACAGGAGAATCTATAAATATATTCAAACGCTTCAGTAGTATCCTTAACATTTTCACCATGAGGTAATGGGTTGGTTTTTATCCACATTTTTTTACTGATAATTTTAAACCCTAATTTTTCCATTTCAATAACAAAATATTCAACGAAGAGCGAGTATACTTTATCCTTTTTGTAGTCATTAATGATAACATAAATCGACCCATCCTCTGACAAATATTCTTTGTATCTGTAATAGATACTAGCTACATGAGCAGCAAACTCTTGAGATGACATATTTTTCAATTTCTCATGTTCTGACTCCCATTCTCTTCCAGGTCGTTTTGTGTCATAACCATACTCACAAGAACCAATTATACACTTTATTTTACCTTTCAAATGATCTATTGGAGATAGGTTAATATTACCTGAATTCCCTTTCAAGAGAATAGAATTCTCTGAGGTAAATTGATCATCTACATCAGGTACTTTTATTATATCGTTCTTAAATTTATCAACATTTGCTTTAGTTTTTTTGTGAGAACTAACAATGTTTTCATACTCATTTTCACTCATTGTTTTTTGAAGAAATGAATTAAAAACCCTGAACTCGGAATCATTACTAAGATCAATGACCTTATCTAATTTTGATAATCTGCCATAGTCACAATTGTTCTCAATTAATTTTTTAACTGTATTAACATCGTAGTTGTTTGTTGAAGTTTTTAGCAGCTTTCGATATTGGTGTGCAGTCTCAAGAGAAATTTTATTTTGTAACACCCATGGGATTAGAAATTCAAATTCAGTATTGTCGAATTGATTGTACAACATCACTAATTTTTTCACCTTTTCTGGAGAAAAATCCATTTCCAAACCAATCTCCACATTTCTATTTAAACTTCCTCCTTTTATAGGGGGGTACTTTTTTGAAAAGTGTTTGAATTCATTATAGAGTTCATAACCTGTTTTTATTCTTTGTTTATTTAAATCGACCACCAAATCCTCCACAGAATCATTAGCTTCCAAATAAATTAGCGTCACTTCACAATCTTTAACACCATTTTTCACCATGAAATCATATCGTGTACCGCCCGAGACAAGCTCGTATTTTCCTTTGTGAATTTTAGCCCTGATCACTACCAAATTATTAATTGGTTTTCCTCCAGATCTTTCAAGTGATTTATTTAAGTATCCGTCAGCTGCTGGTGTATACATTTTTTCATGATAATCATTTCTAACTATCGACTCAAGACTAATTCTTTTTTGTTCAGTTTTCATATATTATAGATTTTACTTTCATAATTTTGGTTGACCTTTTTTTAATAAAAAAACAACTATAATTGATAGGTCTCTTTATAGAGGTTCCATAATTCAAAAATAATGGAGGTTCCAATTAATTCACCTTTCTTGTGTTTAAATTCTACAAACCATATCACTTCATCATGTTTAACACATAAATCAGGAATGTAATTTGATTTAAGTTCGTTTATTAATTTCTTCATGGTGTAGAAATCTAAAATTTCAAGTCCTTTGATATTATTTAAAAGATAGTCACCAAACTGCTTTTCAAATTCAATTACATCACGTCTACCGAAATTCTTATTAATTTTTCTTATTCGTTTCCCGGAATCATCAAACCAGTAAATTTTAGTCATATCATATTCATATTCCACTTCTCGATTTTCCTTTTTCAGAAACTGCTTCTTTTTACCTGTAGTAGTTCCGTAATCAGGTTTACATACTAAATTTAGTCTACGAAGTCTCAGTTTAAAATAATTTATCATTATACCAATCTCACGGGGATTTAGTTTTGAAGGAGTAGTCATGAAATTTTCGTAGCTCGATATTAGATTAGAAATCTCCATTTCAATCTCTAATTTGATAGAGTTCAACACCCCCCAATTTGTTGTAGATTCAAACTTAGAACGAATAGTAGTAGCATCACCTGAGTCCAAGATAGTATCCATCTCAAGAGACTTTATGTCCATTAGTGGACCTAATTTAACTTGTTTCAATCGCTCTAAATAAATATCATTATCTAATCTTCTGCTAAACTTCGCAGGATTAGATAATATTTCCTTGATCGGTATGTAATTCAATTCCATTATTAATATAATTTGATCACAAAGATATAAATAAATTATTTATTCCACCAAATAAAATACTGACTTTTTTATTTTTATTTTTGAAACGATTTTGTTAATATAATATAAAGGTGTCAGTTCACACCTTTATATTTAGGCTTGACAATCCCGAAATATTTCGATACGTTTTCTAATATGATAGACAAAACATATCCAATTACCATAGACTCCACAACTTTAACAGAGAAACCAGGGTGGTCGATCCGTTCACACATAAATAAAAGACTCAACAAAAACATAGATGTAACAATAGATCAGTTTTCTAATGTAGTTGCACCTCCTAATTCGTTTACGTGGTCACCAGGTATCTTTAATGGCACCCCCTCAAATGATAATTGGACTTGTCAGTCAATATTTGCATTAGATTTTGATGATGGAGAGTTATCAATAAAAGAAGTTTATCATCGTCTACATTTGTATGAAATTAAACCACAGCTATGGTATGAGACGTTTTCATCTTCTGAAACTTTAATTAAGTTTAGAGTAGTACTCTTTTTAGATTATCCTGTAACTAATCCCAAAATCCACAAGTTAATTTCATTGGGTTTACTAAAGTTGTTTCCTGAAGCAGACCAAAGTTGCAAGGATCAGGCACGATATTATTTTGGGGGAAGTTTAGCTACTGTTACCTCTCACTCTCCAATTAGGTTGTCTCATTTAATTTTTATTAGTTC
>Ga0206125_10001402_pt1 | contig 28259 bp, 30 predicted proteins | sample Helgoland_Spring_4_FD_148598 | JGI IMG/M metagenome (GOLD analysis project Ga0206125, IMG submission 148598) | Pelagic subsurface seawater microbial communities from Kabeltonne, Helgoland, North Sea - Helgoland_Spring_Bloom_20160331_1 | ecosystem: Environmental > Aquatic > Marine > Epipelagic ... | reverse complement strand
CGTTCCTGATTGGTCTGGTGGTACGCCCCCAGCGTCTAAGGTGATGGTTGTTGCCGTCACACTAAGCGAGATACTCAGTTCTGCAGGGCCTCTGCTTGGGTGAGAACCAAACCCAAGAACAGTGTAACCGAATCCTGACACTTACTCACCTCAAACATCGTTTCCTGCATCCACCGTGTAGAAGATTTTGACGCCGATGAGTCTTGCATCGCTGGCATGGTTATCGGCAGATGTGTCTCTGTTTATTTGAAAGTAGGTCACAGTGTCAACTGCTGCGTTTTTGATAGTTACTGCTCCACTTTCTGCTGAAACCATTAGGTCTCCGCTAGTTCCGCTGTGGGCCTTTGCGACTGTCGCAACTGCTGTTCCAAAGGTTGTGTTTTGGTCTGCGTTATCAGCGAATGCAACTGCTTGTAGTTGCCAAGCAACAGTGTTTGTTCCTGTTGCTGAAATAGTCCAGAATGGTTGAAAGGTGATGGTGCCCTCGTTCCACGATTTAGGGAATGCAACTGTGAATTGAGCAAACTCGTCAGAGCCGTCGTCGAAGTCAAGAACTTTCAATTCTGGCCCGTTTGCTAACTCGACTTGTGCTAAGGCTGCGCAGCCATTGGTGGTGTTAGGATACATTGCAGCAGCAGGAACCCAAATTGTATGCTTTCCTCCTTTCAAGACGACTTGCTCTGTTCCTGCTCCATCTTGGAAGAATAAGTCATTGGTGTTTTTGGTATAGACTTGTCCGCTATCTGCCTTTGCAGTTGGAGTGGTGACCTCTTTGATGGTGATTACCCCATCAGAGTCTGCCCTTGAAGGTGTCATGAAGCCCATTTAATCACCTCAGTATGCAATCCAATGAAGAACCTGGCTCGAAGCTGATGCGTCGGCAAATATTGCTGAAAGTCTAGTGACCTCTAGGAAGATTGTGTCGCCTGCGGCGAGTGGCATGCCGTTAATGTTTGCGGCTGTTCCATTGTAGGCAACTGAGCTTCCGCCAATGACGATGGTTCCCGAGTTGCCGGATGCAGCTTTGAACTGAATGCCCCGGCTGCATCTAACGTCTACCTTGTTGGTGGTTAGGGCAGCTAAGTTTGTGGCTGTTGTTCCTACAGTGAGGGAGTTAAACGACTGAGTTGGAAGTTCTTCTAGCCCACAGTCGATTACTTTCATTGCCACTTCAACCCCGTCTAGGGTTGTGCCGCTAACGGGTTTTTCTTGATTGGACGCCCCTGCTACGCGAACATAAGTGCTTGCGGAATCGGGCTTGGTTCTGCCTGTCATAGCAACACCCATGGGTTACCCTATTTTTACACTTGCGATTGAAAGTTGTTCCGTGAAGGTTAAAGGGCCGATGAAATTAACACTCTTTATGAGCAACACTATGGTCCGGGAGGACGTAAGTACACCTTGGGGAGAATGCAAAAACTGTGGGGTTGGCACTCGTAGTCATGAGTTAGAACCCGCAGAGTATGAAGTGTTCCTCGAAGAGGTTATCGTCGGTGCTTCTGATACATACTCGGCTAAGCAGTGGGAAGATGTTGATGAAGTCGAAAAGTACGACATGGTTCTTGAGGCGGTGGTTATGTGTCATCGCTGCTGGAGCAACGTTCAATCATCATTCGTCAACATGGTCAAAAAGAACTTTGAGCAGTGGTCAGCGGAAGTCAAGCCTCATGCAACTGCTATCAAACGGGCCATCAATACTCAGGTTTACTACGACTTCACCGATAAGCAAACGATTGATGCACTCAAAATTCTGGCCAAGAAACTCAAGGAGGCTTCTCTCGATGAGTGACCAAGTCGTTATGTCTAAGGTGGATGCTCTATTCATGGACTTGAGTAGCGAGGGCGTGACTGAGGCTGTATTTGCTTGCACTAACTCAGATGGTATGCTGGGTGTAAAGTATATTGGTGACCCAAAACTACTAGTCTATCTTACGAGTGTTGTAGAGCTAAATATCCTAGATGCTAGTATGGGAGTACTAGCTGTAGAACAGGAGGAAGAGTGATGGATGAAAGAATCACCGCCAACGAGTGGAACAAACGAAGAGCCTGCCCCATCTGCGCCGACATCGCTGATAAGAAAGTCAACCTTGAAGGGGACATCGTCATGGACGACAAAACTGGCGAGCCCCTTCCTTGCCCAGTGTGTGCTCATCGAGACACAAGGATTTTCCACACGATTGGTGGAGTCGAATCACAGAAGTCTTCCACCCGTGGAGATACGCAGGTGTGGAACCACCTTATCTCAGTTAAGTGTATGAGTTGCGACTTTAAGCATGTAGTCAACAACCACGTTTGCCTAGGTGAGCCTTGGGACGAAGTGTTTGGCTTTAGTCGTAAGCTCGACCAACATGAGCAACAAGAGCATGCTATCAACTGGAGTAACGAGGAAGCTGTTGGGCTTCGAGGCACTGGAGCAAAGTACGATAAGGATGCCGAGCTGTTTGGTCGAGGACATCGAGCTAAGCGCAAGATTGAAACTCAAAAAAGCGCTGACGGGAGCAACACAGTGGAGTGGAAGCCAAACAAAGAAGAGCAAAAACTTCCAAAGTTCCATAGAGATAAGTGACCAACTTCTATAAATAGGGGATGCAACTTCCTATAGATTGTCCGAGAGGGCAAGTGATTAAGTATGGCAAAGAAAATTAACCAAACTACTGTAAGCGTGCAAGTTGAAATCCAAGGAAAGGTCGTCACCTTCACTAAAGAAGTGGCCAACCACGAGCTAGAAGAAGCCACTGCGGCTATTCTAAACTCGGTCCTCTTGTTGGAATCCAACTTGAACGAGTGATGCAATATGCGCTGTCGTGAATGCGACAGTTGTGAAGTTCTCTTAACTGAAACTAGCGCAAGCGTTACTATTATAATGTGCTTGGATTGCGGGATAACCTACACTGAGATTACTCAGTAGGTAAGACCACAAAGGTTCCTACGGTGATGAGGGCTAATGTCAATGGTGACCGTGCGAGTCTTCGCTTCCACCCTGTAAGACCTTCTCCTTGATTAAGGTAAAAGTCTGCTAGAACATATGCTCCGGTCCCCATGACAAGACCAGTAAGAAATCCTCTTCTTGGACTTCCTTTGTAGAAGTTGTCATCAATGAATCCAAACAAGCCAGGTGTGCTACCATCGGTAGGGCCTGGGCCATTTCTTCTTTTGTAAAGTGAAGCACCGACTTTACCATAACGGTCGTCGAGAGCTATTCTGTTTATGTCAACGAAGTCGTTGGTTAGGTTGTTTGCTTCCCAAGCGATGACAGGGTGATACCTTGGTCGCTTAGAATCCAGGTTTCCTTTGCCGTGGCGCAATCAGAACCACCCACCTATACCTTGAACGGAATCATCGGCGGTGACGAATTCACTGGAAAAGCGTGTCTGATTCAAGTAAGAAGGCGCTTCTCTAGTGTATAGATATTTGTGAGGTTGCGCTGCGTTTGTCATGGCCATGTCGGTGCGCCTATAGTTGTCTGGAGAACCTTGCCAGAGCATACTACCATCTTCTCTATGCGTGTGTGTACTTACCAAATGTTTGTGGGTAAGAATCTCCTGCATTTGGAGTCGTTTAGCATAGAGATAGGCGGCTGCCCCTACGAAGATTGCTACGAATGGTGCTACCATCAAAGCCACCCGCCAGCACCAGCAAGTAGCTCGGCCTCTTCGGCAGACATTTGCTGAGGCTGAGCGTGGGAGAAGATGTCGCCCGACCTTGGGTCGTTGTATCCATCACTACCTTCGTTCATATCGTTCATCATAACTCGGCGTTTGATTTTGTTAGGAACCCCAAAGAGTTGAGAAGATGACTCGTGTGCATCTTCACCGTAGTTAGAAGTTCTCTTATGGGCGTGAACCGAGGAAGTTGAAGTGCTGGTGCTCATTGAACCCAGTCCACTGATACCTCCACAGTGGCAGTGGGGGTTACTGCGAGTGTTACAATGGGGATTAGAGCAGGCAGAGCCCACACCTTGATAACCGTATAGAGCAGTTGGGTGCTGCATCATGTCTCCACTTGTAGTTCTGTTCATCATAGCGTGGGAAGCCGATGAGGAAGTCGTCGTCGAAGTGCTTGCCCCGATACCACTAAAGCCGTAGGAACTAATCACGGTGTAGCCAGCGTAGACGGCAGAAAGCCCAATAATTCCGGCCACTAGTGGTCTCTTTTTCAATAGTTTTTTGTAATCCTTTAGCATATTATCACCTCATTGTTGTGCGGCCCTAAAGAGTGCATAAGTGGGAATGCCTACAAGAGTCCCTACAATTGCTGACCGTCTAGCTATTGCTCTCTTGGAGTCATTGGTTCCGACCATGTATCCTATGAGTAAATCGTCGACGACGTACATGCCTACGACAAGTGCCCCAAGTAAACCAAGTGTAGTTGTTTCGGAGACCACTCCACCGAGTGACTTTCTTCCGTAGAACTGATTCATGTTAGAGTCAACACCCTGTCCTCTAGGTACGCGTCCGTACATGTGCATGTTAGTAGTATATGGGTCCATTACTTCACTTCCTTCCAGACATGTCTGTTCCTCTTCTTGTGGGTGCGATGTCAGCAATTGCCCGGCGACTCATTGACCCTAAGCTCATATATTGGTCGGTTAAGAACCCGAGTCCTCCTCCAACTATGCTACCGAGTGCAGCGTTGCGTATAACGTTGTCCCATTGTCCTCTAACTCCTGAGTATATGATTAAGCCAAGAAAGCCTGCCGTACCAAAGTTAAATGTCATGGACTTAACCTTGGGACCATTCTGGCCAGAGGTATTGTATGCCCATGCGTTAGCAGCAAGAGCCCCGGTTGCTCCACCAAAGGCAGCTGATGCTGCTATGTCTTTGACTGCACCTTTAGCCACGATACCTCTATGGTCTAGATAGAACTCTGCGGCGGCAGCAACACCCGCACCGCCAACTGCAGCGATGACAGTAGTTTGAGTGCCAGCAGGTAGAGGTCCTTGTCTAAACATTACTTTACCTCAGATAATTTTCTCCTTTGCTAGCATGCTGGTGGCGGCGAGGCCCCATGTAGCGGACAAAAGTGCGTTATATTTGAAGTCACTTTGGGTTGCTCGGTAGCCAAAGTAGGCAGACATTGCTAACTCAAGAGTATAAAGTGCGCCCATTGGCGAAGTTATTGGGTACTTGTTTAGATACTGTGATATTGGATTCATAACCTCACCTCATGTTGATTTTACTAATTCCGTTGATACCTGCGAAGACATAGGTATCGGTCACTTTAGCAGGATAACTCTGAGATAGAACTTGCTTGTTATCCTTATAGTCTAGGTTGGGGAAGAAAATTGAATCGTGGTATTCACGGTCGTATCTAACGGGGCCCCCTTCGCTACGTGATTGGATTTCGTCGCCCACGGCAGTTCCTCTTCTTGTGGGTGCGGTGTTAGCAGTTGCCCGGAAGGTGAAGTCGTCAGCGGACCCACCTTCTGTGCGAACTTGGTAGGAACCGATAGGTGACCCATTACGTTGCTCTTCGTCATCAAAGAGTCCAATGCCGAAGAATCCTGGGAGGAGGTCGGTGAATAACTTAGCTCCCGCCATAAACGTGATAGGGAGAATAATCACTGAGGCCACCGGGTTTCTGTCGATGTATTTCATTAGCGCATTCTTCATCTTGTCACCTCAGTTGAGTACCTTCTTTTTCTTACGCTTAACGCTGACTTCTTGGATTAGTGCTTCAAATGCCATAGCAGTAACACCAAGGTGTCCAAAGGCATCGAAACCGCCTGCACTCAAATCTGCCTTTGGCGGAACGAAGTCAAATCCTGGCTTAAATGTAAGAAGCAGGGCACCATCGGCGGTGGCGTCGTACTCGTCGGCACTAGCCAATACGTCAAAGCCTGAGTTGCCATCACTATAGAATTGCAAGTTCTTCACCTCACCAGGATAGTAAATTGTGTCGCCAACTGTGTAATAGAATGGGTGGTTGCTTGCGATTCCGTCAAGTATTCCTGTTGCCAGAAGAAGCAAATCGGCTCCACCGACTGCTGTGGCATCCTCTGCATTACTGTCGTAAATGATAAGTTGTTGTGTAGAGTCCTTTTTACCCCCAGGTGCTGGAATCCCGGTTAGGTCGCCAAAGGGTTGTCCAGGGAAAGTCGTTGTTTCTAGTTCATCAGATGCACGAGCTTCCGAAGTTACTGCAACTCCTGGTTCGCCCCATTTTGCTCTAAAGGTTGACGAACCAGTAAGTGCATTGAGTCCATGATGCACGACTTTGCCAGCAGTTCCAACGAATGGATGAGAGGCTCCAGCCAAGGTATTGGGTGTGATTCTAAATCGGTCATTCGTGTTGGCCCCTTCTGAGAACTCTACGTTAATTCCCTTAGCGATTATGCTGCCCAACACGAAGTCGTGAGTGTGCGCCAGCATTGAGGACAGCCCAGGAACCCTGGCACTGCTTCCTCCATTAAATCCGATAGTTAAGGGAGCAGGAACCGAAGCTCGGGCATTGTAGTCATACTGCAATCCCCTAAAGTTAGTTGGTTTAGTTATATCGTTCCTAACAAGGATTTTAAGTCGGTCGGTGTACTTGTAGTCGGTCCTTGGATGGAACTTAATCACATACATGCCATCAGGTCTGCGGTCTTCTACGTAGAAGTGTCTTTCAGAGTACTCATCTCTGCCACGAAGTAAAAGCTCTGCAGCGGTCATTCCGTTTGGAGTCTTGTACTTGTAGTCGTCCATCTCAACGTACAAGCTGATGTATGGATTATCCGTTACTAACTCAATAGATACAATCTCACCAGCTTCTAGTAAGTTGAGAACTTCTAGCTGCTGGTCTCTGGCCAACAAAACAGGACCGAGCCTCTCTTCGACAAAGATGCTGGTCTCTTCCACAGAGTATCTTGGTGTTTTGTCAACGATGGCTAGAGTTTTGTCTACATTGGGGTTGTTAATGTCTGCACTGGTGCTAGGCTGGGTGTAATCAACTACTGTGTAGTCTCCTTCCATGCCCATCATATGTGGGTCATCATAGTATGGGTTATTTCTTCCTGTCACTTATTCCACCTCCCGAATCACTTGGGGAAGTAGTCTGCAAGCATTGAGCCCTCAACAGGGAGTCCCGTAGTGTTGATGATTTTGAATCGCAGGCGACCACCAGAGCGCTGCTTGAACATGTTGACTTGTTCTGGGGTTAGTTCAAGAACTCTGTACTTCCAGCCAATCATTCTAACTCTTCCATCGAGGATGTACTCGTCAGAGTCGTTGATGTATCGAATGGTCGGCAAGTTGTTTTCTCCGTGCTCAATAAACAGGGAGTAGTCCCAGTTAGGTGCTTCGGGAGAAGATACGCTTCCGTCAATCGAACCGGACAGACCTTCGATTTTTCCTTCGGTTCTGGCAGTACCAGACTCACCTTCAGGAGCTTCGTCAAGGACATACTTGGGGACACCAGCAGGGTGTTTTACCATGATTTTACCAGACACAGTACCTGCTTGAAGCAGGTGTTCTGCGGTTCCGTCGCCTTTGAACCCAATTGGGGTACCACCGGCGTTTGGGGAGGTGTTTGAAGTAGCGTGCCAATTACCTAGCTCAGCGTTCATGAACTTAGGCTGAAGTGGAAGGGTTGGGCACAACTGGTACAAGTTGCCTTTGAATGGTTCAAGGTCGTCAAAGGAGATGTAGCCAGAGTCAAAGTCGGGCTTTAGGATGTTTCCTTTGAGGTCTGCGGCAGATGCAGAATCGCTGATGTCGTAGTATGCTTGGATGGAGTGGATACCGTACTGAGCCAAAGCTGTACCGTCAGTTCCGTTAAGTGCTTCAGGTGAAGCGGTGTGTCCGACGTTCACGGTATCTGCAAAGAACAGGTCAACGACCATTGGTTCAACTGCGGTCACCAGATGCATTCTGCTTCTGATGCGGACTAGATATCCGGGTTCAAGTTTAACACCTTGCGAATAAATCGGGGTGTCTCCTACATTTGCTACTCTTCCGAACGCGTTTCCGCTTCGGTTTCCTTGGTTTGCGTTTGCCATATTATCACTTCTCTATCTGTGTGCGGGCTGGGCCCTTAGCTTATCCGATAGGAAGGTTGCATATAATGCCTTTCACTGAAGCGGCTTATTTCCTCTTAGCCATCCTACTAGCATATACCTCTCTCCTTTGGTTACTGGAGTTACTTTGTGTAGGATAAAGGAAGGGAATAGAATCATCTTCCCTTGGACCAGAGGAACTGAAATGTCTTTTGGGCTAGTCTTCACAATGAGTTCTCCGCCTTCGTAATTTTTTGGTGGACTCAGTGGTATCACAAACGACAGCTTTCGATACATGTGCTCACCACCACCGATATCAAGGTGCCACCCGTAGTGTCCACCAACATTGTACTTTAGCAGTTGAAGTTTGTCCATACCCTCAAGAGAATACTGCCAAATTGTTGAGTTGACTTGTCTTGCTGCATTTACTACAAGGTCGTATAACTCTGGATTGTCACTTGAGTTAATGGCTTTAGCTAGAGTTTTCCTAATGCCTTTGTTTACTGCGGGCCTTGCCCCTATACCTGGTACATCGAGGTCCTTGCCGTATTGATGAATCAACTGACCGCAGTGCTCTGGTGATAGCACTGGCTCAGTTGTAATAGAAGTCGCAGAAAATCTCATGATTATGCTGAGATTCTTTGCGTACATAAGGGTGCTTGAATGACCCTTTGAGAAAGTGTAGGTCAACAGGGGCCGAAGCCCCCGTTGACTTACGGGAAACTGACGCTCCGAAGAGCCGTTCTTTGTAGGTGTGTTGCCACACCAGTTGCTACTGCGAGAGTAGGTTCTTTTTGACTTGGTCGTTTACCGAATCAAGCGATTCTGCCGATAGCCAAGATGGTGACGAGAGCGCCAGCACCTGCGATACCATCGTTGAGTTCAGCAGCAGTGCTGGACTCGGTGATAGCGTCTAGGCCGTCTGTGACTTTTGTTGCACCGAGGATACCGGAGTCATCCAAGAGTGGTTCAAGGTCAAGAGTTCTAACACCGTGGTTACCAGCGAGTGTGGTAAGGTCGGATGCGAACTGAGCAGCCATGAGTTGAGCCTGTAGCAAGTGTGGGAACCCTTGCAGTTCGTCAGTCTCAATTCCCGTAGGCGAAGCGTCCGTGAACAAGTCGTCTGCGGTCATGGTATCGTTTGCGTTGATTTGAGCCATACCGACGTTGAGAATTCCTTCCCAAACCATTCCACGGTTGTTAGCATCAGTAGCGTCGTACTGAGAGCCAGCCATAGGAACTGCGTTGATGTCTTTCAAAATGTTGCCTTCGACAATGTCAGTTAGAGCAGTTGCGTATCCTGTTGCGTCAACGTCGCCGTCAGCGACGAAGCAAGTAAAGTCTGGGCGAACTGCCGCAGGGTATTTACGAGATGCAACAGAGTGTACGTTTTCTGCCATTGCTTTGGTTGTGGTAGCGTCAGTCTCGATAATCAACACGTTCGTTCGAACGAGTTGAAGGTTGGAACCGAATGCGACGTCAAGTCCTCCTAGTGAAGCCATAACTTGTCACCTCCAATGTTACTGTATTCCCCGGAGGGAATCAGCTCAACTCTCCAATGTTTTGGGTGAGCTGAATCAATTCATGATGTTGACCTACGACGCTACCAATAACTCTCCACTTCTCAGCGCCAGAGATGGTGCTGTTTCCGAAGGATGCAGCTCCACCGACAACTCTGTGAGAGCAGTTGATGTTCTTTTCGGGTTCGATGACGATTGGACTTTCGTACCAGACGAAAGGCTCTTCAAGAACTTCGAAGATTTGTTGGTCGATGACAGGTGTTTCGATACCAGAGATAGCCCATTGGTGCTCGGTAATCAAAAGTGGTGTCACAGGGTATTGAATACCCATGATGAGGTAGAAGAACTCTTCAAGAGACTTGAAAGAGAGTGTCTTGCTAGCCCATCCGAAGGAGTCAACGCTAACTGAGTTAGGGTTGCCTGTGCTTCCGGACGAAGGAATCAACCATTGGCCGAAGGTTCCTAGAATACTGAATTGGTCAGCACGTAGGATACCTTTACCGTAGTCGCCCTTAGGCCACACGCCTTGGCTGCCTTTGCCCCAGTGGGGAAAGTTGCTGGCGATTTTCGTTTCAATAAGGGACAGATAAGATTTAATCTGTCCAGTCGGTCTGTCGTAATAGGGTCTTAGCTCCATATTTTTGTTCTCCTGCCCAGTTGGGCAATTAGCCCCATAGGCATTTCATATATGAAGGAGTTGGTTTAGTTGAATCTTGCTTGAATCTCCGTAGACATCTTTTTACATGTGAGGGGTATCAGCCAAGTATGACGGACGAGTCTTCTAAGCAGATAACCATCCGCTTTACTTTGAGTGACTGGGTGCAGATACTTAGGGAAGCTCAAGATGATGGTATCAAACCTGTTCAGTATATTCGTAGCACTGTGCTTAAGAGACTGAGTGGTACTCTTGTAGATGTTAAGTCTATAGACGCTTACATTAGGCAGAGAGAAAAGGACAACCTTCTCAACAACCGTCGCCAGCTTTGAGGTAGTAACTTGTCAACCATCTTAGTGTGGCTTTACGAATCGGCTGCACTTCTTTGCTTACTAGAAGTAATTTGGTGGCTAGGTATTGCAGCCTTTTACAAGCTAGCCAAGGACTTAGATAAAAAGTGAGTCGCCGGCGAAACTGGAGAAATACAATCCAACCCGAGAACCGACGACTCGAGGTTCTCGAGCAAATCTACGTCGTGTACTTGGTATAAGAAAGTAGGGGTGGAGACGAGGTGAGAATGAACGAGGTCCGGGACACCTCGCCTCCGAACCACACTCCCAACAGGAGAAGAAGTGCAGTGGATTGAATTCCCGGACAAAGTGTCCTAGGGGTATTCAGTATAAAAAAGTTTGAAGGTCCAGACACCTACCGGGGCCCGAAGGCCCCGGCAGAGCCGGGGTGTATAGGTATGTCACCATACCAGTTCTACTTAGTTAGTTCTCGACTTCCTAAGTAGGTTCTTTACAAGGTCGCTGAGTTATTATCTTCAGAAGATGTTAACTCGAGGAGCTGCGCCCATACCGAAGAGTTGTTCACCCTGTGGTGCTGGGAGCATTTCCGCCTCACCCATGCCTTCGTGTGCGTTACCTAGGTAGCCAAGGTAGCCGCCTCTGTATCCAGCGATGTTTCCTCTGTAGCCGTCAAGCGAGAATGGGTTGACAGCCTTGAAGGCCTCGTTGAGTTGCGGGATTTTGCTGACGAGCGCACCAGCGGTGAAGACACCGATAGCAGTCATGTTAGCAGCGATAGCTGTCTTCTCGTTGACGCCAGCAAACTGAACTGCAGCGTAAGCGATAGCCGAGGACAGACCGACACCCAGAGCTACTTGACCGAGGTCATTTTGCAAGAGCGTGCTCACCACAGGCACGTTGGCGAATCTGGTGGTGAGTCCAACACGGTTAGCAAGCAGCACAGTGAGCGATGGTAGAGCAAGGCCAGCAAGGACAATGCCCAGAGCGGACATGTCCATGTGCTTCTTAACGAAGCCAGTGAATCCACCGAGTTTTGGCATTTTCATTCTGCGGGTGGTGCTTCTGCGTCGAGCAGTTCTGCGTCGAGCAGTTCTGCGTCGGGCAGTTCCTCTGCGCTTGGTCGACTTTCTGCGTCGGGTCGTTCTTCTGCGCTTTGCAGGAGACTTTCTGCGTCGGGTCGTGGACTTGCGTCGGGTCGTTCTTCTGCGCTTTGCAGGAGACTTTCTGCGACGGGTCGTGGACTTGCGTCGGGTCGTTCTTCTGCGCTTTGCAGGAGACTTTCTCCTACGGGTCGTGGACTTGCGTCGGGTCGTTCTTCTGCGCTTTGCAGGAGACTTTCTACGACGGGTCGTCGATTTACGACGGGTTGTCTTTTTGCGTCGAGCGGGTGCTCGGCGGCGAGTCGTAGATTTACGAGCTGCCGTCTTTCTTCGTCTTGTGGTAGTTTTTCTTCTAGCCATTTTCTTTCCTCCCTTTCGGGTACGAGTACTACTCTTGCGCTTGGTTGTCGTCTTCCGACTCGCAGCCTTTTTGGCAGCTCGTCGCTTTGCGGGTCTGCGAGGATTCAAGATGACAACTTCTTGCAGAGGCATAGTACTCAACAGGTCCCAAGGACGTCTAACATATAAAGAAGTTGGAAAGTATGACAATGCAATAACTGTAATAAGTACAGCACACCTCGCATATTCAATGAGCACAAGAAAGCAGGTACAGAATAGGGTTAAGTCCCATCCTGTGACTGTTACCTTAGACAAGGAACTTCTTGAGTGGCTAGAGTTTCAAATTCAAAATAGGGTCTTTGCCAACAGAAGCCATGCAGTTAACCAAGCGATTGGCTTTCTACAATGGACACTTAAGACAAATCCTAAGATGTTTTACGGGGAACGAATTGCTCAACCACCTCAGCCAAGTCGTCCGCCGCAGCCCGATAAAGGGCCGAACTTCCCTCGCTAATGAGAATTACTACACTAGGTATGGATAGTACTAGACTACTGTAGTTAGAGCAGAAGGTAACCGATGAATCCATTGAGATAATTTCTGTATCACTGAAGTTATCAAAGTAACCTAGGACTGTTGTAGTTAGTTCTTTATCTGATACCTCTGGAATCCTTGCAACGACAAAGTCAAGAGTCGCTACCTGGGGCGTAAGGCTTGGGTCAAAGGTGCGTATGTCGATGTGAAAGTTTGAGTTGACTCCGGCATCGTGAAGCTGCTTCATGAAGTCTGAGTTAAGTGACTCAGAAGTATTGTGGTTTAGCACCGAATCGGAAACCCTGGCCATCAGAAGAGTTGGTTCAATCCTACGAAGTTTAAGTGAAGCCATTACCATCCGAGCAAAGTGTTCGGATGTTGGCGAGGTTCGCGAATCAGTAACTGTGATAACTACCATCTAGATAGCCTCAGGTTAGTTTTACTCTTAGCCCTATCGGCTGAAACTGGCTCGTGTTTCTTCCATCCACCGCCACCCGTCGTGTAGTAAAACCAAAACTTGTTCATGTCTTGGAAAAAGAAGTCTCTGGGATAGTGGTCCAAGTTTTTACTCTTGAGATAGTCGGGTCGGTCATCAATTTTGAAGATAAACTTGTTTTCACTTTGAGTGTATACGGTGTCGTTGAGTAGCTGCATTCTTTGAGTTAGCGCCATACCTACTATACCTAGTCCTGCTCCTACTGTCCATATCATTTCTATTGCTTTACTACTTCCTTTCTTTGTATATAGTTGTAGTTCGTCGATAGCGATAACTCGGCGTATTCTTCTAAAGCCGTCTGTGCGTTGTAGGTTAAACACCAACTCAACCATCCGGTCAAGTGCTTCTGTGTTTTCTGGAGAAGTCGCTGGTGTTCTAAAGACAATACGAGGAACCTTTTGGAGTAATTTTTCGTAAACTTCCATCGGGCTGTAACACACTTCTCCAAGGTTCTCATAGTCCCTGTCATGCTTTGGGTCAACGAAGATGGTGTGCACTCGGTCGTCTTGAAGGCGTTTGAGGACCTCGCCTGTGAAGTAGGTTTTACCTGAGCGAGTCATCCCTAAAACAACTGAGTGGCGATTCCTCACTGAGTCAATCGTGGTGCCCGACAGCTTCGCCATGATTGGTTTAGTCTTCATCCGCTATTTCAAAAATACTCTTCGAATGGGTCATCTTCAGAGAACTCTCCGTGTCTCCATTCTGGTGGATTGGTCACCGCGCCCAGCATCTTCTTTACGCCTGCTCGATATGCTGCCCCAGTCATTTTCCTTGAATACACTGGGCGATAGACATTCAAGTAGTCTGCGTCTTTGTTGGCTAATTTGGTTTTGCCTGCAACATTAAGGTAGTATTCTGCTGCCTTGCTTGAATACGGGTAGTTGTCTTTGTAAGAAAAGGCGGTCAACCATCCGTAAGACTGGTACAGGTCTGAACGCATAGGCGTTTCTCCCATACCGTACTGCTCCATGTTGTTTGCTTCTAAGAATCCTGCTTGGTATGTTTTGATGATTCCATAGTAACCTTTGCCCTTTTGCCCTTCAGACATCTCGTATCCTCCGCCTCCGCCTACTGCAAATGGGAAGCGCTTTTTGTTTTGAAGTGTAGCGACCATTGGTGTTTCGTATACCCTGAACCTTCGTTGGCGCTGGTTGCCTTCGTATTGTGTGCGCACGCGCCCTATTTGGGGTAAACTCTTGCCGTTGCTGTCTTTTCTCCATACTTTTCGATTAGTTAGATAGTCTACTAGTTCCTTGGGAGATTGAGTAAGTATCCCGAAGCGAAGTTCATCAATTAGTTGGTTTCCTCGACTAAGGGTGATTGTTGCTCGCTCCATAGACTCGATGTATTCTTTGTACATTTTCTGTTGCTTTGGTGGCAGTTTTAATCGTCTTGAGTTTTCTTTGTATTCTATATTTTCAACCGTTAATTCAATCGTTAGACCTCTTTCTGCGGCTTGCTTTTCGGCTAACTGCATGAGTTCATCGCCGCTCATTTTGATAATTTTATCGTAGCGGTCGGACCACTTCTCTGGGTCTCTTGCTGAGATATACAGTGGTGGATTGGGTTTGTCTTTCACCGTCTTATCTTCAATGCGCTTCCATATCTTCTTGATTCGAGGATGCCATGGGACTCGTTCTCCTTTCTTGGCTCGTGCTTTCTTTCGAGCCTGCTTACGGATAACTTCCTTTCCTGAGTCTGTTCGTATCAGTGACTTAACTACTGCAGCGGGTAAGCATAGCCTTGGTGAGCCACTTGGGGTCTTGGTTCCTTCTGCTCCGCACTTTTGGGAGTAGTCTATGTCACCTTTGTTGTTTACTTTAATTGAACGCCAGTCTTGAGTAGTCCACCCGTATGATTGGTAGCCGGGAGCCATTGGGTTATCGCGAGTGTTGGGCCAGTGGTCGGGGCGGGTCGCTGGGTGTTCTGACTTTTCACAGCAGCATGGCTTGTCAGGGTTTATTCTTAGAACATGCCCACATCGAGGGTAAATGTGGTTACAGGCATCTTCCATTGATGGTTCTATTCCGCCCTTTATTCCATCAAATGGACATTCCGCTATTATTTGGGTGCCCCAGGGCATTTCCTGATATGTGATAATAGCATCTCCGTCATGGGGTTTTGGTGGGGGATTCTTTCTTGGAGCCATCATAACAGGAATCTTGCCGTACTTTCTCTTCTCTGTCATACCAATCCAAGGGACATCGGGACACTTGGGCATCTTTGCTCGCTTCTCTACCTTTCTCGCGTATCGCCAGGGGTCGTGACCCCAGACCCAAAGGGAAAGAAGCCTTCGTGATGGTTGGTTCTGAGTTTTCTGTTTCTTAACAAGTGGGCCTTTACGCTTGCCAAAATGGTCGCCCATGAACCGCTTGTTGAATCTGACCTGACGCTTACACCAGTCCCAGTCGGTTTCACCTTTCTGCATGTCGTTGCTTGGCCCGGTCCAGTTATCGAGAGCCTTCTCGTAATAGTCCTTGATAATTCGGGGACCAAGTTTGATGTAGTCCTTCGGTCCCGTTAGGCCGAGTTTCTTGCGCATTTTGAGAATGCGGCGACCACTTACTCTACCACTTTTGATGTTATTCCAGTCCTTTGCCTCTTGCTTAGAGAGCCCAGCGACTTTACCCCAGTCGGAATCAAGGAAGGCTTTCAGTTCCTTGTTCTTCATGTTCACGAGTTCTACCCAGTCTTTGAACCAACTGAAAAGGTCTTTGGGGTTCTCGAAGGAATCTAAGCGAGCGGTGCTTGCTCTGTTGGCTCCTTCCTCTTCTGCACGTTGTTGTGCTTCTACTCGATTGCGGTCTAAGCGTTCTTGCTCTACCGCCTTACGTTCTTCCAGTGTTTGGTCGAGGTGAGCCATTGGCGTTTCTACGTGTCGTGCTTCCCTTTCTGCGGCCTCGGCGGCTTCTGCTTCTTCTAACAGCCTGATGCGTTCCTTTTCTGCCGCAAGTTGCTCGTCTCTCTCGGCTCTTTCTTCAATCGTCTCTCCTGCGTCTAGAGTGAGTTGCTTTTTTGGTACGGTTGGGTTTGAAATCGCAACAGCGTCTGCTCGTTGGACTTCATCAAAGTCGTAGTAGTAATCTGGGAAGCTATCTGAAAGTACTCTACGAATCATGTCAACATAAGTTTCGGTCTCGAACTTGTAACTCGAAAAGAACGACTCCTGGTAATCTGACTTTGATGGACTCACTTTGTTTGCTTCAAATGCCTTCAAGCACTTCTCAAAGTACTCTAGCGCCTGCCTCGTTGCCTTGTCGGCACCAGCTTTGAAGACCTTGGATGCTTCTTTCTGTGCTGGTTTTTTGCCGTGCTGGCTAAAATAGTCGGTCATCGTGCGAATCCAGTTAACTATACAGACTCGCTCAAAGATGCCTGTGAGTGATGGTGAGTTTGTGATGATTGACCTTCCTACGGCCTTCTCATCCCAGAACCAATCGGTGATGGTGACCTTCTTAGTTTTGGGGTTGTAAATCATGTTGCCTGAGTGAATATCTTGAGGGACTCCTCTACTGATGAGATACTGCATCTCTGATACTGTTTGATTGATACTCTCCTGTGGTATCTTTGATACCTCTTCTATCCACTTATAGTACTCTTTGATTTTGTCTGCTGGGTAGTATGCTACAAGTCCTTGCTGGGCCTTGAATCTACGCTTGTCTCCCTTCTCGTACTTACCTTGGGGAATCTTGTCAGCAATGGTAAATCCTTCCAAGTTGTTCATGATGGTATCGGGTTCACTTCCTCCACCTTCTCTTCTCAACCACGCTCGTGGCTGTCCGCATTCGAAAGGAATCCGGTAGTCGACCCGATAGCGAGTAACGCCCTCAGTTGGGTAAGTAAAGGTCTTTGACTTACCATCGAAGTACTTGGTTAGTTCTGCAAACACCTTTTCATCTTGCTGTCTGTTCACTTTGAAAAGGTAGTCTGTTCCTGGGACTCGAAAGACCTTCCCGAAGGCCCCACCTCCGATAAAGTTCTTTTTGGTAACTGCGGCAGCACACTCGGCAACAGTTGGTAAGTCGTTGTCGTTTTCAAGTTCCTCAACCGTGTACTTAGCTAGCATATGCAGGTCAGTTAACTTCCCCGAGTCTTCTCCTGGATTTTGCTTTGGTATCAGGTCAAAGGCTTGCTTTGCAGCGTAGTCAAATCTGCCCTGTTGAGTTTGAATCCGCGCATCGAAGCTCATCTTCTTGCTTGACTCAATCATTGATGGGATGATGGCGGCTCTTCCTGCAGCTTCTTTTGCACTCATGTCTCCACGACGAAGTAACCTTTGTCGGATAATTTCTGGTGTCTCTACTGGCTCCAAGAAGATTGAGAAGGTGTTTGGAAAGGCTGATGTGATGTCATTTACGCCCCTTAGGCTGACATCGACTAAGACATAGTCGGCATTTTCAAAGTCAGACTTCTTTCTAGCGTAGTAGTTACCAGATGCCTGAAGTTGGACGCCCACCAAAGCTCCCTGGTTCGCCATCTTCTTGAACGCATCAACCGTAACAAAAGTTCTCTCACCGGGCTTATCGGACTTTCGCTGTTGGCGAGTTGTAATCGTTGGTGCCGTCTTGGAGTTGGGTAACATCTTGAGCAAAGCGCGAATCATGGAAGACTTACCAGACCCACTGGGGCCACTGATTGTAATCACTTGTGCCTTACTTGGATTGACTGCGTATGCTTTTTCTGAGATGTCAAACTTATCATCAAACTTGACACCTCTAGCACCATACTTGTAGAGTTGTTGATTTACCTTCTTCGCTGCTTCGGCACAGGCTTCAAGTGATGGCCCTTTGATTTGAGCTTTGCCGGTGGAGCGATAAATCATCATCGTGACTCTCCCGTCAGTGGTTGGTACATAGAGGATGATTTGACCAGTCGCACCAAAGAGTTTCTTTTTGATATCAACTCGCTCTGGGTTGAATGAGTTCCCTGGTTCGTCGAATGCATCGCGCAGTAAGTCTGACAAGTCAAATGCTTCAGGAGGGTACTGAGTATACGCTTCGACCTTTCTCAACTGGACAGGAGGATTACTTGCTGTATGGAAGCCTCCAGCAACGAAACCGTTCTCGAAGAGTCTTATGTGTTCCCGCAGAAAGGAAGTTAACTCACCACCTACCTGAGCCTTGAGTTGATTGTAAACCTCAAACTTTGCTACTTCTAGATTCATCTCTTGAGCATTGACTTTCTTCATTATCTCTATTGCTTGTATTGAATAGAATGATAGTAGAACTAGAGGGTAGTAATCTCCGGATAGTGTCTTGGAACTTTCACTGAATACATCACCACTGTGAATAACATCTTCAAGGAGCTTCAAGTTATCACAGGAATCCTGACTTAACTCAAGATACTCACAGAGGTCGTCGAGACGGGACATGAACCCTGTTCCATCTCTTATCTTTCCGTCTGCCTTTGCTACATCGTAAGATAGGTTAAGGATATTGAGGGCGTCAAGTCTACTGAGAGTTGACTCACCAAGCGGCATATTGAGATACTCATCGCGTCGGCGGTTGTCTGTACCAAACAAGTTTACACCTAGCGTCATATATGAGTCTCTGACGTGCTCTGTGTAGTATCTCTGATGCCAGTAGGCGTAGCTTTCGTGAGGCTGGATGTCTGCCTTAAATCCGGGCCAAGTATAGTCACCAGAAGAAACTTCCACAAGTGCCTTCTTGAGGAACTCGTCATTCAAGTGGATATCTTGAGTTTCAAGCTTTGGAGGATTTTGCTTTACTTTGTAATAGCACTTGTATTTGATGGTGAACATCTTTCCATATTTCTTATTCAACCAAGCAACTAAGTCTCTTGTAATACCTTCACAGAAAGCTAGGTCGTCTTGGGGTGTTGCCCCTTCTTTTGGAATCTTCTGCGTCCACTTACCTTCTAGTTCGTCCATTTTAGCATTGACTTCGTCGATGAACTTATCTTCGGATAACTTGAGGTAGTTATCCTTACTTCCTTTCTTTGGGGTAATTTTGAAGTGGTCCATTCGGTCTTTCATTACGGTATAGAAGTCACGGATACTTCTCGGTTCATGGGATAAGTCAAAGTAAAGTAAGTAATCATCCGCAGAGGAAAGGCTGGGCTCATCTTTCTTTGGGTGGGTGTGATACATCATGTTTGCATCTTTGATGGCCTTTGTGATTTTGATTTTGGGCATGACGAGGCTCGCACGACGGTGGTATATGTGGCTGCCATCGGAGTAGCCGTAGTTTTCGCCCATGAAAGAAACAAGTGAAAACAACTTTGCTCTAAACTGAGTGCCGCTAAATCCCTTGCAGTCAAACTTACGAAAGTATGTCTCGGGGTTGCTCATTTCCATTTTAGAGTAGTCTTCATCAAACTCCTGAGCCCCTGGATTCGCTAAAGCGATTGGAACGATATGCATTGCACCGACAACTGCAACCTTTCCTTCATGGGGCTTCACTGTATAGTCGTGATGCTTGACCATCATGTTGTGTTCGCCCTCAAGCATCTGAGTATTGAAGAATGATTTCAGTAGAGTTGGTACGTCTTTCTCGCGAGTACCCTTTGGTAGCACAATTTGATAGCGCATAATCGAGCCCTTGAGGAAGTTGTGCTTAGAACTCACCACTTTGGTTTCACCTAGGGTGTCTCCCGCCTTTGGGAAGTTTAGCGCCTTCAGGATGTCAGAAGAATACTGCTTCGGTGTTGTCATCAATGTCATTCACCTCGTATAGTTTTGTGAGTAGTGATTCAAATGGATTCCCTTCATCTGGTGTGGAGTAGTTTAGGTCAATGCTGTCTACCTCTTCCTCGGTTAACTCATTTGCGCTCCTTGCTTCTGCTACAACTCTTTCTTTTTCAAGAATGGGGACCTCCCATGAGAGGTACTTCCCGAGAGCATAGTTTTCCCAGGTCTCCTTGGGCTCTGGGAGTGTACTCCACTTGTTGAAGTCTTCTGTGAAATCAACGAGTCTTGAATGAAGTGCGTCTTCTTGAACTGGGCGAGGATTCCCCAACACGTCGTCCACTAGCATAATTGCAGAGTCTTTACTTATCTTCTGAGGAGTTATCGCTGCCTTTAGAGACTTACCGTATAGTGTATATGCTTGCTGATAGTCTACATCGAAGTTTCTGTAGTTCGCTACCTCCGAGGCAGCATCGCCGGGAACCTCTCTAAAAGTGGTAGAATAAAGCTTGGAGTCTTCGATTGCTTGACCCTCGTTAATCAAGTGAGCCAGTTCCATTACATCAGAGAAGTTTCTAATTTCCTGGATTTGCCCGTTGAATGAGGTAACCATGTTTCCGTCTTGGCCCGAACCATAGGGGTCATCTACGGCAGTATTGTATTCAAACCCAAGATTGGTCTGGCGATAATGTGCTGGGGTTGGGGCCTTTTGTAGACTCTTAGGTTCAATGTAGGCAGCGAATCCAGGCTCACCTGTGAGTAGCCGCTTACTTGCGGCCTTAAGCTCCGGCTCAAGTCGCTGCCCGTCAACTCTTGGGGTTTTTGGAGTCACTTCTAGTAGTGGAACCTGTATCTTTCGTCCCCCATAGCCTTGTGGCTCTAGTACCTCAAAGTTACCGGGGTAAGTGACCTTCTTTGCACGGGGCACATATCCTGTCCAAGTTGCATAAGTTTCCAACTCGGCGGGTGCGCCAAAGAATGCAGGATTGCGTCGAATAAATGTTGGTAGCTTTTCATTAGGATTCGGTAGGACAGCCAGTAGAGAGCCGGAAGAGTCCAACTTCTTATCAATCTCAATAAGTGGCTCTTGACGAATGTTGATGTCAACGGTTCGCTTCACTGAGAAGCCTTCCAAAATGCCTGTGATTTTTGCATTGATAAGTGCGTTGATAGTTAGCGGTGGTGGGATTGGTCTGAACTTACCCCCTACAAAGGAGAAGCCCAGTGTCCTTTGCTTGTAAGGAGATACATCGTCGTAGGTGATTTCGACTACCGCCGTGGGTTCCGCGAATGAGGCAATATCTTGGTAGTCTTCGTAGCTTCTCGGCATCGGGATGAGATTACGCTTTTCTTCGCCCTCAACTATTTCAAGGAGTTTAACTCTGTCAGCTTGTTTTAAGGCCACTTGCGCCTTGCCGACGATGTAGTAAATCAGCCCGTACTTCTGTGAGGGCTTTGCTAATGCAATCCATGAAGTTGGTATCTCTCCTCTATTGTATGCACTTGATAGTTGAATCCCTACAATGGTTGCTCTTAGCGTTCTGGTTGAGGTAAGTAAATACTTTTGTTCTCCATAAATCATCATTGCGCCTGAGCGCTTGTCTGCAATAAATGAGCTGAACATGTGCTTTACTTTCTGCCCTACTGGAGCATCGAAGGTAAAGTACTCTGTCGGAACTATGCGCTTTGTGGAGAACTCTTTCACTTGCTCACCCATAACCTCAATTGGTACAACTTTGCTACCAACAATCGGCACTCGGTTAATTGTGAAGCGCATGACGCGAGAATCAGTTGGTCTGATACCTTCTTTGGCAATTAACTTGAATCGAGTACTTGCTTCACCTTCTTCGCTACCAAATGTGTCAATTGAGGAGATTCTTCCAACAAGAACAGCATCTCGAATCTTTTTGCTGACACATAGTCGCTCAAGGTCTCGGCAGATATAGTCGTCGTATACTACTAAGCCGGTTGAGGTGATGTAGAATGCGTGAGGCGTTTCTGTTACGGCTCTTGCTTTACCTGTTCGGTCTTTAACTAGCCTTTGTCGAGTCATTCCCTTGGGAGCAACAGTGCCACTTGGGTCGTAAACCATCACTGCTAGCACACCTCTGGCGATTGCGTGAACCGTGACTTTCTTTTCATCCTCAAGTGAGGCCCCAGCGTTTCGGTAGTCAATTTTGTTAATGTCTGTGTCAGGGTGTAGGTACTTCTTGAGGAGTTTGTGTGTTGGATGCTTTTTCTCGAGTCTTGAGCAAGTTGGAGTAGTCTCGGTGTCTCCTGGTGCTTCATAGTCTTGTCCAACCTGGACTCGGTCATAAAATGCCGCGACATAGTTTGAGTATACTTCAAAGTTAGCAAGGACGGTTTCTGGGTGGGCGTACTTAGCGGGGTTGAAGTTCTTCAAATCCTCTGGTGCAACAGGGACTGCTGCAAGGCCTGTGTACTTCTTTCGGGCCCCTGTTTTAGCTGGGTAGTGAAGAGAAAAGAACGTGCGAAGTAATCCGCCCGGCTTGTTAGTCTTCAAATCCAAGTAAGGAACTCCCAACTCGATAGACTCTTCTCTGTCAAAGGCACCAAACTGGAACAAGATTCCTTGTAGATAGTCATTCATCTCACGGTAGTTTTCCAGTGGTTCTCTATCGTTTTGCCCGAACCACACTTGGTAAGTGCTTCCGGTGAACATGATTATGGTTGGATGACCTAGGTCACTAAGTCGCTTTTCGATTTTGCGAGTCGCGGTTAGCATGTCTTTTTCGGAGACTGAATCTTCTGGATTGTCAATATCTACAACTCCCATCTTAACTCCCTTACCCGAAGTAGAAGGAACCCACCAAATGGAGCGCAATCCATCGTGGTCAGCTCCTGGAAACTTACCGATGGACTTCCCTGTGGTGAAGTCGAGAAGTTTTTCTTCTGAGTCAATCGTTAACCCTTGAACCAGCTCACTTCCACCGTTGTTAGTGAAGTAAAGGATTCCTGCTAATGGGTGATACATTGTCGTCCTTGCCGTGAAGGGCATGACTGTCTTCATATATTGCTTGATTCTATACTTGATTCTACCTATGTGGGATATTGCTTTCTGGTATGCTTTGTGGTTGCGTCTATCTGCTCCTTTGATTGAAAGGTAGTCATCTTCCTGCTTCATCTCCTTTGCAAACAAGAGTGCCGCTTCATCAATTGACATTGGTGCTGTGGGCCAATCCCACGGGCCGATAAAGTCTGAAACTTCGCTATAGGCTTCTGTTACTCTTTGCATCAAAATGGGCTTTGTTTCGTCGAGAAGTTCTTGGTAAGACTTGCCTGTCTTGTCATAAAGAGGTTCACCATTAGGGCCTACTCGGCTCGCGGTGTAAACGTACTGAGTGCCGTACTGAAACGCTCTTTTGTTTGGGTCAAAGAAGTTTTCAAGAAACTCGTTGATGTCTTCCTCGCTGGGCTTTCTTCCGTCAAGTTCTATTTGCTCAATGACCTTGGCGAACTCTAGCAGCATCGCAGTGGGGTCCGCCATAGTGAATCGGAGGGGTTCTTCGTTGAAGAACTAGTTGGTTACCAAAATGCTTCGCCACTTGGATTGAGTTTTGGAAACAGGAAGTCAAGGGGTCCTGTCCCAAAGTACTTGTTCATCTCGACCTTTCGCTGTGGGTAGCCTCCATTGCGAGGTTTGCCACTTCCACCCATGTACTTTCCATTGACTCTCTCAAGTGTATAGTAAACGATGTTATTTGTTCCTGGAACAGGGTACTCGTACTGCATGTTGTAGTCTTTCTCTTTGAAAAACTCTAAGGGTATGCCTTCTAGTCCATATATTTCTATGAGCTTCTTTACGCCAACCACTAGGTCGTAAAAATGTTGAAGTGTTGGATAGTAGATTGTAAAGCACTTTCCATATTGCTTGCGTGCGTCTATCTCTTTGAAAACATCCCAGCCGTACTTTACCTTCTCTGGGCGAGGGGCTGTCTTGTGTGGAAACTTGTTGTCTCGTAGGAACTGTGCAACGATTTCCCTTGTGCTATCGTTTGGTGTTTTTCCTGGACCTGTGAAAAAATGTTCTTCTTTCAACACGATATGGCACTTGTAAGTCAACTTGGTTCCATCATCTGCGACAGCAACATAGTCCCCCTTTCCGTGCTTTCCGTGGTCGTTGGGATATGCCCAGATTTGGTCACTAAAGGGGTCCCAAATATGTGGCGGCCTAACATCCCCCGCCCAGTAGATTTCAGCCATCGTATCCACGCTCCTCGATTGCTTGAATGGCGCTTGGGTCTGCTATCTCTGGCGCAGCATCAAGGAACGCTTGTGGGACTCCTGGGTACTCAGGTGGGTCCTCAGGTGGGTCCTCAGGTGGGTCCTCAATGGGTGCCTCTCCGGCTACAAACTCTGCTAAATGTTCCGCTTCAATTCGTGCTGCTTCCTCCTCAGCGGCAATTCGCTCGGCTTCTTGGTTACTGTAGTACTCAGATAAAACTTGGTAAAAAGCAATAAATCTGTCATAGGCTTCATCAGTCGTTAATTGGTTTCCGGAGTCAGCAACAATATTGTCCGTTATCCAGTCTCTTAAAGCTGTTTCTTCAGCAAGGAAATCTTCTAAGTCTTGAATAGTCTCCACCTCTGGATTCAAACCAGGGACCACTCCAAATTCATCTTCATGGGCCTGGAATAATTCTACTAAATACTCTTCAACTTCTTCAGGATTCAGAAGCCATCGAACATCTTCCTCTTCAACTTCTTCCTCTTCAGCAGGTGGAGCAGCAGGTGGAGCAGGTGGAGCAGGTGGAGCAGCAGGTGGAGCAGGTGGAGCAGGTGGAGCAGGTGGAGCAGCAGGTGGAGCAGGTGGAGCAGGTGGAGCAGCAGGTGGAGCAGGTGCAGCAGGTGGAGCAGCAGGTGGAGCAGGTGCAGCAGGTGCAGCAGGTGCAGCAGGTGGAGCAGCAGGTGGGGCAGCAGGTGGGGCAACAGGTGGAGCAGGTGCAGCAGGTGCAGCAGGTGCAGCAGGTGGGGCAGCAGGTGGGGCAACCACATTCATCCCTCTAAGTGCTGCAATCAAGTCAGGTGATACATTCAAGTTCAGGTTCATTTCTTGGGGGCCACCAACCACTGCATCAGTGTTTCTTGGGTGGCCTCTTGGGAAGGCTTGAATTGCTACGTTGCCGGGGTCTCTTTCTCGGAGTTGTGCTTGGAGTCCAACTCTGTCAATTCCTTGTTGGGCTAGAAAGTCTTCTTCAAGACCTTGTGCGATGGCTTCCTCTCTTAGACCGAGTGGTATCGCTAGCTCTGCTCTCATGATGTTGAGAACAGCAGAATAGGCTTTGAAGATAGCATTCGTAGATTTTAGTTTAGAATTCTTTTGATTGTCCTTGATGCGCTCAATAAACTGTTCACGCAACTCGGTATAATCGGTTGCCGTTGAAATCGTGTACGACTCAATCGCTGTAAGTACAGCAGAGGCGACTTTTGGATTTCCCCCATAGCGCCCCATTAGGAAGTCCATGTAATCGTTCAGAGAACTTTGATAAGTTTCTGGGGTCACTTGGATGCCTAACTCGAGTGGGTTTTGACTTAACTGACTAACCAAGTTGGTGCTTGCCCATGATGGAGGATAGGGTTCAACAGAAGTTCTTTGTTGTGACAAGGCCCGTTTTACTTCAGCGAATACCTTACCGAAGAACTGGTAAGGAACTACTCCGGAGTTGAAGATGTTGGCGGTCCTTCTTTTGATTTGCCCCCAAACTGCCTTGGCTATTTTCCCTGCCTTTGGCTCTGCTGATGCGCTCTCAACTGAGTAAGCAACTGAGAGCGTAAAGTCATTGAATGCCTGGAGATATATCAAGTAAACTTCCTTAATCATTGGCGCGTCGATTCGGTAGAAAGCCGTTCTTAAGTCGGCTGGGGCAGTTGCAGTGACTCCCTGGTCTGAACCAGGCCGACGATACATCAATACCGCCATTGGGTCTTCTTGTCGGGGCTTTTCTACAAGCACCTTACCTTCTTCACTTAATGCGTAAGCCAGCCAGGTAACTTCTTTGAGCCTTAGGTCATCTTTGTAGAAGTCGTCAAAGAGCTTCTTATCAAAAACCGCAGGCGAGTTTCGCTGTGCTGATAAAGCGAGTTGAGCATAGGTGTTTCTCAAAGATATGAGTCGGTACAAGAACGAGTCTTTCGCTTTAACCTTGGGCTTGTTGCCTGTACCAAAGTACCTGGCAGGGTTTGCGTCAAAGTTTCTTCCATGGAATGGTGGTCTGAAGTTAGGCAGTTCGGTGCCCGCAATGTAACTTGCCTTGGTGGCCGGGTGTAGTCCTTGAGATAAGTACATTACAACCAAGTCTTTATTCATGGTTGAAAGGTATGCCTGAACTGAGGCAAGAATGTCTACAATTGTTCGGTAGAGGATGAGCTTTTCTCCTCGCGGTGGTTCTACGAACTTCTTGTTTTTCTTCTTGATATCTCTCTGCCCTTCTCTTACTGGTTTAAGATATGACTCTCTAACCTTTGCCGCTACTATACTATCATCGAACTCTCCTTCTAGTCGATAGTAGTAGTTGGCGTTCCCATTTTGGTCTCTTTCAGTAGTGACTCCGATAACATTCATACTTTCTTCGCGGATATCATCTGTGTCACCGATTCTGTCTTGTATGGTGTCTTGCTCTAGTTGGGTTAAGTCTCCAAGGTTACTGATACTCACAATGTCGCCTTGAACGAATCGAGAAGTGGTATCCACAATCACTTCTTTTAGGAAGTATTCTAGTATGTTCGCGGAACCATCTTTCGCTGCTATTGCTCCGTCGAGAGAGTCAATCATGTCATTTACTTGGGCTGCGGTAATGTCTAGATTTGCTCTGAGTGCTTCGATTAACACAGCCACGATTGGACGTTTGCCTTCTGGGTCTCTTGGATGGCTAATTCCACTTGCATCCACTCTATCGGGTAGAGTTACTTGCTCGGCAAGGTCTTCCTGAGAAGTTATCTTCGTGTTCAAAAATTCACAGAGATTGATGACCATCTTTTGAAACTCATCTATGTTTGTGTCATATGCAAAGGTCGAGACGACCTGAGTTCCGATGCTTGGGAGCATAAGTCGGATGCCTGAAGAGCCTTGGTTGATTTCTTTACTCATCCAAGGAACTGGGGCCCTCGTAGAGTTAACTCCATACACCGAGTCGGGGGTCACAGTCTGTGCTAGGATTTGGTGTAGCTGGACATCTTCTTTGCGGTAATCACTTCCCCCGAAGTTCTCGAGTGTTGAGTACTCATATTGTAGAGAGCCGTCTTTGAATACTACTCTATAGTCTCCCATTACGTGATAGTGGATAAGATTCATGATATCTAGAGAGTACCCACTGCTTCCTGCTGACTTAGAAGACTCCACGAAAGTCTCGTAGTGCATCAACATGTGGTCTACCATTGACTTGGTGTAAGCTTTTAGAGCTCCCATGTCAGACTTCTCTGATGTGAGTTTTATGTTTATTTTACCGTCTTCGGTTGGAAAGTTAGCTTTGATGAACTTATTGAGTTCACCTGCATCAGGCTGAGCGCCACCTTTGTTGCCCTGTTTGCCGCCTTTCTTACCGCCACCTTTGGCGTTCCTGTACGAGACGGCCACCGGTATCACTTCCGGCGAATTACACCAAATTGGTTAACAGGACCGCCAAAGAGTTGTCCAAAGATGCCCCGGTTCGAATAAGTAAGGTAAACTGCAGCAAGAGCGACAACGAGAGTTCTTCTTTGGGCAGTTCTACGCGTACTCTTAGTTTTTCTAGCAACCTGCACGTAAACTGGGTTGTCGGGGTCTAGTATATTCCAAATCTCTGCCATCGTTACACCTCAAAAGTAGTTAATCGTTCCCAGTCCGCGCTCTTGCATACTATTTGGGGCCGCTCCCACTCCGCTGATGACGTTATACTCTTTAGCAACGTCGATTGCACCCTTCACAAGAAGTACAGTGATTAGAAGGTTTGAATACACCGCTGCAGACTTCCAAGAGTCTCTTTTTGGCTTAACATAGTTTGCTAGCCCACCTGCTTGCTTTACGCTTTTGTAGGTGGTTCTTGCAGTGATTGCTGCGAGCAATCCGGCAGAGGCTAACTCGATGGATGCCCATGTTTTGTTGGAGACTCCTAGTGTTGTTTCAGTCATCTATAATCGCCTCATGCGTATATTACGAAGTATCCGCCGTACAGACGATTGCTTACAGATAAATTAAATCCTTCTACTACGAGGCCTGCTGCAGTCAGAGTGTGCACGTCATCCATCAGTAATGAGTTTTGGTCTGCCAAGTCTTTGATGGCTAGGTGCATTCCTTTCATGACTGCGGACCTTAACTTCTGCCCTGTTGAAATCGAAATCTTCTTTCCGTCTCCAGAAGAGATGTCGAGATTCTTTGCTACTATTGCGGACATGTCTTTGCGGTCCAGAAACATTATCTTTTTGCCGTTATCGAGCGCCTCTTCCAACTTGTCGTCGCTCATCTTTTTGAAGTTACGCTTGTAATCGCCTTTGCGGATAGCGTATACTGTAATGCGGCTCCCCATTTAATCACCTCAGTCGTAAATCCACGCAACGCCCTTATCATCTGTTCTTATCTTCCATGTGCCGCCTTGGATGATTAAGAGTGGTTTACCATTCTCAGGCATGGTAGCATAAAGCTTCGGGAAGTTACCGTCTTGGGTTTCTTCATTGAATGTATGAGTGTA
>Ga0206125_10001400_pt1 | contig 28277 bp, 13 predicted proteins | sample Helgoland_Spring_4_FD_148598 | JGI IMG/M metagenome (GOLD analysis project Ga0206125, IMG submission 148598) | Pelagic subsurface seawater microbial communities from Kabeltonne, Helgoland, North Sea - Helgoland_Spring_Bloom_20160331_1 | ecosystem: Environmental > Aquatic > Marine > Epipelagic ... | reverse complement strand
TGTTCATTATTAAGTTTCCTTACATGTTTTCTAACTACCGAGGTCCAACTTAACGCAACCATTAGGAGACATTTTTCCATCGAAGCAGGACATCTTCTTAAATATTTCTTTGCATCCATGCATGTTTGTGCGAAGTCCATAAAAAAAGGACCACAATCTGTCAAGTATTTTTTTAGAACTTCCGAAGGTACACTAAATGGGTTGACAAGTTCGCCATCCCTCGGGGGAATGTAAAAGTCTACACCAATCATAGTTTTAACATCGTTGTCGGTAACAAACCCTTGTGCTAGGAACCGCATGAGATAGTCTGTGAGATGTTGAAACTGTCGTAGATCACCAACTGTCATTTCCTCATAATTAGGATCTGCCTCGTACCTATAGCCCCATTTTTCATGGAGCACTTTAAAGCGTTCTCGGAAGGTAACGAGATCACGCATGATTTCAGGCAACAGGGTAACTGTATATATAGTACCACCAAAGTAGCATTGCAATAGCAATATTCACAATAGGGAACGCGATGTCAAATGATCGCCAATTCTTTGAAGTGTACTTCCATTTTTCTTCCCAACCGTATATAAAGAAGTTCATTATGTACACAGGCGCAGCAAATAGATTTACGCTGGGATATAAGGGTGGTATGATTTCCCACTGCCACCGCATCCGCAGCTTGGTCTCTGCCATGAAGAGCACAACACAAGCTGAGAAGAATGAGAATTTTACTGGTTCAAATGCAGAGAGAATAAAGTGGAAACCAGCTGCGAAAACGAGCCCCAATCGCATGTTGTCTCCGCGGATATAACCGGACGCAATTGCTCCAACACATGTGTAAAGTATTTGGTACCTCAGAAAACAATAGACCGTGAAGAAGGCGCCTGCGAGCACTGTGTACCACACTGGTGATCCGTATCCCATAGTATGTAAGACTACCCAGGGTATAAAGACGTAGTCGCCTGTACTGGGTTTTGGTACGGTGAGGAAGAGGGTTGTCAAGGGAATTGTCCAAAGGTCGCTATATTTTACGGGTGGGTGGTCGAGGTCTGCAAAATCGACGCTGGGTTTTAAGTCCTTTGTGAAATAGGCTCTGAGGAGGTAGTATAGACCAGTAATTAAATGTTGCGGTCCATCAAAAAAATTAAAAAAAAGAATACCTAATGTTAACATTATAATTATCTAACAGCGATTTATACTCTAATCTTTTTGCGCGCTGTAGCATGCATACTTTGGCATGCTTGTTCCATAAGCTTCAGGGAGTCAAGAAACTCATTGCGTTGTTGGGGAGTATCTACTTTAAGATCTTGGTTATATGCCCATACGAGTTTATTGTGAGCGTGTTGTATTTGCATAATATTTTTGTATATGTTGTTGAGAAAGTTGTTTGTCTTTTCACTGTACTTCTCATCTGGAATAATACCTATGATGTACACCAATAAATCTTTAGTCTTGACAGTGGACATTTTGTTACGAGCATTGCCTTATTTATATGATGCCAAGCCTAAAAAGCATGGAAGCGTTTTCTCCAAAGGGGTATCAACATTTTTGTCTTGCTCTTGGAATTAGCCTCCTGATAGCGGAAACAATTGAAAGCATTGTAGACCTCTTTCCTGGAAGGCAAATCAATTTTGCGGTCTACAACGCGTGGGGGTTCATAGTGCTCAACACAAGTGTGATTTTAGGTAAAAAACTGAATAGTAAAAAGAATTATTGGTTTCTAAATGGCTTTTTAACTAGTGCAGTGATACTTTTAGGGTGCGCTGGTTTGTTTGCGGAGCAGCATTGGGCGTATACTATAGTTTATAGTGTCGAGTTAGTGTTTACTATTCTTGTTGCAAACAATGTACGTAAATATGAGCCTCCGCAAAAATTTGTTGAGTTATCCAAGATGCGCTCCCGACAAGAAACGATAGGCGAGTAGTGCTGTTTGTGACACGCACATGTTACCAAGCGTTTTCCAGCGCTTGTAATAATTTTTTTGCTTGCCTGGCAGCATGCGCTTATAGATTTCTTTTCCGAAGCCTGGAAAATCCTCAACGTGCGCGCAGTCGGGTGACGTCCAGCCACCTGGGAGACCCATCAAATTCTCGACCCATTTGAGGTTACCAGCCATGTGCCGGTCTGCTTCTGGGGTGCATGTAGCAAATCGCAGCTGGCTTGGGAGATCACTCATGGAGCGGGTTGTCTTATTGCGGCTTGCGCGGGTGCCGCCTGTGGCGCGTGGAGTGTTCCACAGTGTGCGCTTAATTGTTGTTTCGTTGATGACGCCTTTGCACTCAACTCCCGGGAAGTGTTTCATCACAATAGGCTTCTTTATTCGAGTGCGTGGGATTTTTGGATCAGGCACCGGGGAATAAATCCCAGCAATCATCTGCCCGAATTTGTGCATTTTGTGTGGCATCTCACCTGCGGTGTAGGAAGTGCCCGTGCGTGTACCAAGAATGAACCAACGGTCGCGCCGGTGCAAGGCCCCGCAGGAGTTTGCGCCGAACAGCGCCCACTTGAGGTCGTAGCCTTCTGCCGAGAGCGTTGTGAGTACCGGTTGCCAGACGTTGGGCATGTTGAGAATATGAGCGACGTTTTCGAGGAAGACATACTTTGGGTGCTTGATACGCACGATGCGCAGAATGTGGTAGTATAGACTTGACTTTTCTCCCTCGAAACCTTTTTTTAGACCAAATGAGCTTATGTCTTGGCAAGGAAAGCCCCCAATGAGTACGTCGTGGTCGGGAGGATCAATTGTCGTGACATCCTCGTATATTGGAACTGTTGGCAGATCCCCGCTTTGCATTCTCCGTTGCAGTACGCTTCTTGGGAATGCTGCTTTTTCACAAAAGGCAACAGGATGAAACGGCAAGAGCCTGCCCATTCCTCCAATACCACTAAAAGTATCGAGGCAGCGTAGATTCTCCATTTAATGTAGACTTTTTGTCGTTAAATAGGGTTATGATTTTAATTTGTTTGACCTCAAAGAGAATTGTATATATACGTGACTTTTCCCTCTAAATGTGGTGGCTGCTCTTGTTACCGTTGGTGATGGCTCAAAGGTTTTCAAATTTTGACCCGTGTGACCCAAACCCTTGCTATTTTGACGACGTTTGTCAAGACATCGGTTGCAACAGAGATCTTGTTTTGGGAGGCACGTACACATCTGTTGGGGCTGGCACTTGTGATGGAATTGTACATTTGCCCGAAGGAGCGTTTCCACCTTTGTTATCCCCCGGCGACGATTTGTACAGCGCTGATCGCGTTGAAGAATGCATGTTCCGGTGCTCTGACGTATGTGAGGACTACACACATTTTATCGTTCGCGATAGTGACCAGAGATGTGCTTGCGCTTCGAGTTGTGCGAGTTTTCCAGGGGGTGATCAGTCGTATGTAATTGACCAACCGGACGTTCGAGATTTTAACTGTAGTTGTTCACGGTCGTATGCGTTCGGGAAAACTTGTAACATTGAAAACAACCACAATAAGTTGCCCTGTGATTCCGATGAAGGTTATGCGGGTAGTACTTACACACAGCAAGTGATAAGTGGTGGTGATACATACGAAGCCTGCATTGCTAGTGACTATCACAATGTTTGGTACACGGCTGAACCATCGAATTTTTGTTTCAGTGATGGTGAGTGTCCTGCTTTCTGGGCGCATACACCTGAGTTGAGAATTCAATATTGTTTTGAAACATGCACAGGGGTGCATAAAAATAGAGTTGCAGCAACATTTCCTTTTGCAGACCGTGAATACAATTCGTATTTCAGCTGGCAGCAAGGTTGGTGGACGGTCACAGGATTCAAAGTTGACCCTTTAGTCGGCACATGTTATTGTTACGGAGACCTGCCTGAGAACGGAAATTGTACTGTTGGAAACTACACAAGCGGAACTGATTTTGATGGATACACTATCGAGCACACGTGTGAATGTCCAATAGGATTAGCAGGCAAAGCTTGTGAAATTCCATGGGATGCGTCATTATGCGATTCCAACCCTTGCCAATATGGCAATTGTACACCGACTCAATCTCTACCCGGTTACACATGTGATTGCGATGCTGGCTATTTTGGTACTGATTGTGATATTAACTTTTGCGATCCAGACCCTTGCCCGACCAACAATTGTACAGGCAGTGCTACTGGTTACACGTGCATTTGCGATGCTGGCTATTTCGGTACTGATTGTGATATAAACTTTTGCGATCCAGACCCTTGCCAGAACGGTAATTGTACGGGCAGTGTTTCTGGTTACACATGTGATTGCGATGCTGGCTATTTCGGTAGCGATTGTGATATTAACTTTTGCGATCCAGACCCTTGCCAGAACAACAATTGTACAGGCAGTGCTACTGGTTACACGTGCAATTGTCCGTTAGGATTTACTGGTGACGATTGCAGCACGAATCAAAATTATTGCAATATTTATGTGAATGGGGCAATACCTGATTGTGGCGTTGGTACGTGTGTTGATGGTGATGTGGGGTATGAGACAAGTTGTGTGTGCCCTACTGGTTACAGTGGCGATAATTGTGAGTTAACAGCGTGCGATACAAACCTTTGTCAGAATGGTGCAACGTGCACAAATGAAGAAAATATGGTTTGTCCGAGTTATGATGGTATAGCTTGTAGTGGAATGGTCTTATATATGGGCCCGGGTAACCAAGCTCAGTGCACGGCATTTTGCATAAACTTTGTTGAATCAGGTCAGGCTACTACTTGGGCTACTGCTTTTTCTCAAGTTTTGAATGGGTACGGTTGTTGTCGTCACGACGCTGGTAGCTGTTACTGGCACCCTGGCGTCTCGTTTCCAACAGGCCTTGGAATTGCGGTACAAGGTGAGACTGCTGACTGTGTGGGGCAAATAAACGGCTTGTATGACTGTGGGTGCGTGGGTGGATGGGAGGGGACGTATTGTGAGACGGATACTGACGAGTGCAGCCCTAATCCGTGTCAAAGCGGTGTTTGCACAGAGACTACAGATGGTGTGACTCCAACAATTGACACATACCACTGTGCTTGTCCAGCGGGTCTCATTGGCACAAACTGCGAGATTAATTTTGACTACTGTGATCCAAACCCGTGTGTGGTTCCAGAAATTATGTGTATAGACGGTTTGAACACCTACACATGCAGTTGCCCTTTGAATAATCAACTATCTTCAGATGGCTTAACTTGTGAATCTTGCCCAACGGGTTATACTGGTCAAAACTGTGCGGATGCTTGTCCAGCAGGAATAACTGGTGTAAACTGTGATATAGACATTGACGAGTGCGACCTAATTCCGTGTCAGAACGGCGGGATTTGCACTGATAGTAATGACGACGTGAGCATTGCCTTTGCGGCATATGAGTGCGCGTGTGTTGACGATTGGTTTGGAGACTCGTGTACGATTCCTTGTAGAACGGGCGAGTTTGCGACAAATCAATTCATCTTGGCTGCTCCGACAGTGATACCCGCGGCTGGGCTTTGTCCAGTTAATGTAGGCATCAGTTGTGGTGCGTGGGTAAGTGGTGATTGTAGTGGCGCACCTCTTATACTAAGCATGATCGCAACGCAATCAGAATGCGAAGCACTTTGCTCTTATCAGGGAGGGGGATGTTGTAAGCACGTAGGCAGCGAGTGCGGTTGGTTTGATGGCATGCGTATGAGCGGTTCATCAACGGTGAGCATATGCAAAGAAGAAGCTGCTCTGCCTGCAGGTTTGTACAGCATGCCTGAGGCATGTACGTGGAGTTCAGGTGCATTTGGTAGTGCCCATGCAAAGCTTGGTGTAATTTCTGCGCCTAGCATTGTGAGTATGCCCCCGTGTGAGTTTCCAGTTGTGTCTGAGAAAATGCATTGCGATGCTATGGTTCCCGGCACTTGCTCTGGTTCGTCTACTTTAGTAAAGACATTTACTTCAAGTGACGAGGAGTGCCGAGCGTTATGTGAATCTACGAGTTCTGATCATAGGGAGCTTGGTCAGTATCATTGTAGCGGTAGCGGGTGGCACCCGTCGGGGTATTTCGAGATTGGTGTAACAAATACTCTAGAAGAGTGTGCAGACTCTTGTGCAGAGGCTCTTCTGAATGGTGATCTTGGTGCATTTGAAGATGATGTGATGGTAACGCATTATGCTTCGTGGCGTCACCAGAGTGATTTAGATTGTTTTTGTCACTTGAACGAGTGGAGCACGTACTGTGGGGACACACAAAACTTGGCAACCAATATCTGGTACGAGTACATGGAAATCCACACAAGGGCGCATTTGACGGGAGGTAAAGGTTGCTGCTATCGCAACCCGAGTACAGGGCAGTGCAGATGGAGTGAAGAGGGAGAGCCTATGCTATCCCAGAGCTCTTCGTCGTCCTCTTGCTACGACACAACGTCTGTAAGAGGCGGTGATTACATAATGCAGACGAGTTGTCGTTTGGACGATATCACAAACATTTCAAGTGTTGAAAGGTGTTTTCCGAGTTGGGTGCCTTTAAACTTGGCTGAATTACAGGCAAGAGTTAACGACTGCAGAGACGTTAATTGTGTTTCTGATGCATTTTACCCTTCATTTGGCAGATACAATGTGAGCTTGCTCAAAACGCTGGGACCACTTTTTATTGGGGCAACGTTTAATCCTGAGGAAATATTGGACTGGGATACGTCTAGTGTGACTGATATGACTGGGGTTTTTGCTGGTGGCACTGGGTTTAATAGTGAGTTGTATGCGTGGGATACTAGTCAGGTGACAACTATGGAGGGTATGTTTGAAGAGGCTTGGGTGTTTACAAAGTCTTTAGATTTTGACACTTCAAATGTGAAAAATTTTGCAAGTATGTTTCGTGACGCAAAGAACTTTAACCAGGATCTCCCTTGGGATACGTCCTCAGCTACAGATATGTCGAATATGTTTAATGGAGCATTGGTATTTGACCAACCACTTGCATGGGACACTAGCGGAGTGGTTAACATGAAGGGCATGTTCAAAGACTCGGCTTTTGATCAGGACATCAGTGGTTGGGATACGTCTAGTGTGACGGATATGTCATATGTGTTTAGGGGTAGTCCATTTAACTACAGTCTGGAGTCTTGGGACGTTTCAAACGTGGTTAATTTCACGAATATGTTCCCAGTGGGATACAAAATATCTTGGTGCTGGGAGGAAGTGGATCTGCCAAATATGAATTGTCCAATTCCACCTGCCCCCGCACCTGCCCCGGCACCTGCTCCGGCACCTGCACCAGCACCTGCCCCCGCGCCTGTTCCTATGTTGGGCCCAGCTCCCGGTATAGATAGTGGTATAGTACCTGCTCCAGCCCCCGCACCATCGGATGAACCCGCGCCTACACCCGCACCTACTCTGGTGCCTACGCCTGCGCCTGGCAGTCCCGCGCCTACGCCACCACCGGAGGCTGTTCCGTCTCCACGCGCGCCCGCACCCGCGGGTACTGGGCTCCGTGCTTCGTGGGAAGGTTTATCTGTGTTAGTTTATATTGGATTGGTTTCTATAGTTGCACTTCCAGTGCTTGGCTATTTGTGGATGCAAAGGTTTAGAAGTTTAAGAGCTAGACGTTACTACACTGAGGTTAGACAAACACCGTAAAGTATAAATGTGTATGTTTTTTTTTATAAAATGAAAGTTTATGTTTTGTTTGTTTTGCAAATTTCGGTATCATTTGCAAATGCTCAAACTTGTACAGATTTTACAAATCCTGGTAACACCGACCTTACTATCTCCGGTGAGATACTGATTGGTTCACAATGCATTGCTTACAGACAAAGCAGAAATGGTATTTGTACTACTGCAGCAAAACTTGGTCCCAGAATGTACGAGGGACAGGAGAGCAGTGGCAGGACTTTAGAGCAAGAAGTAGAGCGATGCGCAGAAGCTTGTCTTAAAAGACAAACCTCTCTGGACGGTTCTTGGACCGGACGTACTCTTCCTAATGCAGATTTGCGCGGGTTCGCTGTTGTACACCCGCAGGCTGGGGGTGATGCTGATGGCAGATGTTACTGTGAAATGGCACCTACTGAGGGACAAGACGCGTGCACTACTGCAAATGGCGATACTGTATATGAAGGACAGGGTGGTTTACACTACAGATCATACACATTTGAGTGTCCACAGAACTCTTATTTAGATGATGGTGGCGGCTCGAGCCCAGTAGACGCACAATGTACTCCGTGTCCACCTGGCACAACTCCAGAGAGTTTCACTACCGCGTATCCTCTTGAGCAGTGCGCAGATTTTAATGAATGTACATTAAATCCTTGTCCAAATCTAGGTATTTGTTCAGATAGCACAACTGATGCAAGTATCCCACTTGATACGTACGAATGTGATTGTGGAGGTTTTACATGTTCGGGCACTGCACCAACACCCGCAGGCAATACTGTTGCATACAGTCACTGGGGTGACGGATCATGCTCCGGTTATTTGCCTCTTATGTATCACGGCGATGCAAACGGTTACAACCCAGGTAGTACTCAGGGGGGTGGCATCGGTGAACCTTCCACTAACGACTTTATGATTTTGGAGTGTGCAAAAGCTTGTTTGGCTCAGCAAACACCACAAGCAAATACATGGGATGTAGACACTGGGAGTGGTGGATCTCCAAGGCCTGACTACCAGAATGGCTTGAGGGGATTTTCAATAATGCTAGACGATGGAACAAAACCGGGCAGATGTTTTTGCGAACTGGAGAATATGCAACACTGTGACGACCGTGGTGGGCGAAGTGGTGGTGCTTCTGGTTACGAATCATTTGCATTTGAGTGTCCGGGAATGTATCTGGACGGTGACCCTTGGGGAGATTTTAGCGGCGAATGCATTATTTGTGGTTACGAGAATAAAATATACGACTCTAGTGGTGTGGATGGTATTGGTACTAATCCTGATTTGGCAGAGCCTCATTTTGATGTATGCACTTACTGCCCCAACGACCAAGACCCACTTGGTCCAGTACTTACGGAAAAGCTAGGGGTGACCAGAAGTGGCTTTGGTAGAAACGGAACAACATGTGGGGCAGCTTACTCGGAGTCAGACACAGATTTTAGTTGTTCTGGCGGATATTGCGACGATCATGTACTTGCAACATGTAGTGGGGGAAGTTATGTTTTGTCTGAAGTCTTGGCGGCTACTTTTCATCGAGTGGGTGATGATAATGACTACTGTGATTCAGAAGTTTATCTTGATGCTGGGGTGTACCCTGCAGGTTTGGCTGTGTCAGACCCACTTTACAATGTGAATAAACTTGAAGAGTGCAAGAACCGTTGTTTGGCAGAAGCGGCAGGCAGCATGGAGGGGTTTTTTGTTAAAAGTTATGATCAGCCCAGTGATACAACCTATGATGAGACAAATTACGGGTGCGGTTGTTGTACTTCCAATAGCGCTCTTCGAACCGACGGAGCTCTCAATCAAAATAAGTATGAAACGTATCGTATTGACGATCCACATGTGTATGACGCAGCGTGCCCATGTTTTGGTATTACCAGTGGTACGGTTTCGAACGGTGCTTGTCTTGAGTACGTTGAGACAACAAAGCATGGCGTGTGTACAGATGACAATTCGATTGGTCCACGCATGTACAATGGCAATAAGCCTGAGGGTCAGGACAATCCCGGCGGGGGTGTTACATTAGACGAAGTTTTTCATTGCGCAAAAGCTTGTGCTGCAAGACAGGAACCAGAGGGCAACCAATGGTTAAACGAAGGTAGCGGTAGCACTCCTAGGTCTTTTCCGGACAAAGATTTAAGGGGATTTGCTATTAGCACGACCGTAAACGGGAACACTGATTATGGCAGGTGTTATTGTGAAATGCATCATATTGACAATTGTGTTAGTCGCTCTGGGAATTCTTACGACATTTACAAATTCGAGTGTCCGATTGGACAATATTTGGACGATGGAGGCACTGAGGGAGGCCCTGTGGCTCCCTATCAGGCAAGATGCACTCAGTGCCCAGCTGGCAAAACAACTTTGACAACAGACGCAGTTCCTATTGAAGAGTGCGTTACCCTACCAGATTTACTTGTTATTGGCGTTGGAAGCAGTCGCCCCAACTGTAACACGTGCGACGAAGTTGGCGAATGCGCAACAGGTTATACTTGTGGGGAGCCAGAACCGGCTGGATATGGTTCCGGTGCGCTTGATTACACGTTTGCGCACGATGACGAGTGTCAATCAAACGATAATAGTAATGAGCAACTTTATATATCGCACTCTCTTATTACAAGTATTGAGGATTGTGCTGATCAGTGCAGATATAGGGTATGGGAAGCCCCGGCTGGGACCTTTCAAAAATCGCGCGGGTTCATATATAGTTTGAATTCAAATAACCATGCTCCAGCTGGACCAAGGTGTGTGTGTGAAGCAGTGCACTCTATGCCCCACCCTGAATGTGTAACTACTCAAGATGATGCATTTTGGGAGTGGAAACGCTACGATTTTAACGGTCATTGGGAGGCAGATTATGTGTGGGCGCACCACCAACAGTGTAATCCAACAAATAATGCTGACAAAGAGCTTATAAAAACAGTTACAAGCATACAGGACTGTGCTGACCAGTGCCGGGGCGAAGTGTGGTCTACACCTGATCACCAGACTGCCAAGGGGTTCATCTACAGAAGCCGTGCAAATGGTGGACCAGGGTGCTATTGCGAATCAGTGCACTCACATCCGCATGAGGAATGTGGAAGTTTTGCATCACCAGACTGGCATCGCTACGACTTTATTCCCGAGTATGCGTTTATGCATTACGGAGAGTGCCGAGGTGATGAGATTTCAGGTTCATTAAATAACGGAGACAATCAAGACCTTATCGCTGGGGTTCATTCTGTTGATTCTTGCGCTGCTGCGTGCAAAGATCACGTATGGAATAAAAATGGGATAAAAAACGGAATAGGATTCTTATACTATAGAACTACTGGCGCGTGTTACTGCGAGTCTATGTATTCGCATCCACACGTAGATTGTGGCAGGAGCACAACTGACGCCGCTTGGGTGCGGTATGACTACGTGAACTACTCGCCCGTAATAGAGCTGAAGCACACTTGGTTTGGCAGTTGCCAACTTGATCAGGTATGTACTGAAATTACAGGAGATTTTCATCAAAATATAGCTGGTGACGGTAATGTAGGCACTGAACTGGCAATCGATATGAATCCAATGGCTCTTGTTGTAGACGGGGAGCCTCGTTTTATATTCGGAGCGCAGTCTGTTGGGCTTTTCCTTATGGCAAGCACCGATGGTTATGGAAATATAATGGAGACTGGTTATTTGAGTGCAACTATGACGATAGCTGATTTGACTCTAGCACAGTGGGAAAGTCGCAGTTTGCCGCAGACATTAAATCCACAGGTGACAACCTGCACGGATAACAAGTACTGCGTGCAAGATTTCCAGAACCCAAACGGGTGGAATCAGGCAACATCAGGGCTAACTTACGACGCCAATGTTGACACACAGTGCGCTCGCGTATGTCAGGACGCGCTTGTTGGTGTATATGGCGCCAAGGGATTTGAGATAGAAGCCTTACAGTGCACTTGCAAGGCTGACGCTGCGGTGGCTGGCACAACATGCCAAGCTCTTGAGGGGTGCAAAAGCTACGACTTCGAGATAGCCGCGGGTGGCGTCTATGAAACAGCGGGGTACTGTCACCCAGCGACAGCAGCTTACGAACTGTTTTCTGCGGGTCAAAGTGGTGCAGAAGAAGACTGGCTTGAAAACTGCAGAGCTGGTTGCGTTTTTCATACTCCAACAGCCTCGCAATTCACATTCGATCCAACTGACGGACATTGCTATTGCATGCAGACAAGCGGGGGTGCACACACGGAGCACCCGTGCGAGAGTGGAACTCCTGTGATGAACCCCACAGCCCCTTTTGTGCCGTACACAATTTGGGACGGGGGCGTTACTGACGTGCCCACGTGCAATAACGCTGGCGTGGACGCGCGTGGTTTAGGCGTCTGTGTTCTCGAATGCACTGCTTCAAGTGACCCTTCAAAGGACGGTAGTGACGGAGAGTTCTACTGTATCAATGGGGGCTGGATTTTCGATGTTGTTGAATCTTGCGTGTGCATTTGCCCCGACGGGTTTAGTGGAGACCACTGCGAAACAGCACAGGCGTGCACTCCCTCCTCGAATAACCTTAAAGACGGCACAGACGGTGAGTTCCACTGCGTCAATGGTGGCACAATTGGGGGAACAACGGGATCCTGCACGTGCACGAATTGCAATGCAGGGTGGGGTGGACTTAACTGCTATACCCCGTTATCGTGCACTGGTTCCTCGGATGCACTAAAAGACGGCACAGACGGTGAGTTTTACTGCGTTAATGGTGGTACGATTAGTGGAGTAACTATGTATTGTCTGTGTACAGGGTGCGATGCAGGTTACCAAGGTAAAAGCTGCGAGATTGAAATCAACGAGTGTGAAGCGTGGTGGGATAAAGTTGGAAACGGTATTGCTGGTCCTGCTTATGACAACCATGGTAGTAACGTCATAATGAATTACGATGGGTCAGTTGTAGCATTTGGTACGAGATGGGGACAGTCAGCAGCTGCGCCCGGCGGTTACGGCGAGGGTTTTATTGGTATTTACCAACTGATTGGTGGTACTTGGACACAGATGGGTTCAAACGTAGATGGTGAGGATGAATCAGACGATTTTGGATCATGCATTGCTATTAGTGACGATGGGTTGACTGTTGCAGCTGGAGCTCCTTTTGATGGTTACGGGGATCCTGGTTGTGGTTACGGGTGTGGCAGAGTCAGAATTTTCACATACGATGGATCTTCGTGGAATCAAAAGGGTCAAAATTTGAATGGCGCTGAAGACGAGGAGGGTGGATCATCAGTGGCACTGAGCTCCGATGGGTCGCGAGTTGCAGTTGGGTTATATAGTGGTGTTGAAGTGTGGGAGTACGGTGGCGGAGTGTGGCAGCTGCTTGAGTCAATTCCAGGCGCAGTACGTAGTATTCAGATAAGTGGATTAGGAAACATAGTTGTAATAGGTTCACCGTATAATAGTGATGCTGGTACCAACGCAGGTCATGTTCGTGTTTTTGAAGACAATGGGTTGGTTTTCACCCAAAAGGGTTTAACTCTAACTGGTCAAGCTGCTGAAGATAGGTTTGGTTACGATGTCTGCATGAATAATGATGGTTCTGTAATTGCAGTTGGCGCTCCTGCACATGATGAAACTTTAGACGGAAATGAAGGTACTGTTCAAGTTTTTGCATGGAGTGGCAGCGCGTGGGTGCAAAGAGGTCAAGATTTGAACGGGTACAAAACAATTGATTCCACTGACCATGGTAATGCAGTAAGCCTGAGTGACGATGGTCTAACTCTGTCCGTGGGCGCACCGTATTTTGATGCAAACCCCAGCCTGTCTCAATATGACAATGGAATGGTAAAAATGTACAAATTTGATGGTACTCGATGGAAAGATTTAGGTAATGAAATAATTGGAGCTCTTGATTATCGGTCGGGCGTTGGTGTTGCGCTCAGCGGTGATGGTAATCGCGTTACTGTTGGCACACTTTACATGAACGAAGTAAACGTTTATGAAATAAGTGGGGTTAGTGATCCTTGTCTCAATGGCGGTGTGTGCACTGATTTGGTCAATGATTACAGCTGCGCATGCATAAACCAATTTTCTGGCAAAGATTGCGACGAATGCGCTCCTGGTCTGGGCTGGGAAGCTGCTGGTTTGCAGGCAACGTTTGCTGTTACTTATGGGTTTTCACAAATCGTAGCATGTGAAGGCATGCCCGTGAATGTGGTTTGGACAGGATCTCACAATATTCAGGAGACAGAAAGCGCTGATTGTTTGAGTGCGAATATTGGTCCTCCAATAGTGGACTTCCATAATTCTGGTTACTCACAGACATTCTCTATCGATGAGCTTTCTGCAGCCCCGGGTCAAACCAGATACTTTAAGTGCGATACTCACTGCGGGCCTTCTGCAGCGCGTTTTGAAGTGAGTTGCCCAGCACCATCATGTGTGAACTGTCTCTTTGGTGAAGTGAACAACCAAACTTCGCACCTTGCCGAGTGTGCTCCACTTGGCTGTGCAGAAGGATATGGTCATACTTCTGATATAGCAACAGACGCTTTTACCGATCTTTTATCGAACTGGAACGGAACCGACCTGAGCCCGAATTCGGGAAACTGCCTGAGGTGCCCCGCAGACACTAAGTCCCCAGCAAACGACGGGCAGTGTGCGTCTTGCTCCGTTCCTGGCATGGGGGGACTTGATTGCCTTACGGATACTGACGAATGCGCGCCAAATGGAGGCTTTGGTAATTGTTTGAACGGAGCTACTTGTGCAGATAGTAATAGCGACAGCAGCATTGCTTTGGACACTTATGAGTGCACGTGTGCAGCAGGTTGGGAGGGTTTCGACTGCGATATAGATACAGACGAGTGCTTAGCAAACGAAGGCTTGGGTAATTGTTTGAACGGAGCTACTTGTGCAGATAGTAATAGCGACAACAGCATTGCTGTGGGCACTTATGAGTGCACGTGCGCGGCAGGTTGGGAGGGTTTCGACTGCGAGATAGATATAGACGAGTGCTTAGCAAACGAAGGCTTGGGTGCTTGTCTAAACGGAGCTAGTTGTGCAGATAGTACTGATGGCACTGGCACTGCTGTGGGCACTTATGAGTGCACGTGCGCGGCAGGTTGGGAGGGTTTTGACTGCGAGATAGATACAGACGAATGTGCAGGAAACGAAGGCTTGGGTGCTTGTCTAAACGGAGCTAGTTGTGATGATAGTAATAGTGACAACAGCATTGCTGTGGACACTTATGAGTGCACCTGTGCAGCAGGTTGGGAGGGTCTCATCTGCGAGACGGACATTGATGAGTGCGACTCAACAAACAATACGAACTTCCCAGAACTTTGTGACACTGCAGGAACTGCTTCTTGCAATACGCTTGGTGGTGTTAATACAAGAAATTGCAGTTGTAAAGCTGGGTATGAAAGACTTCGTTGCGAGATTGACATTGACGAGTGCATCTCAACAAACAATACGAACTTCCCAGAGCTTTGTGACACTGCAGGAACTGCTTCTTGCGATACGCTTGGTGGTGTTAATACAAGAAATTGCAGTTGTAAAGCTGGGTATGAAGGACTTCGTTGCGAGATTGACATTGACGAGTGCATCTCAACAAACAATACGAACTTCCCAGAGCTTTGTAACACTACAGGAACTGTTTCTTGCAATACGCTTGGTGGTGTTAATACAAGAAATTGCATTTGTAAAGCTGGGTATGAAGGACTTCTTTGCGATATTGACATTGACGAGTGCATCTCAACAAACAATACAAACTTCCCAGAGCTTTGTAACACTACAGGAACTGCTTCTTGCAATACGCTTGGTGGTGTTAATACAAGAAATTGCAGTTGTAAAGCTGGGTATGAAGGACTTCGTTGCGAGATTGACATAGACGAGTGTGACCCAAATCCTTGTGAACGAGGTGTGTGTACAGAAACGACCGACGGGGTTACTTTAATGCCTGATTCATGGTACTGCGCATGTCCTGTAAATTACATTGGCAAGCGTTGTAAAACAATTGAGACGGTACTTCGTCTACGAGCACCAGAAGCGAACGTTGCAATATGGACATATGCCATATTCGCTGTGGTCTCTCTGGGCTTTTTATCATTTGGCGTTTCTCAATTGACACCAGCGGATCGACTAGCAAAGTTCCAAAATGGAAAACCCATAAACAATGGTGGGTTGTGTCCAAATTTTTGGGGGGCATTTGGTAGAAGAACCGGTAGATATGTTTTAACAAAGGTTTAGTATAAATATTCAGATAATTTTTCTTAATATGCGATGGCTTCTATTTTTTGTTTTTTTAAAACCGGTATATGCAGTTGTAGCCTTTGATTACGGTTTTGCACAAATTGTCGCTTGTCCGGGCACGCCGGTGCAGGTCACGTGGACAGGTAATCATAATATTCAGGAGACTTCAGGGCCCGGTTGTTCTAGTGGAAACCTTGGTTTGGTCACAAATTACGAAACTGTCCAAAACTATGGGACAGTGACATTTAGTGGTGACGAGTTGACAGCAGCCCCGGGCACAACAAGATACTTTAAGTGCGACTCGCACTGTGGAACTTCAAGTGCTCGTTTTGAGGTGAGTTGTCCAGCGTCTTGTCCAGCAGGTCAGTATCTTGATACTGGAGTTTGCGAAAGTTGCCCGAATGGTTACTCGCAAGAAGGTACAGGGACTTTTGCTAATTCTTTCGGTACCACACACTCAGAGACCGACTGTGACATTTGTCCAGTGGGTTACGTGACATACAATGGAACTGACGGTAATTATCCATCACATAGCCACTGTCATCAGTGCCGGTACCAAATTGCTACCACTGGTTATCATTACATGGACGAAAGTGGATACACTGGTACAGAATGTATGTTGTGTCCACATGGCAGTACTGTAACCACCCCCGGACATGATTGTTTAACTGAATGTTGGGCAGGTAGGTATTCTGCGTCGGGTTACTGGACAGATGGTGACCCAGACAGCTGCACTGTTTGTCCCAGAGGTTACGTGTCAGAAGAAAACGGTAACCACCATAGTATCCCCTATCCAGGAGGTACTGTTTACAATGTGGGTGGAAACACAGAGTGTACTATATGTCCAATAGGTTGGCAAGATTATACATTAGGTGGAGATTCAAATGAGTTTAGAATTTGCACTGCATGTCGTCCAGAGTTTAGTCATTATGGCAATGCAACAGGACAACTAGACTGCTACGATTGTTACCCCGGAAGTGTCCACGTAGAGCCCGGAACTAACAATGGTTTAGAATGCTACTACTGTGAGCCAGGAAAGTATTACACTGGTGACCCAGACTACGAATGGTACACAATTAATGACCCCGAGCACTGTGCAGATTGTGATCAAGGAAGTCTGAGTACTACTTACCATTCGACAACATGCGTTGACTGTCAAGCCGGCAGTGGGCTTTACGATGTGCACACCTGCACTGACTGTTCAACTCTAGGAAATGGTAATGATTATATTGGAGATGGTACTTCTCCTTGTCAACAGTGTCCAACAGGAGAAATCACTCTTGATGGCGTCACTTGTGCCTGCCCTCAGGGGTATTTAGGTGTAAATTGCGCAACGAACGCGTGCGAGCCTACAGATACATGTCCGAAAGGACAGTACGATGACGGGCTAGGCGGTTGCCTGGTCTCACCTCAGTTTGCTGACAAAGCTGCCTGGCTGGCTCAAATCCAAACTTGCAACTATTTGGGAACCAATACAGACTGCGTAGCTGCCAATGGATATCCTGATTTTGGAAGATACGACACAAGCCTTGTTCAAGACATGAATGTAGGGTATCCACTTCTTGGGACTACTTTTAGCCCAGCCGGTCCTGTTGACTGGGATACCAGCAGCGTTACTACAATGGAAACATTGTTTCGGAATGGTTATGTGTTTGATGCTTGTCTGTGGGAATGGGATACATCAAAAGTAACAAATATGCATCGAATGTTTCGTGGGGCTAGAGTTTTTAACAAACCTTTGATTTTTGACACCAGTAGTGTTGAAAATTTTCACGAGATGTTTTACCAAGCTAAGTTGTTTAATCAAGATTTGAATTGGGACACAAGCAGTGCTGAAGATATGGGTCAAATGTTCTTTGATGCAGAAGATTTTAACGGTGACGTGTCAGGTTGGGATACATCGAGCGTGACAGAATTCGAACATATGTTTCGGGATGCTGATGCGTTTAATGTAGACATTTCAAATTGGGATACCTCTTTGGTGCAAGACTTTTACCAGATGTTTTATAGTGCTAACGTATTTGATCAGGACTTATCCGGCTGGGATATAAGTTTGGCTACAAGGATTGGCACAATGTTTCAAGGTTCAAGTCAGTCAGGTACATGGTGCATGGAAACGGGTGCGGATTATTCATCTGCTTGTAGTAACGCTCCCTGCACAATTTACTGTCCTCCTACTCCCTGTTCTTTAGTCCCGTGCGAGAATGGAGCATTGTGTTCGGACACAGGCGCCGGAGGTACATACACGTGCGACTGCACGGGGACAGGATTTGAAGGTGTTAATTGCACAGATAATATCGATGATTGTCCGGGACACCTGTGTGAAAATGAAGCCACGTGCGTTGACGGTGTAAACGCCTACACTTGCGATTGTTCTACAGCACCCGGTTGGACTGGTGCAACCTGTTCTGACAGTATCGACGATTGTCCGGGTCACGGGTGCTTAAACGGCGGGACTTGTTTTGACGGTAACCAGTCTTATACCTGCGATTGCTCAACTGCCCCTGGTTGGACAGGTACAATTTGCGCAGACAGTATTGATGACTGTGGAGGGAACGATTGTGTAAATGGTGGCGTTTGTGTTGATGGTCATAACGGTTATAGCTGCGCGTGCACAGGCGGCTACGAGGGGATATACTGCGAGTCAGGGCCTTGCAACTTGCATCCGTGTGTGGGTGCAAATTGTACGAATTTGGTAAACGATTACAGCTGCGACTGTAAGAGCAGCACGTTGCCAATGGACAAGAACTGCGTGCCATTACCTCCACTCCGCCTGCGCTCAGTGCCCGCAGAATCAACTACTTATTTTTACATCGGAGCAGGAATTCTAGTTATGGGATTAGCGTGGTGGGGAACAACTTACAATACGCCTATGGATAAGTTAACGCGGTTTAATACTGGACCAAAGAAAAACGCCATAAACAAAGTAAGTGACAACGGGTGCAACTGGTGTTGGAAGTGTCTTGGTGGGGGGTTTAAGAGAGATAAAAAGAGATATACATTAACACAATAAAAAATATCATTCAGATTTTTCAATACTATACACAACCGCGAGTATTGGAATAACAGCAGTTGCAATTTTAATCACAGCAGATGCCGCCCATGACACAATTCCTGAAAATCCGTATATTGCATATAACGACGCTGGTATGAACGCCAAGTGGGGTAATCTGAGCACAAAACAGTCGTCGTGTAAGTCTGTGCGCTCTGCCATTTCTTGGAACTGATTATAGTAGTCTATATTCTGGTATAAAACAAACTCAATAAAGCCCTTCGCGGGCGTGCGCGCGAGGAGGTACACTGACGACCACAAATAGTTATCGGGACATTTTTGTCCTTCTGGTGCAGCAGCGAATGCAGGGAAGTACTCATCAAACGGCTTTGGCTCATACGTTTGTATCCAACGTAGTGTATCGTCCGCTAAGCAGTCAGGCACCTGGGGAGCGCATGTAAATTTGTAATTCCAGGTGTGGGCGAGTATTATGAATGGCAAAAATGTAACTAAAGGAAAGACGGATATCCCTGTCAGAGCAGACACGACTCCCATTCCGACAAGGGTGTAGAGTACGTACCATAAGCTCTCAGTAATTCTGCCTACGCGCGCGAGCTGTTCGGAGTAGTCACACATTATGTCCTCGTACTCACACTTTTGAAATGAGTACATAACGGCATCTTTAAACCCTTGCTTGGTAGGTACAGATATTGTGGGCATAGTGTAATTAGGGCTTTCAAGTGGAATTTTTATATCTTGCAGCCACAACGTAAACGTTGGGAGAGAGTGTTCCACAAATGGGCCCTCGTAATAGTTGCTAAGACGATAAGTAGCGTCTAACATGGCATTTACGAAGTTGTCAGCGACTGTGCAGTTTAGAGGCCCTTCTAGGTCTATATCAGTGTACAATCCCCACGCCATTGTGTGGTGGGTGACAATGCTTTCGTAAGCTTCTCCAAATTTGAGTGGTTTGAGGTTAATTTGTGGAATTTCAACCCTAGTCATGTCATGAGTGTTCCATGTTTTGTGTAAATCAATTAGGACGTTTTTGCCGGTGTCGTACATACTGCTGAGTTCTGGCACTGGTTCGATGACTTTTGTCAAAGCATTGTCTAGCATATCGAACCACGGTAGCTCTAATCTGACTTTTGCCCACAGTTCAAGATAGTATCTTGGTAATTCGAGTCGATCATATTCTGCAAGCATCTGGGGCGTGCTTTGGTGTTTCATGTATACAAAGAAAGCAAGAGCGGCTTCGTATCCCATACTATACTTCCGCTTCCAATTATATAAAGCATCGAGAGGCATATCAACTCGGAGTACGGCGTTAAGTTTATGCATCAAAGCCTGCTGTTCGGCACAGTGCATGAGGGTGATTTGCTCCAGCGGGGTTGCCTCACTGAATGAGTGACCGTTGTAATGCATTACTAGCAGATCACACGTGGCGGTGCCATCAAATCCAGTCATATTAATAATATTATTCTGCATTTCTGGTAGCCGGCGTCTCCCAAGCTCTACGTTGTCTACTGCGTCACAAATTGGTCCAAAATCTGCCCCAGTGAGCCATTCAAGGACGCCTCCAGCAGTACAAACGCCTTTCCATAGAAATATGAGGAATTCTCCAATTGGGCCTAAAAGCCCTAAAATACTAACTAAAATTTGGCTTGCAACGCTTAGAACCATTCCAATACCTTTTTGTATGAGTAGCACCACGTCTGACGCAAGTTCACCCAAATCAGTACTGCCTTGTGTAATAAGTGCCAGTAGTTGTGATCCAACTTTGAAAAGGAGTGTTACGAAATTAATTAATTCTTTCGAAAGTGCGTTTTTTAGTACCGAAATTATTTTTGCAAGACCAGTGAAGAAATTGCTTTCTCCTCCAATGAGCTGCCCAGTAGAATCGAATATATTAATGAGATAATTTGCTGGGATAATAACGCCGGTCACTAAGAAATCAGCTGTTGCACTAGCTAGCGTTATGGATGTTGATAAAGATTCAGTACTGCTGGCAACTCTTACGTATGTCTGTGATATTAATTGGTTTTCAATGTCATTCTGTATTTGAGCCCAGTTGGTGCTAGATCCTGAAATCACGGCAACCATATATTTTGCTGCAATAACGTACATTCTAAGCAACTCGACTGGCAACACAACTATTGAGTGAACAACGTTTGTGAGTTTTTCTTTAAAATCTGCAGAAACAATGTCGGTCGGAATGATAGCAACTGCGTTGCCCGCAATAGCATAAAGCACAGTTGTTAGGTCACATAAGCGATCGTCAATGGTCATTTCGAGCACATCTTCTTGTGCAAACACCGATGTTAAAACACTGTAGAGATTTCTAAGCGCGTTTAATGGCACATCAACAGCTTCTTTGAGTGTGGTTGACGTGGCGCACATAAAGTCGGAATTCGTAGTTGCACAACGCAAACCCGTAGTGGGGTATATTTTGCCTGCACACCAATCATCCCCGTGCTGTGGTCGAATCATTTTAAACACTGAGCTTAATACGTCAGAAAAGTCTTCAAGTGCTGCAAAGACCCACTCGGATACAAGTGCGTTGCATGGGTTCTGGGCGTCGGTTTCGGGGTCATATGGGTTCAGAGGGTCAAAGTAGAACATGCACTGGTCGCTGCACTCTTCTTGGACTCCGTATCCGCAGTTTATTGGTTTGTGAAAGAACTTATCTTGCACGATGTCCTCGGAGGAAAGAATTATTCGGAGCACCATGTTGATGAATCTGAAAACAGCGCGGACCGCAATAGGAATCCACGACCATACAAGCCAGTACTCCTCAGCTTGTCTAGTAGCAAGATCAATGTTTTGAAAGAAATGCTCTTGCAGGCGTATTCCCTCTTGGTTCTGCACACCCCAGCTTCCGTCCCACCTCTGGAGAACCTGCATAAATGTCAATCCAGCTTGTTCGCCGCGAAGTATAAAATAAATTTCGTCAATGACAGACATAATAAGCCCGATAGCAGCGTCTACGGTATACCCAATAGATTTTGAAAGTGGTTGAGCAGCTTCTCGTACATCATCTACCAGTGCCGCAGCGGTGTTTAACGCGTCTACCTGTTCGTTAGTGGCACTGACTGCAGCGTCTGTGCCAATATTAAGTGGTTCAGCAACTGCAATAACAAGTTCCAATATAGTTGCTTGTAGATTGTCTGAACTGGACAAAAACGACTGGTGAATTAACTGAGGATTAAATGTGATTGGTTGCAACAATATGAAGCGGGATACTGTGTGCGCAAGCATTTCTGTTAATCCCAGTACACCCTCTAGAGCATAGCCTGCGGTTTGAAACACAGGTATCTGATTTGGCGGCTTTAATAAAATCCGCGTTAGAATACTATCCACAACCTCATCTAGATACATACCGAGCGCAACTGCAATGCGCTTCATGGGGTGAATGAGCCTGTGAAGGTCTGGAATCTCTTGCCAGGGTGGAATAGCTAGCACCGCTGTCTGCGGCAGGGCAACAAACGTGTTAAACGTCTCGTTTGTAATATTTGCAAGCAGAGTGGGTCGAAGCACGTCGAAAAAGATACCTAGTGCTGGCGATATACCATCGCATGCACACTTCAAAACACCCTCTTGTTTTACAACAGCTGTTTGAAATTCCACAGTCATATTATATATATCAAAGGCTCCCTTTGGAGCCAGGATAAAGTCGCGCAACGCGAAGGACAGGAATTTCATGCCTTCTCCAACGTGAACTAGACTCTCAATAATAGTCTTGAGCTGGCATTTTGCAAGTATTGTGTATGTTCCTGTACTAAGCTGTGCAGCAAGAGTTACGTACCAGTTATAGAGGGGCACAATAAGATCTGCAAAGTACACAACAATTTGACCGAAATCAGCTACTAAACCCCAAATCCAGACGAAAAGTTCGTCATAGAATTCTTTGATGACGTCTTCATTGCCTTCAATAGCAATAGCAAAAATTAGGAAAACTGCAATTTTGAGCCACATAACAAAGTCTATATTAGGAAGCGGTGGTATTTCTTGGATTAACTTGTCCATCACGGCGCTGAGATTTGTGATGACTACGGCACTGCCCTTTTGCGTTGTAAAAAACCAGATTAGCATCCCCACAAAGAGCACAAAAATCTCTAAAAAGAGAACTCCTACTATCATTTTGAAGCTGGAGCTTTGTATTTATATGTATGGATGATTTGTAGAATTTTTTGAATCCCCTCTGCACTCATATTGTCTGTTCTTATAAAAAGTGCCTCTGGGCAGAGCTTTGGTTCTTCTGTTAAGTTTTCATAGATTGCAATAACTAAATGACTGTGAAACCCAAGCCACGCGCGCGCGAGCGATTCAATATGTTCTTGTTTTTTGCATGTGAGTATTAGCAAGTCACATTTCATTGGAGTACAACCTGCTGGGAGATCTACTATTTCAAACCCATTTGTTTGGTATTTTGTGACTAATATAGTCGGTTTGTGGTGTAGAGAAAAAGTGTTAAATACAAGACGGTTTACTAATGATGTTACACCAAATGTTCCTGACACGCAAATGCGCATTGTTAAAAAAATTATAAATATAAGTAATTTATAATAAAATGATATATCACCTTTATTTTTACGCAACTGGTGGCAAACAAGCAATTCGCTTATTAAATGCAAATGTGCCTACTGAAGATGAGATTGTTACTGAAGATTATAATGGTCAGTGCCTGTCTTTTTCCGAAGAAATGACAATAATTAGGTCGGGAATGCAAGATGTAAAGTTTAGAAGGGCACGGTTTTCGTTAACACCTGATAGGGCAGGTGTTTACGTTGAAATAGGTGACGATTACTTAAACCAAGTGTTTATTAAAAGTTGGCCTACCCCAGTAAATAACGTAAGATATTGCATGTTTGAATTACAATGTGACAATGAAACAGACATTTCTTTTGAGGCACCAATGTCGGTTTTTGACGATTACGACACAAAAAAAATTGTTAATGTCACATGCAACAAAGAAGCTGAAACAGTATGGTATTCAAGCGTTGGGGGCAGGACAATTGGAAAAAAATTAAAATTCGGGTTTTCTGGTTTGTTTATTTACCACATAGACGGAAGTTTGATGTTCAGCTGTTATTTTGACGAGTTAGAAATGACTGTTGGTGCGAACAAACGTTTGACTGTAAAAGTACTAGTACAAAATAAAGTTGTTCAAACTAGTACCTTTGATCCATATTTCTCAAAAGATAACACACACGACTACAGCCTAGCTATACTGGTTGAAGAGGAAGATGTTGATACTGATGATGACGAAGATTTTGATTTTGAAAGAAAATTTAATTTAGCGTTACAAGAACCATTGACGACACCATTATCGGCAGCGCCACGATTTCCGCCGAGAACTCCACCGCCATTAAGACGCCCAAATTCTCCCCAAACGCGTGGTAGATCAATGTTACGCGGGATGCGTAGTCGGCGGAGCAGACCACCCGAGCGACCGAGAATAAACCGTAGATTATTTTCAGACCCGCGGGACCCTCCTGATGCGCCATTGCCTCCTCCGGCTGTTGTTCGGTTGCGGCAAGGTGCATTACTCACAGAAGAGCCTCCACAGGATGATTTAATTAGTCGGATACAGCAGCGGCGGCCTAATCTGCGCCAGGCTGCAAGAGGCCCCGATCAAAGTGCGCCAAGTCCAACTAGACGTGTCTGGTTTGGCTCAGCGCAGTCTGATGATCAGCCTGATGATTCTCAGATGGATATGTCAGATGTTGAATAAAAACTGGTGTACTTACTCTGCACTATTTTTTACAAAAAATGTCAACCCTACAGGTGTTTGCTTCTATATGTGCAGTTGAACAGGCTGTAGAAGCAATTTTTTACCACAGTCGGAGAGATTGGGAAAGAATGCACCTGCAATGGAAACAACATACTGAAGAGATAAAACGAAGTGGCTGCGGACGTCCTTACGCTGAGCCAGTTATGCGGTCAATGGAGCAGATCCGAAAAGAGTGTTACAGCGGGTTTTTATGTTAGACTACTTATAACCACACAATATTTAAAAGGATGCTATATTTTTTGTTACATCTCAGCACTTTCGTCCCTATTTTAGCAAAAATTCTTGTGTCGTCATGGGGTCTAAAAATATCTTGGCTTATTTATCTTTTCTTTTCTTATATTCTCTTGGAGCATCAACCGTTTAATGGTTATCCAGTGAAGGCGTTTTCTAACCTGCAGAGACAGGCGGAGTGCTGCCTAATAGGTAGTTTGTTTGTAGCTCACTGGGTTTCGCCAATGCTTGCGCCCTTTACGTTTTTAGCACTGATAAAAGCAAAAGGAATTGAGGTGGATTCTCTGAGTTACGCGTTCGTTTTCTTCTTGCTCTTCAGGTTTGATTTGTTTCAGATCGCCTTGGTGGCTCTTAGCATCATGAGCGCCCTTCTGCAAGATACAGAGCCGATTTTAGCTACGCCAAGTGGCTGGCACAGAGCATGCACTCGGCGCGTCATGTTTCGAAGCGTACAGGTATTTACTTTGATCACCGCCTATGAGACGACGTACACGCGCGTGCTGCTTCTCATATGTGTTGGATTGTTAAAATTCGCGGTGTTTCTCTATACCCCTGAGGAAAATCCCTCAAATATAGAGCACAAAGAGGGCGACCCAATTAAGTTTTTGCAAAGTCGAAGGCACTTCCTCTGAGTATTTAGTATTTATTGATGTTCACAAATGGGAGGAGAATTTTCGCTTTATGGCAGGCGGAAGGATAACGAGAAATACACGTTCCTGCAGGATTTAAACGAGAAATATATGCAGGTTTTTAAACACAATGCCATAGCGTACGCGACGGATAAGAAGCACGAGCTAATGAAGGCAATTTATTTGTACAAGGGGCAGCTCCGTTTAGGCAAGGCTCTTATGAAAGGGCAGTACTTGGAGCTTACGTTTCAGAGTGCAGCTTACGCGGAGGAGTGGGATTCTGCGTTCGAGCAGGTTGACGATATTCCATGGCTCTTCAGAAATTTTGTTTCCAATTTTAAACCGGTCCAAACTGATTTTGATTATATGCGTGTATATCGAAAAAACTAATTACGTTCTCTTTTTTTAGATTTAATTATGCGTTTCCCGTCTTTGTCAAAATCCTCTATCTTCTCGGTCGTCACCCGGCGGAACTCGTACCCGGCGTGGGATTTCCGATTGCCACTGCAGCACTCTGAAATCTTGCTCACTCTAATCTTTTTGACATTGGTCGAGAGGGTGCGCACCGCTTTACGCATGCCGTTGTGCCACTGCTCCAGATAATCACCATTTGCAAGCTTGAGCTTAGAGATCACTGCCGTTCTATAGTCCTGGGGCATATTACCCACCCTTTCCACGATAATATCCTTATTATAAATGTCTGTGTCTTTACAGAACCACCATAAATAACCTGCGCCAGAATAAAAACCTTTGTGGTTCAGACAGCACTTGGAGATATTTGCCTGATTAGCTCCCGGGTTAGCTTTTTCCGCAGCGGTTACAGACTCGTAACGTGTCAGCCGGACTTTTTGGTGCGTTTTGCCGTCGTTGAGTATCTCACAGCGAGTGACAGGTTTGGTTGGAGTGTGCATATGACCAATCTGTGCCGCGCTCAGCATTAGCTTCTGTTCGTCTGTCCACACGTGCCCAGCTCCTCCCTTGCCGGTTTCCATCTTGTTGTAGCCTTTATTTTTGTTAATCAGCCCGAGACGCCGAATCCAGTACGATTCGCAGGGGTAGAGACAATTGTCTTTGAATTTTTTATTGAACGCTTTTCTGTCCTCCGGGTTTAATTTTTCCAGACCCTCAAAGACAAAAGTCCGGCGGAAGTAAAACCGAAAATTTTTAATTCCGTAGTAACGCATAGATCTGTAAAGATGCTTATGGTGCCCCTTTGCATTTTCGTTCTTCATGGTGCGCAGGTGGTTATAATGCCTGTCTTTGAAACACACAGTTTCGCCCTCATATCTTTTTCCGTTAATCATGTTGTAAATCACGTAATTGGCTCCGCCGGTAAATTTAGGGCCTGCAGGAACGAGCCACTCTGGCTCAAAATCGTCTGGGGGCTTAAAAACGGTCAAAGGTCCAGAGACTGGTACCACGATGGGCTCCATCACAAGTTTATAAAAAAAAGAGCAGGTTTATAGGGTAAAGTTTTTAATTACGCTTTCTCTTCTTTGTAGTCTTAAGTACTTTGTTAATAGTCAACCACATCTTCCCACTGCTGGTCTCAATTGAGAAAAATTTCTCGCGTTCTGCTGCCATGCGCACCACACCCATGAACGCTTCTTTGAGATCTTCCATGCAGGTGATTTTCTTGCGGTTCACAGCAATCACGCGGTCGTATTCTTGAGGGTACTCAAGCGAGGCCACGTACGAATTCGGGTCGATTTTGGAGATCACCACAGTTTCTTCCATGCTTTTTGTGGCTGTAACGTGTTGCAAAAGTTCCATAGACTTGCATACTGGCAGCTCTTCAGAGGTCATGAGCGTGAGATTCAAATTCTGAAAAACAAAGCATCCATACTCAGCCACTTTCACGGGGTTCCACTCCTTGAAACACTCGCCGACTTTCAAATCAAGCGGCGCGGGCATAATTTTCACCGTTTTCTTGCAGCTTTTGCGGCTAAATTCGATTTCTGCATCCTCAAGCGAAAGTATAAACTCGGTATTATTCATAGTGATTTTCGAGCCTCGCGTGGAATCGACAATCAATCCGAACATATCCAGCTGACTTCCTCCGACACTGTGGATCACGTCGCCGGGTTTCAGAACGCCAACAGCGCTCGATGCAGGGTGGATATCCTTGATGACTGCGCCACAGCCGCGTATCTTGTGCACTTTCTGGTAAGCTTCGGTCATGGGGATAAGCTCAATTCCCCACTGGGGGAAGCGCCCATACGGTGCTTTGTAGAAATTCTGGAAATATCGAATTACGCAGTAGGAAGGGACTGCAAAAGAGATCTGCTCACTGTCACCAAGCGTAGAAGTGCAGACGCCAATAATATTGCACTTAGAATCGAAAAGTGGTCCTCCGCTATTTCCTGAATTGAGGGAGATATTGCATTGTAACATTTCGTCGTCGTCGGTGCCGCGCCCCGCGAGCCAGCCACTGGAAAGCTGGTTTTCCAGCCCCTGTGGGAAGCCAAGGGTGCTTATTTTGCGCGTTTTTGACGAGATGCGCTTCGGATAAAGCGCCACCTGCCTGAGCTCATCCAGATAGACGCTCGGATGTTCGGGAAGGAACCATCGCTGGTGCTGACCACCGCGCGTGATGCTCAGGATTGCGATATCCAGTTTGGGAACGACAGCCTCGACTTTTGCTGTAAACATAGATTTCCCCATTGCCGCGGTGCGCAGGAATACGGTGCGGTTGTCGGCATCGTCACACACGTGAAAATTCGTGACAAAAAACAGCTTATTTTCCGAGTAGAATGCGCATCCCTCTAGGAAGGCTGGAACGACGTGAAAGCAAGTCCCACTATATTCATTGACCTCCTCTACCTCCCGGGGATCTTCTGCCTTGACTTCCGAGCAGATGGTG